>ENA-UPXM01003556-UPXM01003556.1-activated-sludge-metagenome-genome-assembly--contig:-NODE-3556-length-16820-cov-6.831017_pt1 | contig 16820 bp, 6 predicted proteins | sample MGYA00238178_ERZ772708 | MGnify/ENA primary metagenome ERZ772708 (study PRJEB29002, sample SAMN05720212) | activated sludge metagenome | isolation source: anaerobic digester from wastewater... | reverse complement strand
GCCGGTGCGGGCCGAGGCGGAGCCGGCGCCACCCAATGCTGAGGTGCGGGCAGGGGAGGTGGCGGCAGACGATTTCCTTGATGGGCCAGCCATAAGCAAGTATTTATATGGAATGCAGTTCAGCGGGGAACTCTCTAAGGCCAATACTCAGGCGGTCATGAAGGCGCTGGAAAAGGAAGACGCGCTGTTGAGGCGTGAGGGGCAGATTGTGGGAGCCTTTGGCTTTTTTAAGAGCCATATTGATGACGTGATTGCAGAGAGCGTCGAGCGCAAACGCGCGGCAGGACGCCGGTCAAGCGATGAAAGAGGCCTGGCTCGGGAGGCCCTTTTGATGCAAGAGATCAGCCGTTCTGAGGGGCGCAGCTTGGACAACTATGCCCTTGACAGTGCGATTACGGAGATGAGGCTCGCCGCTGATGAGGTGGCGGAATGGTCACGAGTCAAAAAGAGTCGGGGCGGGACGTTGTCAAGGCACGAGCAGGAGATATCATCGGCGGCCTCGCGGAGAGAAAAGGCCGCGCGAAAAAAGGTCGCAGAGATGATGCGTTCTATGCCAAAAAGCAAACGCCTATTCAGCTCTCCTGCTGACATGGACAGGGCGTCTGTGCTTATTGCCAGGTGGGAACGCCTACGCAGGGAGTTGGCCGAATTGGAGGGCCAACGAATAGATTTGTCTGTCAGCACGGTAGAAAACGTTGGCCGGGCGCTTACTCCCGCAGCGATGGGCTTGGAAGCGCAGTATCGAGCAGTAAATGATGATGTGGCAAGGCTAGAACAGCAGATGCGCGAAATTGACAATGCGCTTTACGAGATTGCTGGGGTTCAGCCGCCAGGTGCGGTGGCGCGGATAGAGCCGGAGCCGGTGCGGGCCGAGGAGTCGGTGCGGTCGGAAGCGCCGGCACAGCCTATACCGACCATCGTGGAGCGGACTCAATTTCGCGGGTCTGATGGTAAGTGGTACAGCCGGATTGGTGGCTACCCAAGCGATGTTCGCTTGACAGATGAGACGCGATCTTACTTTGTCTACCAAGCAAAGGACGGATCTACATACGGCAAACAATATTCGAGTAGGGAGGCTGCCGAGGAGGACTGGCGAGTGCGCCATGAGCCGGCACGGACAGAGGCGGCGGCAGAGTCAGAGCCGGTGCGGGCCGAGGAGCCTACGGCATTACTGAGTGGCGCGACCGAAGATGACATTGATCGTGACCTTGCGCGCCGGGCACACCAGGGCACGTCATGGGTACCGGAGCAGCGGGCCGAGCAGGAGCGCCAGGACTATGTGCGTCACATGCAGGCAGTAGAGGCCGAGGTCTTGCGCTACGCCGATACCGACGAAAGGCGCGAGCGGGCGACCGAATGGCTGCGCTGGTACCGGGATGGGTTCTTGAAGCGCAAGACCGAATATCTGTCACAGCGTAGCGGCATTGTGTCCTCGATGATAGCCGGTCGGTCGAACTTTCCTGTGGAGCAGATGAACAAGCGTAACGATGCCAGTGCCAGGCGCCTCAATGAAATGATTGAGTGGTCAGAGAATGCGCGGCGCAAGATCATCCAAGAACTGAAGGGCGGCGGGCCTATATCGTCGGACGATGCGGATGCAATTACCAAGTTGCAGGACCAGATCGCTCGTAAGACGGCAGACAGGGACAAGTACAAGCAAATCAATGCGATTGTGCGCCGCAAGACGCTTACGGACGACCAGAAGATTGAGCAACTGATGAAGCTGAGGATAGGCGAGGAGGCGGCGCGTAAGCTGCTGGAGCCGGGCGACTTTGGCGGGCCTGGCATCCAGTCCTACATGATCACGAACGCGACAAAAGAGATTGCCCGGCTACAGGGGCGCGTAGATGACCTTATCAAGCGGCGGTCGCAGGCCACAACGGAGACCGTGTTTGACGGCGGGCGCGTGGTGGACAACGTTGAGGATAACCGCATCCAGATCTTCTTTGACGCCAAACCCGATGAGGCCATGCGTGCCAAGCTCAAGTCGCACGGGTTCAGGTGGGCGCCGAGCATCGGCGCGTGGCAGCAGATGCGCGGTGAGTCGGCGCGCTTCTGGGCCGGAAACCTGCTGGGCATTGAGCTAGCGCCGGTTGGCGAGGCCCGGCCTGAGCCTGTTGCGGAAGTTCAGATTGAGAATATCCCGGTGACAACTGTTCGCAATGAGGAGGCCGAGGTTCGCGCCGGGGCGCCGGTAGCAGAGCCGGTATCAGAAGTTGGGCTGGCCCGGCCTGAGGCGCCCGCGCTAGAGCCGGCGCAGCCAGAGCGCATTGAGCCAGCGCCGGAGCAGGTGCGGGCGCAGACCGAGGAGCCGGTGCGTCACGTGCGCGGCGAGGTTGTAGAGTTAGATGCAGTTGCGCGACCGGAAACGCAAGAACAATGGCTTGCTGGGCCACAGGTTGACCCCTTTATCATGCCGGTAGCGGAGGCCAAAGCCTTTGTAGATGAGTTCTATCGTTATGGGGTTGATAAGGGATTCGAGGAGAACTTGGAATCGTGGGACCCCTATGCAATAGACTTGCTTTGGGAAGTGTACCAAGAAATGCCTGGTCGTGTAGCCGCCTGGCAAGAGATAGCCGAGCGCTTGGATGAAGGTCAGCCAGTGGACAATATGCCTTGGTCTTTGCATCAGCCATTTGATGACTTTGCAGAGCAGTACGCCAAGGTCATGTCTGGGGGCGGCACGCAGGCGGACTTGACTAAAATGGTATCTCGTTACACGGAAACGCCGCAGATGGCGCGGTGGATGGTCAATGTCTTAGTGAAAGAGGTAGAGGGCCAAGCAAATACAATTGAGCCAAGGCAAGCAGGGGCCTCGGCGCGGGGGGAGGCACTACTGCCAGTGCTGGAGCAGGTGCGGGCGCAGACCGAGGAGCCGGTGCAGCCAGAGCGTCAGATTCCCGGTGTGGACGGGAAAGAGGTGGTCGTGCCATCGCCTTCTACGGCGGACGAGTACACCTTCCGCTATCGCGTGGTGTCGCTGGACGATCTGACGGCCTCTCACGATGCGTTTTCATTCAGCAGGAACCCGGAGTTCCCGTCCGAGTTGCAGCCGCGCGCGCGGACGCGACAGGCATACCAGGCGATTGTCGAACGCAATGAGCGCGAGTTTGACCCCCGGCGGGTATTGCAGGACACCGGCCTGCTGGCGCACGGTGCGCCGCTTGTCCGGGACGGCGTTGTAGAGTCCGGTAATGGGCGCGTGATGTCGATGCGGCGCGTGATCGCCAACCGCCCCGAGGTGTGGGCGGTGTATCAGGAGCAGCTCAGGAGTCGTTTGGCGGAGTATGGGATTCCCGAGGATGCGCTGGAGGGCATTGAAAATCCGGTGCTGGTGCGCGAGCGTGTGACCGAGTTGACGCCAGAGGAACGCCGGCGCTTTGTGGAGATTGCCAATGAGGAGGGCGTGGCTCGCCTTTCGTCCGCAGAGCAGGCCGTGGTGGACGCTGGCAGGATCAGCAATGATGCGCTGGCCCGATTGAAAATTGCTGAGACCGAGACGGTGGATCAGGCGCTCAACGCGACCAAGAACCATGAGTTTGTGCAGGACTTTATGAGCGGTGTCCCGCAGAGCGAATACGGCACAATGATGACGCCGGATGGCGGCCTGAGCAGGCCGGGGATAGAGCGCATCAAGGCGGCGATGCTGGCGACGGTCTATGATGGCCCGGTGAGCGAGCGGTTGCTGACGATCTTTACCGAGTCTGGCGATGAGGGCATCAAGAATGTGCAGCGCGGCGTATGGGAAAGTCTGCCGAACATGGCCCGGGCGGAGGCCCTGATCCGGGCCGGAGATCGCGAGGGCGATCTCTCGATAGGCAGAGACTTGGCGGCGGCCATTGATGTTTTGGCTCGCTTGCGTCAAGGTGGGAGCAGTGTAGAGCAGTTCCTAACGCCGGGCCTATTCCCGAACGACCGGATCACGCCGTTTCAGGCACAGCTATTGCGGCAGATCGACCTGCTATCGAAATCGGCCCCGCAGGTCAGGGACTTTCTGAGACGGTATGCGAATGCGGTCATTGACGCGCCCATGCCGGGGCAGCAGTCGATGTTTGGCGCGGTAAAGCCAACCAGAGAGAGCCTGTTTGAGCAGGCGCGCATCAAGACAGGAGGACTGACTCGTGAACAAGAACTTGAACGGCTTGCCCGGTGGCAGCAGGGACTTTCCCCGCAAGCTACCCCCGCTGCGGAAGGCTTGGACGATAGACCGGGTACAACAGGAGATGGACGCGGGGACGTGGCCCCCGGAGGACTGGCAGAGCAGCGAGACGTTTCCGGAGCAGAGCCCGCAGCAGAGCCCGCCGGAACCCGAGGAGAGCCTATCCGACCGGATGACGAAATACAACAACTCCCTGAAGGAGATCGGCCCGCTGGAGATCGAGGACTATCCGAGCCTGGAGGAGCTGACGGCGGAAGTCTACGCACATCTGGCCCAGACATCATCGTCGCCAGAGAGCAATTCACCCACCCCGTCGATCCCCGCGAGCTTGCTGAGGGCGATGCTCGATTTGTAGAGGCCAAGGGCGACGCGCTGGACACCTATCAGCGCCAGGGCGTTTACAGTGCGATCCGTCAGCTGGACAAGGGCAAGGGCTTTCTGCTGGCGGACGGCACCGGCGTGGGCAAGACGCGCGAGATTCTGACTGTCGCTGATCTGTATGCGCAAAAGGGCTACAAGGTGCTGATCGTTGCGCCCAAACAGGCCATAGGTGCGCAGTGGGCCAGAACCGTAGGCGGCAGGACTATGCCAGCGACCTTCTCCGGCTCCTACCGCAGTGACTCTGATGCCCTAGGCGTCAAGATCGAGCTATCGCGCAAGGGCAACGCCAGCCTTGCGGATGGCAAGATTATCCTCACCACATACGAGACGATGAATAAGATGAATCCCTCGGCTATCGAGGGCAAACTGCTGGTCATCTATGATGAGTCGCATCGCCTCAAGAACTCTGAGGGCGCAGCCGCAAAGTCGGGCATAGCACTTGCCAGACGCGCCGACAAGGTAGTGCTGGCCTCCGCCTCCCCCGCCGACAAGCCGGAGCACATCAAGTATATCTTTGAGTCCGGGGTATTGGCTGGTCAATTCGGTGGCGATGTACGTCAAATGCTGCAAAGCATTGGGCTTACGAGGGCGCGAGACAAGCGCGGGAATGAGTATGGCCCATGGCGGCGGGATGGCGCCATGTCTGCCGAGACGATCATCAAGAACATGGCGGCGCTGTTTGACGGCGCGACCGATGCCGGCGCGCAGATCAAGCGCGAGATCAGCATGAAGGGGCTGTCGGTAGACTTTCGCAAGATCGACCCCGGCGACGCGGCGCGCGAAGCGATGGATGTCATTGCCAGCGCTGGCGGCGACGCTGCGACCCTGATGGCGCAGCGGTGGCAGCTGGAGCCGTTCAAGGTCGAGGAGACGGTCAACCAGGCGCTCAGGGAGATCGAGGAAGGCCGCAGCGTTGTGATCTATGCCAACCGGATCAACCCGTCAGAGGTCACCCGGTCGGTCAAGAATGTCATGGGCGAGACTGAGCGCGAGGTGATATGGGCATCTGAAGGCACAACCAAGCTGCTGAAAGAGGCGCTGGCAAAGCGCGGCGTGAAAGACGTTGCAGAGATTCACGGCAACGCTGAGGAAACCGCGACCGAGGCAATGCGGCGGTTCAACGAGGGCGAGGCCCGGGTGCTGATTGCCACGGTAGAGTCCGGCGGGACAGGGATCAACCTGGATGACCGCACGGGCGACGCGCCCCGCACGATGATCATTATGACGCCGCCCTTCTCGGGCACAGACAACCTGCAGGCTATCGGGCGCATCTGGCGCAAGACCACGCGGTCGGATGGGCGCGTGATCTATATGCTCAGCGATCTGCCGGTGGATGATTGGGGCGCCGGGATTATCTCAACCAAGATGAGACTGCTCGGGGCGACGGTGGGCGGGCAGGTCAAGTTCCTTGACCTCGACGCCGCCAGCCTGGATGCGCTGATGGGCATGGACGTAAACAGCGCCGAGTACCGCGAGGCGGTGCGGCGCGCCGAGGCGGGCGAGGGCACGACGCAGACGCGGGATGTTACGCAGGACGCCAAGACGCTGCTGGACGAACAGGTAGGAGACGCGCCCGAGCCGAGCGGCCCGAGGCAAAGGCCCCCAGGCGCGGTGGACACATCGCGGTCCCCGCTGCAAAAGCCGCCCGATGACATGCCCAAGCCCGCCCCCGAGCAGGCGCAGGCGGCAAAGCCGACGGTGCGGGCCGAGCCATGGGACGCAGACGAGACCGACCTGTTCTGGCGTCGCGCGGAACACATGGACCTGAGCCGTGACGAGGCGCTCCGTTATCTCGGCGTGCAGGACATCTCAGAATGGCCGGGCACGCAGCGCCAGGCGTTTGAGCGCATCCTGTCTGTATTGGATAGCAATAACCCCTTGCCGGCGCCGCGCAATGACACCGATGGGATTGTGCGCGGGCCAGAGGCCCCTGAAGGCCGGGACGAGGAGGTGTCCCTCGGGAGCGGCGGAAGGCCGCCCAGGAGCCCCGCTGTTGATAGCCCGCCCCCGGGCGGAAAAGGCCCATCGCAAGGCGGCGGGGAAGGGGGCGCAGAAAAGACGCCATCTGATCAATTGCGCGAGGCCCGTGTGAGGCTAGTTGAGGAAATGTATGACCGGTATATCCGGCTGGACGAAATATCGCGAGAGTCAAAGATACCGGCCTACCTGCTGGCCCGAAAGGTGACGGCGGCTGGCGACATTGCCGAGGCTGTCTTGGATCGCTATGTGCGGCCAGTCTATGACCGGGTGGGCGACGACTTTGAGGCGCTGCGGCAGTACCGGGTGGCGATGCGCGGCCTTGACGCGCGGGCAATTAACCCGGATTACATAATGCCTGGCGGCGGCGACCCGAAAGCAATCCTGGCGGACATTGAGGCCCGGCTAGGCCCGGAGCGGTATCAGAAAGTCAAGGATGCCGCCGACGAATTGTGGCGGCTAAACGACAAGTACATCTTGCAGGCGGCGGTGAGTTCCGGACGGCTATCGCAAAGTGCTTATGAGTTCCTGAAGGAGCGCTGGCCGCATTATGTCCCCTTCTATCGCAAGGGACAACTGGATACTTCGTGGGAGTCGGCGGTTGAGACAATGAGTCGCTTGGTCAACGAGCAGGGGCGGGATATTCAGCCCGCGATCACGCCCGCCGGCAACTTTATCAAGGCGTTGGACCTGGACGGCTCCTCAAAGGAGCTGGATGATACTGAATTCCTGTGGCAGACAAGTCTGATTAGTTCTGCGATGGCGAATGCCAGGAATGAGGCTACGCGCGCGATGGTGCAAGCACTGGAGGCCGTTGGTGAGGAGGTAGAGCATGGCAATATCCTCTCTACGCGGGACGCCCGCGTCATCGACTATTGGGATAATGGCGAGCGGCAGTTTGTACGCATTCCGAAAGAGTACGCGGCGATAGCGCGAGACATCACCCCCGAGCAGGCGCACGGCCTGATGCGGATATTGCAGATCGGGTCGTGGGGCTTGCGCAAGGGCGCGACGCAGTACAACCCGGGCTTTGTGCTCCCCAACGTTGTGCGGGATATGTTTCAGGCTTACTGGAAAACGGGCCTGATCCCCTTCTCCAAGGACTATATCGACGGATGGCGCGCCGTCCTGACCAAGAACGAGGACTTTTACCGGACCGTATTGAGTGGCGCGGCGGGAGGCGGCTTTACGTCCAGCCTGCGCGGAGACTCTGTGGGAGGGAGGGCGCGCCGCGCATTTGGTATCCCGCTCAACAACGCGGAAGATGCGCTGAAGTATGTGTTCCGGCTAACGTCACTGGCGAATGAGCGCGCTGAGCAGGCCACCCGGATTGCGGCAGTGCTGCACGGCGAGCGCTCGGGGCGCACACAGGAGCTGGTCATCAAAGACCTGGGCGATCTGGCGGAAAACGCCAAGTGGAACGAATTGCAGACGCTGGTGCGCAACCGTGAGGTTACGCTGGACTTTGCCAAGTACGGTCGCCTGATGGGGGAGGTGAACAGTATTCAGCCCTTTATCGCGGCCAACCTGCAAGCGGCGATTGAGTTGCCCCGCGTAATCAAGGAGAACCCCGGGCGGGCCTTTGCAGCCGCAGCGCCTCTAGGGCTGGCGTCGATCCTGACCTACTACATCAACAAGCGGTTCGAGAGCTTTGAGTCCATCCCGGACTATGAGTACATCGACAACTACATCATCATGATTGGGGAGGGCGTAGAGGCGCTGGACCCGGAGGACCCCGAGAAGGAGCCGGAGCGGTTCCCGATCTATGTCAAGATACCCAAGGGCGGGCTGGTGGCGACGCTTACCTCGCCGGTAGAGATCATGCTGCGGGCGGCGGATGGAGTAGGCGACTATACCGCCTTGGAGACCGTGACCAAGACGGCCTATGCATTGGCGATCAATGGTATTCCGATCCAGCCCAATGCCTCAGTGCTGACGCCCCCGGGCGTTGGGACGATGATCCAGCTCGCCAGAAACCACAACTTTTTCACTGGCGAGGATATTATCCCGGAATGGCAGTCGCACCTGGCGCGCGAGAAGCGTTTTGAGGCGGACACGCCCAAGATAGCGGTGGGGATCGGTGACCTGCTCAACCTCAGCCCACGCATGGTCGAGTTCTTTATGCGCGATATGAGCGGCGGCGTCATCAACCAGGTATTCATGGCAACCGACATGATAGCCGGAGCGGTAGGCTATAACCCGACCGTGCCAGGCGAACAGATGGAGCAGCCCAAAACAAGGGCGGAGAAGGCCGCCGAGTTGCCTATAGCGGGGCGCTTTATCGGCACGCGCAATACGGCGGAGTGGCGGCGCGCATCGGAGCGGGTCAATCGCGCCACGGCGCAGGCGCAGCGCATACTGGCCGAGAGCGACGAGATCGTGTCCCTGAATATGGGCGTGAACCCGCCAGCCTCAACCTGGACGCTTCCTACGGGCGAAAAGGTAGACCTGACCACAGACCAACGCATCTGGTACATGACAACGAGCGCTGAGTGGTGGAAAGAGGTCGCCGATCAGATGGTGCAGGAGGACTGGTACCAGGCCATGGCCCCGGACGAACGGAAGAAGGCGATGGGCCGAGCCCGGTCAGTCATTCAGAACAACCTGCGAGACGCAATCGAGTCCAGCATTATCGGCGCGCAGTTCGGTGGATTCAACCGGCAGGCGCTCCCGTATCTGACCAAGGCGCTGGGTGAATACTATGCGCTTGAGAACATCGGCGCAACCGCACTCCCAGAGGCGCAGGCCAAGGCAGCGGAGCGCGCGCAGCGGCAGTACGACCTGCTCAAGGCGCGCGGGGAAATCAAGGATTGGCGTGAGTACCTGCTGTCCACAGGGGACACAGAGGGATACCGTGCGATCAAGGCGCTGGAGCGGGTCAGGATGCAATACTGGAACGAGCACCTTGACCTGCAATGGATGTTCCCCGGGGCCAAGCCTACACAGCCAGCCACCAGAAGCGGCTCTGTGGGCGGCGGTCAATTCTTGGGGGGCAGCGGACTCCGGGGCTGGTGAGTACGGAGGGTGCAATGCAGTATTGTCGTTTGTCAGATTATTAGTATTATAATAATGGATACGGGAATATCAAACCCGATGTCCGAGCCTGCATAAGCAGGACCAAATAAGGAGGTTCAGAACATGGCAGAAGCAGTGCAGCCTTCCGAGGCCGCGCCGTTGGCACAGGAGCAGGGCGGGGACAAGCCTGCGGGCCTTCCGACAGCCACTTCCGAGGCCAATAGTGGGGCACAGGAGCAACAGCACCAGACGATCTCTCCAGACGAGGAGCGCAGGCGTTACGAGCAGAGCCTTCGTGACAAGGTGAGACACGAGGAAAGGCTTAGGCTTGAGCGCGAAATGGCAGCGCGCCAGCAACGCGAGAGGGCGGAGAAAGAGCGCCAGATGCTCGCGGCGATGGACGACGAGGACTATGGACGGACGATGCGCCAGAAGGAAGCAGAGGCGCAGCAGCAACGGCAGGCATACGAGATTGCCAAGCAGATGTTCGAGAGCAGTTTCACTGCAATGCAGAGCGATGCCATAGCCGCCATCAAGGATGCGACCATCCGGTCCGAGTTTGAGAAGCGCGTTTCCGCCAACGAATTTGCCACTTTCAAGGACTTTACCGATGCGCTGGTTGAGGCTGGCGGCACTGAGCGTGCCGAGGCCATTGTCAAGCGGCGCGAGAAGGAAATCCGGGAAGCGACTCTCAACGAGCTAAGGGCACAGGAGTTGGGCGCAATCATTCCTCAGCTGGGGAGCGGCGTGCCGACCGCTGCTCTGAACGCGGACAATCTCACCGCAACCCAAAAAATGGCAATCGGCTACAAGGCCGCTTTACAGCGGGCTCGTAAGCCCGGAGGTTAAAAACCATGGCTATGACACTGGCTGACGCAGCCAAACTTAGTAACGACTATATGCTCAAGGGCATTTACGAGACCCTGATCAAGACATCTCCTCTGATGTCCATGATGCCCTTTGAGACCCTCAACGGCACGGCCTACACGGTCAACCGCGAGGATGAGGCCAACATGCCGACCGTGGCGTTCCGCCAGGTCGACGGTGTGTGGACTGAATCTACCGGTAAGACTGTGCAGAAGAGCTACCACCTGTCGATCCTTGGTGGCGACTGCGACGTAGACAACTTCCTGCTTGCAAGCCAGCAGGACGTGAATCAGCTCATGGCGGAGCAGGTCGCCATGAAAACCAAGATAATGGCCCACGTGTTCGATCAGAAGGCCATCTACGGCGACGAGGACAACTACGAGTTCGACGGCTTTCATGTTATGGTGGGGGACGCTGGCTCTGATGTCCAGGTGCACGCTGGCTCCGGCTCGACTGGCGGCGCGCTGAATCTGATGCTGCTGGACGAGGCCATCGACAAGTGCACGGCGGGTAAGCCGGACTTTATCCTGATGAACAAGACGATCCGCCGCTGGCTCGATGCCTACCTGCGCTCTGTCGGCTCTTACGTGACCGAGCGCGACGACTATGGCAATCGCTTTGGCATCTACAATGACATCCCCGTTCTGACGAGCGACTGGCTGTTGCAGACCGAAGCGATCTCTAGCGGCGCCTACAGCGCGCCCACCGGCGGCGTGACCAGCTCGATCTTTGTGGGCTATCTGGGCGCCGGTGACGGCGTGACCGGCCTGCAAAACGGCGGGATCACCTATGAGACCTGGGACCGGCTGGAGCAGAAAGACGCCTCTCGTACCCGAATCAAGTGGTACGTAGGTATGGCGCAGCGCTCCATCAAGAGCCTGGTTCGGATCGACGGCGTGACCGCTGCCGCTGTGACGGCTACTGGTTCGTGATGATCTATCTGGGGGAGAGCGCCGCTCTCCCCCGTCAATCCTTTTGTGAGGAGTAAGTAACATGGCTTTTGCAGATACCGCAGTACGGAATGTAGTGCAGGGGAACAACCCCATCAAGGTTGCGCTGGAAGCAGCGTGCGAGGTTGGCGACCTGCTGGCTTTTGGCACGACAGGCTGGGTGCTGGCCGACGCCAGCGACGACTCTTTGCCGGCGACCTTGATTGCCGGCGAAAGGGGCGCTGCCGGGCAGACTATCACGGCCTTTCAGTCCGCAGTGGTCGAGGGGCCTACGGGGATGACCCCGGGTGCGTCACTGTATCTCAGTGATACTGGTGGCGATTACAGTGACTCGACCGGATCTGTTACGCAGGTCGTTGGCATAGCCAACACTGCGACACAGCTATTTGCGAACCCCGCCGCGATCTCGGCGGAAATCAGTGACATTGCAGCGGGCACCGTGGTCAACGCCGATGTGGCGGACGCCGCCGCCATTGCCTTCTCCAAGCTGGCAGCGCTGGCGAGCGCCCATATCCTCGTCGGCAGCGCCACGAACGTGGCAACCGACAGGGAAGTAACTGGGGACGTGACGATTACCAACGCTGGAGTCACGGCTATCGGCGCAGGCAAGGTTACGTCTGCCATGCTGACGCCGCCGGCCAAGCTGCAGACGGTCAAGACTTCAGTGCAGGATATCGACACAATCGGCGCTACTACCTATGATGAGGTTATCCTCGTGCCCTCTACCGACATCGTGATCACTGAGGTCCGGATTGTCTACGACAAAGAGCAGTCCGGAACGGTGGCTGGTGGCGGCGTCAAGGTGGGCACGCAGGCTGGCGGAGAGCAGATCGTAGCCTCTACGGCACTGGAAAACACCAAGGCCGTGGGTTACCGCAAGATGTGCACGCTGGTCGAGGACACCGTAGCGGTAGCGGCTGATACGCCCATTTTCGTACGCATCACTGGCGTAGCGGCAACACAGGCTGGCGCGGTGCACGTCGAGATGGACTACTACACGACCGATCTGGGCGCATCTTTGTAATCGACTCTGGGGGCGGGGTGACTCGCCCCCTTTACAGATAAGGAGCGCGCATGGGCGTAACACGCAAACAGATACGGCAGGCGGTCGGATATGCGCTCCGCGACATGGTGGCCGGGACATTCAGTGAGGTCACAACGAGCGACTTTACCGACTATGACCGCATCGACGCAAATGCCTCTGACAGCAAGTATAGCAACGCCTGGGTGTATATCGTCTCCGGGGTCCGTGCTGGCACAGAGCGCCGGATCGCCACTTTTGCGCCCGCTACGGGCGTTTTCACTATCTCCCGCAGCTGGGACCTGCCCGCCGCCGCAGATGAATACGAGATTCACCAGTTACTAGAGCCAGAGGAGATCAACCGCCTCATCAGCGAGGCGCTGGTGACGCTGCCTTACGAGGTAAGCGAGGTTATTTCGCACGTTGACGAGCAGGCGCAGTATGACCTGTCGAGCTATCCCTGGCTGACCGACTGGAATCAGGTCGTGGACCTGCGCTGGCGGTACGGCGATACGGACGGAGAGTATCTGTACTATGCCGTCCCCTACTGGCAGGTGCGCGACATCGGCGGCGTCCTGACGCTTTGCGTCCCGCCCGAGCGTGTTGGCGGCGACCTGGTAATGACCTGTCACCGCTACTATGACGCACTGAACGAGGACACCGACGCCACAACCTGTCCGCTGGACTGGGTGCAGCAGGCGGTGATTGTCGGCGCTTACGCGCTGCTGGCGCGGCAGGCCCCGGCCAAAGATGCAAACCGGTACGATGAAAAGTGGGCTCGGGAGATGACGGTGCTTGGGCAGAAGAATCGCAAGTACGCGCCGCGCCCGCGACTGTTCGCTCACTACCCTGACGCGGTATAGCTATGCCATTTCGTGATGACGCCTACGACATTCTGCTAGATAACCAAGGCTACATGCTGGCCCGCCAGAACCAGCTCAACCAAGGCGGGCGAAGCTGGTCGGTGGAGTCCGCTGGTTATTCAACGACACAGCAGACCGCCAACGAGCGGCGCTATGGCACCGCCCCGGCGACCATCGAATCCGCAATGGTCTGGCGCACCTTGCACCTCGGATACGGTGAGGAGCGCCAGCGCGTTGAGGGCATGTATAACTACAGCGAGAACGTGGACGCGCGATTCTATGAGGCCGTGATCCCCGGCCCCAAAGTGACCAAGCTGACCATTGAGGATTATACCAGCGCTGTGCGGGGCTTTGAGGAGTTTGACGGCGCACTGTGGGTCAATAGCGGGCGCTACATCAACAAAATCTTGCCCACAAACCTGATCACCAGCAAAGACCTTGAGGACTTTGCGGCGGGGCAGTTCGGCTATGACATGACCGTCTTTGACGGCAAGTTGATTGTAGGCTGTGGCGATTCGGGCCATCTGGTGACGCGAGACGACACAGCGACCTGGGAGGAGGCCACGGACGTATACGCCAAGTTCCTGACCGTGTGGCAGGACGCGCTATATGCGACACTGGCGGACAAGGACGGTAACTATTCGGGGCATGAAGTGGCGATGCTCTCCAGTGGCTCCGATGCCAAGTCGTGGGCCAACTGGTCGGGGCTGAACAAGATTGGCGACGAGACCTCGGAGATCACCAGCCTGGCGGCGCTGCACTCACTGGTCTTTGTGGGCAAAGAGGACGGGCTGCACGGCCTGGACTCATCCTGGATATCGCCGCCCCTGACGCCGGAAATGCGGTCATACCGCTCGGCCTACAACTGCGAGGACATGATTGCCTGGCACGGGCAGGTCTGGGTGCCGCACCTGCGCGGCCTGTTGGCCTATACGGACATGGGCGACAGCGGCTTTTCGCTGCGCTCCGTTGGCCCCGGGCGCAACGTCTCCGATGACAACCCGGTGCGCGGTCGCGTCACAGCGCTGGCCGGGGACGACAACTGGCTATATGCGTCGGTCTACAACGGCACTGACTCGTACATTCTGGCCGGTAAGCCCATCGAGAGCGACGGCATGGGGATGATGGTCTGGCATCCAATTGTGCACCTTGCGGACACGTTCTGCAATGCGCTGCACATCAGCGGCCTGTGGTCCAGCCCGAGGCTGTTCTTTGGGATGGACCAGAACGTGGGCTACATCGTGCTCCCCAGGAACAGCGACAACCCCCTGCAGGACGACAACTGCCGGTACGCCACGGGCGGCACGATCTATTACAGCGCGCACAGCTGGAATGCGCCGAACACAACCAAGCTCTGGAAGTCGATTGAGATACAGGCTGACAACCTGTCGCTGATGCAGTACATCACCGTCTCCTACCGGGTGGACAAGGGCGCGTGGGTAAAGGCGGGGACGGCCAAAGTCTCGCCGAGCGTCTCCATTGGGCTGACCTCCGGGGCGGTATCGGGCAACGAGATCGAGGTCAAGCTGGAATTCACGCAGCAGACCGACTATGTGCCCATCATTGTGCGAGCAGTCATTATCCGGGGCCTTGAGCGTCCGTCTACCACAGATGTGATTACGGCTATTGTGCGCTGCGCCAACAATCTGCCCTTGAGGACAGGCGGAACCTGCCCGAGATCGGGCGCAACCATCCTGGCCGAGCTAAAGGCCATGGCCGAGCGCGACAACACCATGACACTGGTGGACCTGATCGGCGCCAGGCGCGAGGTTGTAGTGGTGCCGCCCGTGAGGGAGCGTGTCGAGTATGACCAGCAGGGCGATATGCCGCGCGAGACGCTGGCCGAGATCACCATGGCGGTGGTGGAGTTCGACGAGAGCCGGTTTACCGAGGTTGTGCTGTTCGCTGGCGGCTCTGACCATGCGCTCCTGATCCCGCTTACAGTGCCCGTGATGCTCGGCGGCAGCGAGGTCGAGGAGAGCAAGACCTTTACCAGCCTGATCACATCCAGGCCACGCATCACCATTGTCGGCCCAATCAATAACTGTGTCATTACGAATCAGATAACGGGCAAGAAGATTGACCTGACCGGAACGCCGCTTGGCCCGCTGACGGTCATCAGTATCGACATGCACACATCGGCGCCCACGGTCACCGATCAGAGCGGCGCGGATTGCCGCGCCTATCTGACTGAGGACAGCAACCTGAACAGCTTTGCCGTGATTGCGGGTTCAAACACGATCACTGTAACCGGCACCGGCGCAACATCAGCAACCAAGGTCTATCTGGAATACTAGGGGGACGAGATATGACTCAAGAGTGGAGCGGGTTCTGGACCACATCGGGCGTCGGTGACGGCGTTGACACCGGGTACACACAGACACAGCTCGCAACGCTGCTTCACGCGCTGGCCGCAGGCGGGGACGCCGACACGGGCGTGCAGCCCGACTATGGCGATGCCCTGGCGGTGGCGGCCGGGACCGAAAAGGTTACGATGGGCACGGGCATGGCGGCGGTATACGGCTATCTGTACGTCAACCCGGTGGACATTGACTTTACCGTGATCTCGCCGGTAGCCAGCACGCGCATCGACCGGGTAGTGCTGCGGGCCGACTGGAACACACAGACTGTACGGGCCGTAGTCCTGAATGGCGCGGAGGGCGGCTCGGCGCCGTCTCTGACGCAGAGCTCGGGGAGCATTTGGGAGATTCCCATTGCGCAGTTCTCCGTTACCGTGGGCGGCACTATCATAGTCACGGATCAGCGCAAGTTCCTGGGAGGCACCGAGGGCACGACAGAGACCAGCGATGCCGCGCCGCTGACTCTGGTGCTACGCGACGCCAATGCCAGAGCCAAGATCGGCGCGCCGAGTGCGGCGAGCGACATTGCCCGCAAGGACACCGTGGACAATCACGCCGCACTCACGGGATCAAGCGCCCACGGCGCAGTATCGGCGGCCACAGCGAACAAGATCATCACTCGCGACAAGAACGGGCGCGCGCAGGTGGCGGCGCCCAGCGCGGATGCGGATATTGCCCGGCTGGACACATTCAAAGACCTGATGGTATCAGGCGGGGCGTCGAGCACCGGGCGTATGACGGCCAGCGTGGGTTCCTATGCGACGCTGCTAACAGTGAGCGGCCTGGTAACCACAAGAGTGTGCAACCTGCTTGTCATGGCCTCGGTTCGATCAAGCGGCAACTCGCTTGGCAACTCTACCACTATTCGGTTCACGCTGGACGGGGCCACCTCAAGCCTGTCGATGACTAGCAATAACGTAAATGGCATCACAAACACGGTGTCGCATTCCTACTGTTTTAAGAACGTGGCGCCAGGCACGCACTCGGTAGTACTCGAAGGTCAAATGCATCGCGACCAGGGGATCATAGCCAACCGCTCGCTTACGGTATGGGCTATCCCTACGGGGGCCTAGAATGACGTTTCAGTTCTCCGACTTGACCGCCGATGATGGCTATGCGGACGCGATAGATGTGGCGTTGATTGAACAGATGTATACGTGGGAGGGCGAAGGGTGAGAATCATCCGTGCGGGCGAGCACATCCAGCACATACCGGGCTACGGCATCA
>ENA-UPXM01003539-UPXM01003539.1-activated-sludge-metagenome-genome-assembly--contig:-NODE-3539-length-16903-cov-55.903549_pt1 | contig 16903 bp, 13 predicted proteins | sample MGYA00238178_ERZ772708 | MGnify/ENA primary metagenome ERZ772708 (study PRJEB29002, sample SAMN05720212) | activated sludge metagenome | isolation source: anaerobic digester from wastewater... | reverse complement strand
TAATGCCAAACCACTTCTGCAGCAATAAAGCCTTTAGCAACATCACCGGAGGATAGGCACTGTTGCCTGCCGCTGCCTTGCCTACCGGATACACATCAAGAAGTATCCTCTCAATCGGCTCCCACCTGATATAGTCATGGATCTCCTTGTAAAAACTTCTGCGTCCGTGAAGATCCTAACGTCTTGCTCAACTCAAGATCCAAAAAACTCATGTTCCGCTCATGTTCCGCTCATATTCCTTGAATCCCATATCTCCCCTCCCGATTCATTCCATACTGGAAGGAGTATACCACGAATCATCAATATTATCATCATATTATTGAATGTGACTGCCGAAAATCAGCTCTCTGACAAGCTCTGCCATTGCCGGAATTGTGCAAAGGTCTCAAAATATCAATAACTTGTGTTCTTTTAGGTAAAAGTATCCTCCAGCTTTGCTGGAGGATACTTTTACCTAAAAAGGATTTCCATATCATAAGATGCAATAAATCAGATTAATTAATCATTTATGATAATGGATATACCTGAAGGAGCGGTCGGGGGTAAGGAATCTGTGTTAACAGGATTGCCTATTTGCCACCCACGTGTCCCGATATATTGTGAATAGCTATCTGCAAGATTGCCATTCGAATCAACGATACGACTAGTAGGAGTACCTGTCAGGTTATTTGTAAATGTAACATAATTCTGAGGATTGGGTCCACATGTATAGTGATATGTTAATCCAGAGGCATTATTGATAACTACGTTATTCTCGAAGACGAACGGGCCATCCGAATAGCCATCGGCATTGATAAACTTCAGCATTATTGTACCAACTGCTGTGTTCCTATAGTAATATGTAATCTCCTGATCGCCAGCATGATTAAAGTTGTCAACCTCTCCTCCAGCTGTATTATTAAAGTAATTGAAACATATCTCATTATTACTGGAAGTGTGGAATCCGCCATTACCCCCTCCAATGGCCGTACTTTGAGAAATGACTACCCTATTTTTCCTGAAGGTGCTATTTGATACATTTTCTTTCGGCGCTATCGCTGTACAAACGTCTGGATTTGCACCATTATACTGGTTGTAAAAATAACAATCCTCGACGAGCATCTTGTTTTGATTATAAAGACTGCCAATTCCTGCTACGCCAGTATAATCGTGGAATATACAATCTTGGAACGCAAGATAGCTGCCTGTGCCCTCCTTAATAGCAAAATAAAATCCCTGATTTCCGTTAATTGCTCTTCCCGTTGTGAGCGTGTCGAACTCGCAACGAAGGAATATTGCATAATTCATTCCAGAAGAGGCCCTGAATCCATACTCATACGAATCATAGAATCTCAAGCCGTCAAAATAATAGGGAGTTGTACTTGCAGCAACCTCAAAATAATGCTTATCCATATTAATCGTTACGGTTTCCCCAGGATACGCAAGCCAGATATGAGGGCTTGGATTGGTGTAATAGGACAACTTGCATCCAATTCCTAAATAGTACTCTGGCCTGAAAGTTGGTACAGTATAGGTCCCCTCCCTGAAATACACAATGTCAGACTCGTGCCCCGATAAGCCCAGAATATCCTGTATCGAATTATATGGCTGTGAGATAGTTCCAGTTTCAGTGCCGGTGCGGGACGCATCAATGAAAATAAACCCATTTTGAGTAACATTTATCGACCATGTTGATGTGGCAACATGGTTTTCTGCATCTGTTACGGTCAAGCGAATTGATTGCGCGCTAGTTTGGGGGTTTGGCCAGCTAATAACTCCTGTATTTTCATTTATGGTCATCCCATAAGGGGCATTGCTCAGAGAAAACTTATAGGGGTACATTCCTCCGATTACTGCAGCACGGATATTATACTCAATGCCGGGATATGCCCTATATATCCTGTGGTTTGGGCTTATGGCAGGGTTACCTGTGCCGGCAGGCTTGATGTTGATTATCTCGAGAGGATTGTATGCCGCATTAAGCACAGGCGGCATAAACAAGAATGGCATTGATATAAAGAACATGCATGAAGCAAAAATAATAAGGCTTTTGATTTTATTTTCCATTCTCTAAACCTCCCTGAACTTTCTTTTGAATTTGGCATTTCATATTAAGCATGTACCATGCCAAATGATTGTGGCTCTTCTTTTCCACAGCTTATCTCATTTTCAATCTATTAACATATAATTCTGCATTACACTTTTGTGTATTTCCAGTCGAAACATGTAACCGTATTTCATCATTTTCATGTATGGATACAACAGTATAGTCGCATGTACTCATCAATCATGCGTTGTTTGCTGAACTTATCCCAAACCGTGTCATATGCGTTCTGAATGTACTCGTCACTGACACCATCATTTTTTATAAGCGTGATAACGGCTTTGGCAAGCTCATCCACCTGTCCGGGATGAACCATTATTCCGTTTTTGTCGTTCACAATTTCCTCTGGACCTCCGCTCTTCGTAACAATAACTGGCTTATGACAGGCCATAGCTTCAATTGTCGCAATAGAAAAACCTTCTGAAGTCGAAGGCAAGACAAATATATCTAAACTATTCAGGATTTCCGCCACATCACTTCTGAATCCAAGAAAAAAGACTTTTTCATCAAGGCCAAGAAGTGACTTTAATGAAAGAAGATCTGCAAAAAGGGCATCTGAACCCTCGCCAGCTATAATAAACCTGCACTCAGGATGCAGCGCCACTATCTTTGCAGCAGCCCGCAACAGATGATCATAACCTTTTGCGGGTCTTATGTTGCCGATTGAGCCAATCAAAATGTGATGTTGATTAAGACCGAGTTCGTGCCTAATTCGATCACTATTACATAACTGAAATCTCTCAAGATCGATACCATTATATATGGTCAAACACTTGTCCGAGTTTATTCTGTAATTGTTTATAAAGTGATTCTTTAATTGTTGTGAAACAAAAACAATCTTATCTGACCCCCTATTAATTAGAATGAACCGCAACTTAAGCAGGCTGTCAGTCGAAGCCGTGTCTACAAAACCATGAAACGTTGATATAACCGGGACACCACATATCCAACCAGCAAGGCTGCAGTAAACATTTGAACCTATGAGGTGGGAATGTATAATATCAATCTTTTTTTTTCTGATTATCGAGATAAGTTGTAAGATATACCGAATATTAAATGACCCTTCGGCCGATAAGAATAGAGGGCGCCATCCATCTTTTACCAACTGATCATTCACCCACCCTTTACCGCAGATTGCGACAGTAGATTGAAACTTGCTTGTATCCAATCCGTTTATTATATTGAGAAATACTGTTTCGGCCCCGCCGGGCCCGGTGGTATCGATCGTGTGGAGTATATTGATCACGTGCTCAGTCCAAGTTCTTGAAGTAACCTTTCAGCTCCCGGATAAAGGGCCGGATGTCGCCTCTGTCGATCACATCAAAGGAAGTGTCCTTTTCCCATACCTTAAGAAAATCCATAAGACATTGAAACTTGGAAGGAGAACCGGGCGGCAGGTTCAGTAATGCATCGTCGTTCTTGAGCCTGATGATGAGGTGATCGAGCGTGCCCAGAAACCACTTGAGCTTATGCCCTGTCTTATATTCTCCTATCGAGCTGTCAGGCCTTTCCCCACGGAGATAGTCAAGGAGCAGAGCTGGGAAATCAACACCGCAGGCGATTGCCAGTTGGAGCGATCCCCAGAACCGGCCATTGATCTCCATCAGCTTTGGCCTGCCGTCTCTGATATCCCGCTTGAACTCAACCATTGCCACGCCCATCCACCCTATAGACGAGAGCAGTCTGGCCGAGGCATCAACCATCTCCGGGTCAAGAGGCACGCTCTCAGAGACCACGCTCACTCCTCCGGAGGGCGGCTTCTCTCTCAGTCTTCTGTGGCTGAACAAGGCCAGATGATGGTCCCTGTCAAAAAGGGTGAACAGGCCCGTACCAGGCCCAATGATCTTCTCCTGAATCATAGAGGGATAGTTGAGCGCATCGTTCTTTTCGTAACAGGCCTTAAGCTCATCGGTGCTGTTGGCATAAGCCACTTTTGCGGAGATGAACCCTGAGCCTGTGTGTATCCTCGACATGCCCGGCTTGACGACCACGGGAAAATTTGTGCACAGGTGCTCTTTTGAAAGAAAGTCTTCTCTATCATGAACAAACATCGTCGAGGGTATGCCTACTCCCAGGTCTTTTGCCCGCCTGAACACCTCGACCTTATCCAATGCGGTCTTTATCTTATCCCATTCAGGAGCTGCTATCAGAGCCCCTTCCGGAAATTCATGCCTTTTCCTTGAGAGGATATGCATGGCAGGCTCTGTCATGGGGAAGACAATCTCGACATTTTCATCACGAACAACTTTCAGAACACAATCTAGATATTGCTGCTCGCCTATCATCGGGCTCGGGAGGTGGTATGCTTTGGCGCAATACTTCGAAGCAGAAGAAATGTTCTTTGGCCTTCCTCCTACTAAAACCCTGCAGCCCTTTCTTCCGAGAGAGCGCGTTACTGCAAGGGCTGCCCTGTTTTCACCATCGGTAACGAGAACGCTGATCATCTTTTTTTATCAGAAAAAGCTGAACAACAGCCTTGAGAAAAACAGCGGGATCGTCCTGCTTACATCATCGTGCATGGCAATACGCGGCATTTCCAACAAAGGGGTATTTTTATCCACATAGCCCCTTCTGGTAGTGACCGCCCCCAAAATATTGTTCTGTTCCAACATGGCGATATTCGACGCAGTATAATTTCCATTCGGGTAGGCAAATAAAGTTGCCGGAACGCCAAGATGGTTTTCGATCATCTGTTTTGACAGACAAATTTCATACCGAATTGCTTCGGCCTCCATCTGGTCTAGATAAACATGGTTTACAGTGTGTGCGCCAAAAGATGCCAGACCGCTTTCATGCATCTGCGAAACCTCATCCCAATTCATCAAGAGGCGTTCCCTCGAACTATCCGGGAAAATGCCCCTCAATCGTTTCATGAGAAGTTCCCTTTGATCGGGATGATATCCTTTGACCCGCTCGATTACATCATTGATCAGTTCAGTGCGGTTTTTCCCTTTGTTTTCATGCAAGTCAATATTTAATTGTTTTAAAATATTACCTGTTTCCAGATGATTGGATCTCATATCGAAGAGCATCCTTAAACATCGATTCAATTCTTCGGGCCAGAACCACTTATCCGTTCCGATATAGCCGGTGGCTAAAAATATCGATGCAGGCACCTGGTATTTTTTTAATATTGGGAAAGCCGCCTCGTATGTGTCTTTCCATCCATCATCAAACGTGATGGAGCAGCACCGGTTTACAGACTGGCCCCGGTCTATTCTTCGCACCATTTCATCGAGTGTTATGATCGAGAATTTTTTTTTCAGAAATGCAATATGCTTTTCAAAAGTTTCTTCTGCGACAAACATGCCTGGCTGGATCAAGTTCTTATATTGCTCTCTTGATCGAACAATACGGTGGTACATTAGAACAAAGCCTCTGCCGGATAATTTCTTGATAGAAAGCATGTTCAGCAGGCAAGAATAGTACAATAAGCCTGCTATAATGTTCTTAATAAATAATCTTGGATTCATAAGAGCTCATATATTCTGGAAATTAACCCGAAGAGATTAAACCTAATCGAGATTAGATGTATGATCTGATAGCGATTCATGCTCGACCCTATAACGTTTAGCCGCCTCATTCTTTGCCACACCGTGCAAAGCCACGGTCATCGAGAGATTAATCCAGAAATAAGGATAATACAGAACCGTGACAAAAAACCCGCTCACCAGGTACCCAATCAGTGCACCATCCAGGCCGTGAGCCATATATGAGATGAATTTATTGCCTCCTAGCCGTTCTTTGGCAATCTTTATTGTCTTATGGTTATTTATGAAAGTGTAACCTATCATGAGAATGAAAACAGCGAGTCCTGAATAACCAAGCTCGGACATGCATTCTATGAATATATTATGGCAATAAGCACCACTACCAAGAAACAGTCTATTATCAGCCATTTCCCAGTTTCTATAACCAACGCCTAGCAGGGGGTATCTCTTGGCCATTTCAAGGCCCTTTTCCCATCTTTCTATTCTATTCATGGACGTTTGGTCATCGCCTGCCTGCTGAAAACGCATTTTCTGTTCTTCCGGAATCGCCAGGTATACCGCTCCCAGGATCAGCACCAGTGCAATTGTTCCTTTGATCTTGTATTTGCTCTTGAGAAGAAAAAAGAGCATCACTGCGACACCTCCCAGAAGAGCGCCCCTGGATGAGCTTGATACCATGCCGGTCACTGCGGTTATTGGAAGGAGGGCGAGTAGAACCTTTTTCCATAACGGCCAGTATTCTTTCAACGCCCAGAAAAAACAAGCCGCGAGGGGCAAGAATACGCACATCTGTATACCGAACTCGCCGGAATTGTGAAACCAGCCTGGCCCTCCACCCGTGCCCCAGTCAGAGAATCCAAAGCCCTGACCGGCCCACCCTCTGAATGAATGTTGCGACATCTTGAAGCTGTAGAGCAGAAATGACAGCATGAAAATCAGGAAGCGATTTTCGGTGTTCACAATATTGATGATCAGAAAATAGATGATCATCCAAGCCACAAAATTCGGTATCATGGAGAATGCATGACCGGGGTCAAATGCAAAGACGGATGAAATCACTATTATGAGAAAAAAGGCGGTCAGCAGGTGATTCACTGCATTCTTTGTGGCGAATAAAATGCCCTTTTTCAAAGCAATAGCCAGCGTCAGAAGCAATATAATCTGAGTATAGGGTATGACATCCAGGGCGGGATACAGGGTTTGAGGCCTCACGTATTCGAAGAAAAGATACAGGCATATCAAGAGAAAAAGAGCGTCTTCTCTTTTCAGATAATTCCATATCTCGGCAATTTTTATCTGATATAGGTTAGACATCTGTGTTGAGGGGGTGGCGACCTCAGTCTTGTGGTCGATATCGACTATTGCTTTCACCGCTTTATTCTTCCATTCGTTTAATGAGACCGAGAAGCGATCTGTCTATAATTTCAAATGATTTTCTGAATATGGATATACCCCACCCGTACGGGTCATCGATATTAACAAAGAGATTATGAGGAAAAGGGGCGAATTCCCGCAACAGCCTAATCTTATCTTTGTGCCTGGGATATTGCTTCTTGAGCGCTCTGAACTGGCTGTATTCCATTGCCAGAACGATATCCGCCTCATCCATATAAGTTGAGGCAACAGGTTTGGGAACATGGTTTGTCAGGTCAAGCCCGTATTCTTTCGCCACAGTTAGGGCATGGTCGGGTGATTGACCGGATTGGCTCGCATCGAGGCCGCAAGAGTGTATAAGATAATCATTTCCAGTTCCTTGCACCATCATTTTCAGACGATATTCCGCAAAAACGCTCCTGCAGATATTCCCCTTGCAGACGAACAAGATATTTTTTGAGCCGGATAACTTGCCTCCTGCTGGATTATCATTCAAAAAGTGTTTTATAGAGTCAGTTATGTTCTTGAATATACACTTCAGATTTCTTTTTATCCGAGCTGGAATAGAATCCTTGATAATTCCCAGGATCTGCCTTTTGCCATAAGCACTTATCTCATCTGCATACACCTTCTCGACCTGGCGAGCATAGCGCTCTTTGCAGAACATAAGCTCGACACGCGCCCTTCCCTTGCGCCCCATGTCTGAAGACAGCTTTTCGTCCTTCAAAAGCGTGAGCAACTTCTCCGCCATTTCATCACTCTCACCCATCTCCACTAGAAAACCCGTCTCGCCATCCGCTACTATGTCTATCGGCCCGCCTCCCCTGGTGGCGACCACGGGCCTTTCCATTGCCATTCCCTCGATCACGACCATCCCAAAAGGTTCGGGAGTAATGGAAGAATGCACTATGACGTCCATCAACTTCATCAGGGCTGGCACATCCTTGCGATATCCAGTGAAGATAATATTTCGTTCGATGCCCAATGATTTTGTCAGCTCAACAACCTCGTTAAAATATTCTTCGCCGCCGTCTGACGGGCTCCCGATCACGAATGCTCTGGCATTCGGGTTTGCCTCGATCACCTTTGCCGCGGCCAAAACAAACTCTTTGATTCCTTTCCATCCGATGACTCTGCCAAACACCCCGAAAAGTTTATGCTCAGGCTTGACAAAGAACTCTTTCTCAAGATACCCGGTGTCAACCGCATCATTGAATTCATCCAGATCTATTGCGTCATGAATTATGGAAATCTTCTCTCCAGGCACCCCGAGCTCCAGCAAGTTATCCCTGATCGAAGATGAGATCGCGATGTGGTGATGAATGAGCCTGGCATGAATCCTGGTTGAAAGGCTGGACTTCTCGAAGTCCCTCAGGTGGGCGACACACGGCACGCCGAGCATCCGTGCCGCGAGAATACCTGAGAGCTGGCTGCCGAGGATGTTGTTGAGGTGAACGAGCCTTACCTGGTGCCTGCGTCCAATGAGGTAATACCTGAGAGCCTCGGGTATGTCGTGGAAGACAATCCAGTATAATCCTCTCAGGGAGTTTAATGTTCTCAACATCAGTCTGTTTCGGAACAAAGGAATAGATAATAATGTAGTGTAGAATTCATTATTCACCCATTGGAGCTTCAGATCGACATGGTAATAGGTGATGTCACTAAAATGCTCTGAGAGAAAGTCCTCGGGCTGGCCGGTGACCAGTATCGGTCCGTAGTGGTTTTTGTCCAAGGCCCTGACAAGGCATTCGAGGCTATTGATCGCTCCGCCGAATGTGTAGGAGTTGTCTAGGTAAAGTACAGGCACGTTATCTTTCTTGCTCTCCATGTTGTCAGCCTTCTTTGATCAAGTTTAACGCTTTTGCGTAGTCATTCTGTTCTGATAGAAAAATAGTCGGGTATTGGGCAGATCTGCTGATATAGCGGATTATGGCGATCGAGAATAGCAGTCCTGCCGTTGAACTTTCTGTATCGAAGTTCGTTTTCATGCAATCAAGCACATGGGAGGGCAATCCGAAACAAGGGCGGCGAGAGAAATATTCAACAGCCTGGAAGAAGCCTGCGTTTTGTTCGGTACGCGTTTTCTGAATCATCAGGTTCATGATATCGACACCCGCAAATTCCTGCTTTCTCCCGGTGTCCCAGTCAATCACTCCGAGCAGTCTTCCATCGTGAGGATCTACCAGGATATTGCCATAGCCATAGTCTCCGTGGGATGCCGAAAACCATATATCATGATCTTTGGCCATACGTTTTATCAGCGCAAGCTTCTCGTTGAATAATTTCTTGAAACCATCAGGGCAGCATTCTGAATCATTGATTCTGTACTTGTCTTCTCGAAATAGGTCATCCAAGCTCTCTTGATCAAAAGAAACTTTCCGCCTTGTTGCGATTATAAGATCAAGGATGAACTGTATCGAATCTTCGAATATCCTGTCCTCTAACGATCTTCTGTTCGCTTTCCAGGCCAGTATTCCGGGCATGAGGCTTTCTATGAAAACATGGTTTTCTTGAAAAGAGAGCTCGGCGAGAGGAATTGGTATTTTTGCTTTAAGAGCATCCGGCACATTATTGCTTAGATGAAGCCATTGGAGAAAAGAATGATTTTTTCTTACTATGGATTTTATCTCCTGGCTGTGAACTACACGAGCTATAAAGTGCTCGGAAGTGTTAGTCCCTTTGACAAAGAGCACGAGCGCGCCCCTGTCGCGGATATCAACCCGCTCCAGATGCAAGTTTGTTCCGCCTGGTAGACCGCTTTCCCCAAGTGTGGTGCGTATTCTCTCGAAAAGTGTGTTTCCCGAGAGTGGTCTCTGCATGCACAGTACTGTGAACCGATCATGCACCAAGTGATACTTGCCCATTGAGTGGATGTATTTCATTAAGAAATGAGCATAATGAGAGATCTCCAAGAAGCGGCTGTCAAGTGCCACCATCTCGTCAATTCCCTGTGCAGCTTCATCTTCGGAGAAGGGAAGAAAGACTTGTACGTAAGGTAATGATTCGCTTGTGACCACCTTCATAATCTGACAATAGCTGTATGCATGCCCATCTCTGTTTGGCGCCACGGGCTTTATAAGGCCTTTCATTCTTTTGAAAGAGAACCTGTTTCTTGCAAGTAAAATGAGCACACCCTGCTCGCTCATTCTTTGCTTGATCTGAACAAGAACCTGCACCAGATCGCCCGTTGATCCTGCTAAAGATCCATCCAAGATAACGAGGTCATATTTTGCAGGCTCATTCGAAACAGTGTGGATGGTTGTGCAATATCGGGCTTGCGGGAATACGTCTTTCCACGCGCTAAGCCCCTGTCCTATGATCAATATCGGACTGTCACTGTCCAGGGCGAACAAACTCAGCAGGTTCCTGCCTTTTGTGATTTGGAGCCCCGTCATCTAAAAAAAGCTCGATGAAAGAAATGGTGAAAAATTCCTGGGTCCTTGCAAATTCATTTTTTTCCAACAAGGAGATAACTCTCAGTTAGATTGTTCATTATGCCCCTCATATGTCTTTTATACATGATACCATGTATAAAATCGCATGCTTTGGTCCCTATAAGATTGTTATAGGGGCGGTAATATGAGCCCATGGCCACAGGGTAGATCCTCACATCCCTGAAATTGCATTCCAGGAAAATGCTTCGCAAATCCTTCCATGGTATCCATCCGGTCTGTATGTCATTGCCTTTTTCTTCATTATGATGATTTGTTACTTTTTTTCTATTGTCGATGGTTTTATCTCTCCATAATGGGTTTTTTGTGATAATAACCACCTTCCCATTCTCTCTTAAATAATCATAACATCTTTTTGCCATCATCCTTTTATCACTCATGTACTCAAGAGCACGGATAGAAAATATCGCATCGAAGCTGTCAAGGAGGGGGAGATCCTTTTCGATGAAGTCGCAGCACATATAATCTACCTTGTTTTTATTTTTATACTTTTCCTTTACGACATTCAGTAGTTCTTCGGATATATCAACAATCGACATATGATCCGAGCACTGGAGAAACAGATCCGTCCACGTACCAACCCCGCATCCTATTTCAAGGCATCTTTCCACTGCACCAAAATTATCACGGATTGCCCACTCGATCGATTTTCTCGTATGGTTGTAGTGGCTTTTCTGGATAATTCCTTTGAACCATCTCTCGTATTCATACGATGTTCCCAAATCTCTTCCTATTCGATCATAATACTCTCTCGTGTTTTGCGTAAGACTTGTATCAGACATTTACTCTTACCTCCGTGACCCGATTACCCTAGCCGGGTTGCCCGCAAGTATCGAACAGGGACTATACGCTTTGATCCCCACAACCGATCCTGCAGAGACCACAACACCATCAGGAAGAACAACGCCGGGCAAAATAAATGCATTAGAAGAAATCCACACATCGTTGCCAATAATGACTTCAGCCTCCTTTACGCCCTGGTTTGCAATCAAGATGTTTTTATCTTCAAAATTATGATTGACCGACCATATCTTTACTCCGGGGGCGGTCATAACGTTATCTCCAACTGTTACACCACCGTATGCCTGGATGAAATTATCGTAGCCAATCTGCACGTTATCCCCGACACTCAGATTTTCTATTGATCGAAATCGAGTCCCGGCCATTACAATCAGGTTCCTGCCCGCTCTTTTTGCCTTTTTTGAGATAAAACGTCCTCGAATAAGGTTGCCCGTTTGGCCAGGGAATTGACGAAACATATGATAAAGCAGATAAGCTCTTTCGTTTGGATCAAGAACATCCCAATAAAATCTTTTGAATATGACCTTCAGAAAGATATCATTCATAAATCGCTCCCCGTCTTCCAAAATTCCATTCTGACCAGTCTTGAGTTAATTGAATAGAAAGGTTCTCTATCGAAGCCTTTTCAATGATTGTTAGAAAATTAGGTTAAAGATAATTTTTTCATTCTGTTTAATACTGCTCTCATGAACAGTTTATTATAAGGATTTATCATAAGTGATTTTAATAAATATTTAATTGCTTTAAGATTTGATACATTCGAATCAATCAGATGTGCTGCAAGGTTGAAATATAAATCGCTCAATTCCTCTTTTTGTATCGCTTTTGAACTCTTATCCAATAACACCTTATAGTCTAGGCATTCATAAACCTTTATTAGCTCTTGATAAGTATCAATCTTTTTATTGATGTCATCTTCTTTGGAGATAGAAAGATTGTTATCATGATGATAGGCAGTCAAAAGGATTTCATCAATAAAACCGAACCGGAATCCTGCAGCTATTGCCAATATAATCAGTAGTCGATCTTCGCCAATACGTATGTTTGAAGGATATGAAACTTTATCAAATACCCTTTGCCTCACAACTGAGTTTGCGCCAGCTTTGATTGTGCTCTTGATTGCGATTTTTAGCATTTCCGGGTCTTCTATGATATTGACATGATGTATCCTTCGAGTTTTCAAGCTCCTAAAATAAAAAGAACTACCATCATCAAATACAGATGGCTCGATAATACGTCCGACTTCTGTAATTCTTTGCGCATTGACATAAACCCAATCAATATTATTGCATAGCTCAAATGCATCCATGGTACGACTGAGAAAATTATCGCTCCATTGGTCATCACTATCCAAAATTGCGATAAAGGAACCTTGAGCAGCTGCAATTGCTTTATTCCGTGAAAAACCTGCTCCCATATTTTTCTGTTTAATCAAATGGATCTTCGATGGATAATCTCTTGAGTAATACTCAGCTATTTCGGCCGATCTATCTGTGCTTCCATCGTCAACAAGTATAATCTCCCAATTATCATATGTCTGTGAGATGACGGAGTCGATGGCCCTGCTCAAGCATCCCTCCCTGTTGAAAAAAGGGATGACAACGCTTACTAGCTTAGAGTTATTGTCACCAATCATAATCTTTGAAACCAATCCTTCGTAAATATTCACTAAAAATACATAACCTTAGCTATTAAACCTTTCAATATTGGAACATGCCTGATTATCGGTATACGGTACAACATGTTTGCTATCCACTCTTTTTCCTGTCTTGACATGATCGGCAGTGTTACAAATAGCAGGATAAATGCTGAGACAAGAAGTAAATGAAATCCAATGGCATAAATCAAACCAGAAGGCGAAAGAAACGACAAGAAATACACACCTAATGCCAGAGCGATAGTCATGTGCATCTTTTTCCAGGATAGCTTCATATCAAACAGTTTCTTTGATTTTGTATATATCCAAAGAAACCTGGCGAGAAACCCTATTAATGTTGCCAGAGCAGCTCCTAGCACGCCAAAAATCGGGATTAGCGTTATCCAGCCCAGCGTGATGACAACCGCTGATATAATCGTTGCCTGTGTGATGTAAAACGTTTTGCCTTTCAACATTATTCCCAAGTCACAGAAAGAAGCCAGGCTTTGCAACAAATATGCAGCCATAACAAAAGGAACTACTTTATGCGCTGAGACGAATTCCGGTGCAGACATTACTCTGAGCAGGTCCTTGATGAATATCGAGACAACCAGTGCGAAGAAAATCATAACAACGTTTATGGCAAAAAAGTATTGCTGATAGATCTGTCGAGCGTTATCTTGCCTGTATATTTCATACTTTTGTGTATCCCAGATATTTCCAAAAGGCTCCCACACAAAATAACGAAGCAGGAAGCCAAACTTGTATCCCAAAGCATATATCCCCACGCCTTCCAGCCCGGCAAACATCCTGAGAACAAAACGGTCTCCAAAAGTAAAGTAGAAGGAAATCAGACTGGCAAAGACTAATGGCAGGCTGAATGTTACGAGCTTCCCGGCTTTATCTCTTGCGAAACGGATTTTGATGTGAACAAAAGTATATCCCAGCATTACTGCGGCAATTACCGCACCAGACAGCAAGGTACTGTAAATAACTCCTTCGACTCCCATACGAAGTATAACCACGAAATAAATATTCAGGGTGAGTTGCACCATGAGCTTCAGCAAGCTGAACGTTACGTATAGCCATGGCTTCTGTTGGGCTCTTACAAAAAGCAGGGGTATTTCAATGAATGAATTGAAAAGGAGCGTTAATGCAAATAAAGATACAAAATACGCATATTCGCCTGATCCAAATACCAAGGATGATACGAGATTGGATCCAAACATCAGGATACTGACGCCAGCAATGTTTAATATCCCCAATAATATCAGTGATGTTGATACCACCTCGTTCTTGTCATCCTGGCTGTCATATTGGGTATAGAATCGAAATATTGCCTCACCCATTCGAAGGCCCAAAAGAATCCCTGACAAGTCGATGATCATGCTCAAAAGCTCTATGATGCCATAATCTGCAGGGGTGAGGCACCTGGTATAGATGGGCAGCATTATAAAGCTCACCATATAGCGCAGGATATTTCCTATAGCGTATATCCCGGCATGAGATATGGTCTTTTTTGCTTCTGAGTTCATTGTGGTTCTTCTTTCAGAGCTTGGATATACACGTTGTAATAGTTTTGTGACATTTGATCTGTGGAAAACTTCTTGCAGGTGCTTCCGGCGTTCTCGCCGAGCGTATCGAGCCGCTCACGGTCGTCTATCAGCTCGATGAGGCGCTGTGAAAATTCTTGTGCATCTCTGTTCTGAATAAGATATCCGTCATGCCCGTGAGAGATCATCTCGTTCAGTCCGCCAACCGCGAAGGCCACAATGGGTATTCGCCAAGACATGGCCTCCAGCACGGTCATGGGTATGCCTTCGTGCATCGAGGTGTTGATGTAGAGATCCAATCCTGCATAAAAGGCCTGCATGTCTTCTACATGGCCCAGGAGGGTGAATCTGTCTTCGAGCCCACAGGATCTTATTTTTTGAAGGATCGTTTCTTCCTCAGGCCCGTCGCCGGCCAAAATAAAGCGTGCGTTGGTCCTCTGTGCACAGGTGAGTTCAGCGATATCAACCATGAGAGGATAGTCTTTGACCGGAAACAGCCGCCCGGCAGAGCCGATGATAAAAGTATCCCTTAAGGCCCTGGTTTTTTTCAAGCCATTGTGAAGATCGATGCCGTTCACAATTGTCATCAGCCGCTTAGCCGACACTCCTGCTTGCTCTCCAAGGCTGCGGGCGACGTCTTGTGATACGGCAACCGTCGTGTCGAACACCCTGCGCAAGAGCAACTGGTTGACAGTGCTTTTCATCTTGCCTTTGATGGTTTTGTTTATCCCTTCCGAGAGGCCGTGCACGGTGGTGATGAGCCTGGGGCGCCCGCACACCATCGCGGCAATGGATGCCAGCAGGTTTTCCTTGTAGCGGTGGGCGTGAATGATATGCGGCCTCACCGACCGGCAGATGGCGACAAGCTTTGCGAGGATGGCGGGAAAGCTATGCATGCTCTCGTCTATCACCCGTGTATCGATGCCCGCCTGAGAACACAACATTTCAAGCCTGCCGTGGTTGAGCAGGACCACTGTGTGCTGTATGGATGGGTTGCCATGCAGGCCCGTTGCGATCTGATACACGACCGCCTCGGCCCCGGCCCACAGATCGCCCGAGGCAAGGGTCAGGATTTTTGTCGGTGTTGTTTCCTGGGTCATGAAAGCTTATCTGACATGCTCTGTATAGAGGTGCTCGGGCATGACCGGAACAGCGGTTTCCAAAAAATCCCTGATCATATTGATCGTATCTTCTTCGCTGGTGCTCACCGGAGCCATGAGCCGTATAAAAGACGCGCTCGCCCGTTTGAAGAGCAGCCTTTTTCCGAGGATGTGGAGCCTGATATCGGCCTGGCTCGTGGTCCAGTAGCCGTCAACGTCGAAATAGTAGAGCACGATTGCCTTCTTACCATCAGTGTACCCAACCGTGAGCTTGCCCAGCGTATGATCGTTTCCATTGATTGTTACGTTTGCGGTTGTTTTTTCTCTAACCTTGTGGCCCACTCCGCCCAGACACGCCTCGGGCGCGTGAAATGCGATGTCGGTGTCGTCAAACCATACAATCGAGAGGTTTACCGGCACAGTATATCTTGGCGACTGATAATCACGGAGAAAGAGGTATTTTGTATCGATGAGCTGGTAGACATAATCGCTCATTTTGATATCGCGGCCCTCCCACTCGCCAATGGTCAGCGGAAAATCAAAAAACCGATTGTTCGAAAACGGCCTGGCGGTGTTCGCAGCGAACACAAACATTGCCACTATCATGGTAAGCGCTATGGCGACCAATAAATTACGAGGCGTCTTCTTCATTGATCTTTCTTACAAACAAAACGAGCGCTCCGATGCCGATGATGAAAACCAATAGGCCCGAACCGTCGTGCAGATAGCTTTCCGGTGCGGCGGCCTGCTGGCCGTATCGGTGTGCAATAAAGAGAAGGATGGCTATTCTCAGGGCGTTGAGAACAATCGAGATCGGCGGTATGAGCAGAAAAAGAATGCCCTTCTTCCACCACGCAGAGCGGATGAAGTAGAGAAACAGGAAACCCACGGCGAAAAACGCGATCAATGACCTCACCCCGTTGCAGGGCGCGCCCACCACATATGTCGAGCCCGGCAAAGTGATAACAAAGCCTTCTCTCATATACGGGATGTTGATGAGATCGATCATGTGCAGAGAGAGTGTGGTGGCCATCGCCTTCAAGGGGAGCGCAACCGTGTCGATTATCCCGTCCGGCACAGGGCACATGAAGACGAGAAAGAAGAGCGGGAACGATATTTTTTTTGTGAACTGCCCGCCGAGCAGATACAGGCAGCACCCGGCGATGTAGAGCACCATGGAAAATCCCGAGATGAAGTTGATGTCGCCCAGCACGCCCAGGATATGGATGAGCAGGGCTGCAACGATGACAATCAGGCCTATGGGCGAGCTCGATCTCGGTATCCGGGCCAGCTCGTTTTTCATAGCGTAGATCAGATATGCCGACACGAAGGGAATGAGATAGCCGTGAGAAAAGTACGACTCTTCAAGTGAGTATTTGTAGTGAAGCCAGAGGAAGGTGGGGTGATAGCATA
>ENA-UPXM01003534-UPXM01003534.1-activated-sludge-metagenome-genome-assembly--contig:-NODE-3534-length-16911-cov-4.134255_pt1 | contig 16911 bp, 6 predicted proteins | sample MGYA00238178_ERZ772708 | MGnify/ENA primary metagenome ERZ772708 (study PRJEB29002, sample SAMN05720212) | activated sludge metagenome | isolation source: anaerobic digester from wastewater... | reverse complement strand
CCTATAACTTGTTTAAGTTCAATATAAGTTCCTGATGTCCATATATAAAAATCATCCAACAATTCAATATCGGGTATATAAATATTAAATTCTGCATGATCTAGCTTAAATATTTTTGGCTCATATCTATACCTAATATTATTTATTTTTAACATTCTACAAAAATTAGCTTCAACCATACTTCTCACATAATGCCCTACATCTTTTCGTATTCCACCATATCCATAAGAAGTACCAATTTTAAGATCTTTACTTATATATGTTTGCATAAAATTATTTGTAGATTCAACGACGACATTTTTTGCGACTAATGGTGCTTCTGGGAATATTCTCTTGTACATGTCAATCGTCATATTATGATTTTCTAAATGACGAGGAGAAATTCTTCCAAATGGTTTTAAACAGCATCGACAATAAACAATATCATTTGTATCAACAATTTCCATACTATTAACAGTACTTATCATATTTGCATAATTATTCAAATCAAATTCATTCTCCCAAATAATTTTATCTTCATCATGACTAACATAACACTCAGGATATTCTCTCTTAAACTGTTCTGTTGTATAATTATGCTTTTTCAAATGACTTGACGTTATAAGCTGTAATCTTGATAATACTTCATCATTTGATTCTTTCAAACATAATGGACAAACAATATATTTTTCTAATTTTTCTTTTTTATGATATTCACGTTTTTGTCGTCTTTTCTTAGTTTCTTCTTTATTCAAACTTTTAGTTTGTGTAACACTTTCAGCAATTTTATCTTTATGTTCTTCAGTTAACTTAGATCCCTTCTCAACAGGTGTCTTAAGATTATCTATCCTATTCTTTCTCTTTTTATCATCTTTCCATGAATCAATTGCTGATTTTTTCATTCTTTGACGAACTTCATCACTCTTTTTCATATTCATAAGCATATTCTTTGAAAAAATAGGCCCATTATATTGCTCTTGATATTGTTCAATTGTCAAATCATGAACTGATTTAATATGAGAATCTAAACGTTTTCTTGCAATATTACATATTCTACAATAAATTAAATCATCTGTATCATAATCTACTTTTCTTGACTTTTTACAATTATCACATTTTACTTTTGTTGCAGTTTTACTTTCTACAAATACTCGATTACCACATTTCACACATTTTCTTTCGAACATCTTAATCTCCTTGAATCTTTTTTAATCTAAAATAAAAAAACGGATTTACTTATTAGTAAACCCGTTTATAAACTGATTAAAAATTTACTTATGACAATGGCGACGTTAGAACGTGAGCCTCCACACGAGAGTCAAAACTGACGTGGGAGGTTTATTCCAAACGGGAAATGTATGATAATTAAACATCGTTCCACCATTTGGTGCAGTTGAACCTGCTCCACCAAACAATCCCATTTCAACAAGTGCTCCTACAGCTTCAGTTTCTTCATAAGTAACTTCAAAATCAACTATGTTTGTTCTTGCAGGAGTTTCGCTTCCGCCGATGTCAACATAATATGATCTATTAAAAGTTTTTCTTTCAAGCTCATTAACCAACTGTGTTTGAGCTGAAGTAGCAACAGGTGGATTTTGTAAATCCCATCCAGGATCACCAGTACCTATAGCTAAAACCATAATACCATTTGATGCATTGCCATCATCTTCTTTCATTCTTTCAGCCATAAGCTCTGACGCAACATCAACGATAACGTTATGCATTACCCTTCGCTCAATTGAGCCGTCTTTATGCTTCATTGTCGCGAATATGTCACCTCGAGCAAGAATAATTCTCTGCTTCTCAATCAACATAAATTCCTCCTATATCAGAACTTTCGTTTTTCAATAAATCCATCTTTATGCTTCATAATACCAACAGCAGCTTCGATTTTGATTCTATCATCATCAGAACAGTCGCGATGTCGATAATCTTCACGTAAAGGACGAACTTTTCTTGGTTGTGGTTGTTTATTTTGCATTTAGAATCCTCCAAACTCTCTTTCAATCCAGAAAAACAATAAATCAGTACTACTATTTGTCGTCGTTGTCGCAGTATTAGTTAGAAAAATTACATTTGGTCCTGTAGTTTCAACTCCTACACCAACTTCATATCCATTTTGTAATGTACCAACATATTCAGAAACATTTGTTGATATATCAAAATTTTCTTTTACTTGTAAATCAGCTCTTTCTCTAAATATAGATAGAGTCGTATCAAAATTTTCAGTAATTTCTAACTTTACATCTTCAGGTTTAAATTCATGTATATACTGATTTACTTGCTCTGATTGTGGTTCATATTTTTCTTCATTCATTGTACCATAATGAACATCTATAAAAATACCAGTTTCACAAGCATGAGCATGTAATTGTTCAGGTGTAAAATAATCTACCACAATTGTCTTTGGTAAACCCACCTGATTCAAGAGATAAGGTTCATTAAGATCAAATTCATGAACATTATTGATCGTATACGTATTTAAGTAGAACCCTAACTCTCGATAGATTACGAATTTATTAAACTTATAGATAATCTGTACTGTTTCGTCAGGCAAAGGATTTCTACTTAAGCAAATTTTTCCTGTGAAACCATCAACTGATACTACATCAATTGTCTCACTAAAAAATTTTCCAGTTAATTCAAAAGAATCAATCCAAGAATAATTAAATGGATATGAATCAAACGCTCTTAATTTATAGCTTGAAAAATCTTGACCTGCAGCATAATAACCATCACAAACTAAAACTGAATTTATGTATACTAAAATTCTATTCTCAAAAAATCTAATCTCTAAATCTACATTTGTTTCGAGATTGTCATTATCATTCAAATACAAAATATTCGCACCATACGTTGTAGGATTCAAAGAATTAACAACGCCTTCAATAACAATTGCATGTTTATAGCGTATATCTATTGGGTCCGAATATTGAAACCATTTTAATGAAATATGATTTCCATTTTCGGTACCTGTCATAAAAATCGGAATGTCAGTCCCGTAATTGGCACTTTGTTGAAACTGATATGTCAATGCAAGATTTATTATTACTGGATCAACTGCAGTGGGCTGAGCCAACCCTTGAATTAACGAAATATAATCATTATTTGTATCTTTCAAATATCCGCCTGAAACTGTAGCTGCGCCTTGCCAATAAACAGTTTCAAATGTATTAAAATCATCTAAAAATGAAGTGATGTCTCTCCAAACTTGTAAAGTTATATCACTATTATTATTTGTAATAGTTGATTCATCCCAACTTAAAATTGGCTTAAAGAATGCATAACAACAATCATTTGATCCATCAAATTGATTTGAAACATCTTCAGTTATTATTTCAGCTACTTTATATTTATCTGCACAATCAGTTCTAACATCTTCACTTCCATAATAAGTAAAATGCCATTTTGCCAATTCATCAACAATATCTTTTGTTCTAACAATTTCTGAAAACAAGTATCTAACTAAGAAAAACGTATGAGCAGGTTTAATTAATGATAATGCAGTCTGTACACTTTCATTAAAATCATCCCAATTTCGAATAGGTTCAGTACCAATGTCAATATCGAGTGAGAACATGAACTGTTGTTCAATTTTATCAGTATGTTCTCTAATTGAAAGCGTTGATCTATCTTGTAAATAATCTTCAGAAATCGTTACTGATTGTACATCTAAAAATATTGCTAATCCTTCAAGCAAACTTTCCTGTGTTGAACCCTTAAAAAACATTTGCATTAATGTAAGTAAAACTTCTTTATATCTATTATGCGAATATTCGTCTCGAGGTCCTGTCTTTAGTAAATATCCCAAATTTTGATACATCAATTCTGGACGAATAACATCTTCTTCACCTCTAAAATAAATATCATCACGATAATCTTCTGTAGTTTGCATTGATCTAGCAATTTCCAATGCCAAACTTTTAAAGTATCCAAAAAATACTGTCGACCCAGTATTTTTATTATAAGTGCTTTCTAAATTATTGCGAATTCGACTTATAATTTGGTTATGCTTTTGATACCATTCATTTTGAATCGCTCGCGGAGGAGTTACTACGTCCTTACAAGTAAATGAATATTTTTCAGTCGGCATTGATTTACCAAGAAAATCAGCAACATCAATTGAAACATTAACAACAAACTTATCTTCAAATGTTTCAGTCGGTGTTATAGCAATTAAATAACCATGACTTCTTGGCATAAATGAAATATTAACATTATCTTCAAATCTAGCAACTGCTAAAGTTACTGACATTTGAACAGGAATAGAATAAATAGGAATCAAATCAATACTTGGAATTTGATCATAACTTTTATCAGTAATACTTGATGAAAAATTTGGTAAAGAATCGATGTACAAACTTACTTTTTTGACAGTTTCAAAATCGTAACTTGTCAAATTGATTAATACATTTACTACACCATTAACCGTTAATGTCAGATTGTAATCTTTAATACTTAATTGAACAGTGTCAGTGTTTGGGCCTGTATATTCAATATTAAGTACATCTGTTGTCGAAACTTTATATTGTAAATTAGCAATGACAACATTAAGTGTTCTAATATCAATTCCAACTTCATCATCATTTACAAAAAACATTACGTTTGTGTCGCGAGAAACATCTATTGCACCGTCTCTTGGCCAAAAGCCTTTTATATAAGGACCAGATGTATCAGGCAGCGGAACTTTAATTACTATTGGCTTTAATGCATTTCCAGCAAAATCATTTCCATACACAACAAAATCTTCTAATAATTCAAAATTGGGAATAGAACTAATTGGCCCAATTTGAACTTGAAGACTTTGAGGAGTTCCAGAATATGAAAATAAAGTTGAATTTTTACTAGTTGAATATTCAATGTCATCAACTAAAATTCGTACAGTATCTATATCTAAGCCTGAAAAACTATCAGTTAAATTTACAGTCAAGTGCGTTTCACTCGTAAACACTAAGTCAGACGGAACAACTGATGCTACTTGTGGTTTTGTTAAGTCTAAATGTAAAAGATGCGATGCAGTTTTAACATCTTCAATATTACCTGCATGATCGACAGTGAAATATTTAATATTGTAAATGCCACTTGTAGGCACATATATTTGAGCATTTTCAGTATATGAAGAAGTAAAATCAGGATCAGGTAATGGGTCACCATCTAAAGCTAAAGTGTAATAAGTTCTATATGGGCCTGATGCATTGTCAAATAAATTCAAAACAACAATATTATCATTTGTCCAATCGTCAGTTATACTATCAGTAGATACTGGCGGTGTAGAATCTAACTTAAATACAACAGACTTTGTAGCTTCGACATTATTTACATTGTCTACACTATAAAAGTAAAGTGTATGTACACCTTGTGAAGGTATTAAAAGTGAACCAATATATTCTTCAAATGATCCATCATTCCACTTATAGTAGGTTTTAAATACACCTGAATGTAAATCATTTGCAACCAAAACAATTGATGGTGAAGTTCTATACCATCCTTCATTTCCGTCAGGTGGTATGACAGAAACTATAGTTGTCGGTGCTTGTTTATCAATTTGAACAACAGATGACTGCTTTACACTTTCGTCATTACCTGCAAAATCTATTGCTCTATATCTAATAACATACTGACCAGTATTAGTCAAATTTATGTTAGCAGTCGACCCGATAACCGAAATTGTATTAGGGAATGTACCATCAGTGCTATAAAATATTCTTGCAACACCTGAAGGTTCTTGATCTTCAGGTAACAAATCATAATCACCAGAATACAATAATACGTTTACATCAGTTGCAACCCATCCAGGAGTAACATTATCACCTGTAATAGGTGCGTATGTATCTAATTTTAAGATATTGCCATTACCAAGTTGTGGAATAGTATTGTCAATATTTGATAAGTTTCGTCTATCCTTTATGTAAACAGTTATTTCTTTTTCACCTTGTATATCATAAGGATTTTCATAATACGGACTTGTGGCAGATGAAAAATCAACTATTTCATCAGGATTTTCAGGATCGCCAATTTTAATGACTTTAGATAATGGTGCTGTATTTTGTAAAGTTGCATACGTATAGTCAACTTCAAATACATCTGTTGAATTCGGTTCAATATTTCCAGAAACAACTATATTTGCATTTAAATAAGAAATTAACGTATAAGTTTCATTTTTTGTTATGTTTCTAATTCTTGAAACACCAGTCAAAGATTCATAGATAGTATTGACTTTTAAAGCCTGCAACTGAATCGTATATGGTCCGGAGCCTGCATGACCAACATAATTTGAATCTTCATTAAAAACATATACATTTGGACTTGTAAAGCTGATAGACAGTGCGGGTCTTAAAGAAACTTCATTTGCATCAAGTTTATACCAACCATTATCACCATTAGGGCTAAATTCTTCATTTACATTTGAACTCTTAACAATTTTAGTATTGATTAATGGTGATCTATTTACTATCAGTATATTTGCTTCAAATGTTTTTATGGCTTCTTGATTTCCTGCATCATCAACTGCAAACCATTTAATAGTATAAAAGCCACTATTAACTAAATCAATCTTTACGCCCTCAGAAGATTGATCTGTCGGTTGAACACCATTAGTAGTGTAATATACTTTGCTAACCGGTGTGTAAATGTAATCAACTTCAATTTCATCAGTATCAAAGAATGATTGAACTGTATATATTTTATCTTTAGTAAAATAATCTACAGTCAAAATAGTTGATTGCGTGACATTTCTTATTTGAATGATTGACTTTAAAAATGCATTTGTGACAGTAAGTTCGTGTTTAGTTTCGTCTTTTTCTACAAGTTCGTCTTCAATTGTAAATTCCCGATCATCTTCCGACTTTAAATAGAAAGACATCGGTGAAAAAGAAATAATTTCTGGAGCTTGTGGCAAAATAACATTATTACCACTACCTGCTGCATTAATGGGAATATGAATGTTTGCTACAGCATCTTCATACGTTTCAGCTAATTTTAAAACAGTGCTTGCTACAACAATTACATAATAGTATCTATTATTTAAAAAAGGATGTGGCAATAAATCATCAGTATCAACCTTTACTGTATCACCTGTTTGTAATGAATGTGAAAGAACGAATATTTCATCACTTGACGTATTTACAGTAAAGGGAATTGGTGTGGTATCTCTTGCAACTGTATCTAAATGACTAATAACGTTAGTCCAATCAGTAAACGTTAAAAGTCTTGATCGCAAAGTTGGAGTAAGTAAATTAAATTCATATTGTTGCGAAACTGGATTATATTCCGCAACTCTTGCAGGAGAAAATAAAATATCAACTGTATTTGATGGATCATTATTAATAGAATTAACATCGACAGTTGTTACAGGAGCAGTAAAATCATAATTAAAATATGCATAATGAGGAGATTCAATATTTCCTGCTTTATCTACAGCAAAATAAGTTAACCTAATTACCTTTGACCAATCAGGTAATTGAATTGCACCATCTTCAGGATGGTACACTAACATAGGATCTTCGTCAAACTGATATATTACTTTGTAAATATCAGAAACATTATCTGTAGACGTTAAAACAATATCAGGCGTTGTTGTATAATAACCATTATCATTTGGTTCAGGTGTAATGGTTATTTCTGTAACAGGATCAGTTCCGTCAATACTATATTCTTTTGTTAACTGAGCTGTTTCATTCTGTTCAGTCTCGGCTTTCGCATCTACCTTCCAAACTCCATCACCCGGAATAAGAAAAGGCATAATATAATCTTCATACAAATACGTTTCAGTAAAAGTATGAGGATAATTGTCTATGTCTAAACCGAAAACAACTTCAGTCGCATCATTTGAACCGGGATCAACAAATTTTACTTCTGATGTCGGTAAACCCGTACCTGCAGTTGGTGACGTTACAGTTATGTAGCCTGAACCTGAAAGACCATCAGGTCCAGTTTCAAAAGCAATATCTTCACCGTATGTATCATTAATTTTGCTTATTATATCAGAAATAGTAGTTTTAGCTGTATTTGTGCCTCTTATATTAACAATAAGAGGTTGACCTGATTGGTCTATTTCAATTGCAATAAATGAACCAATTTCAGTCAAGTCTATTTCACCAGTAATTTCAACTGCGCTAGTGTATGTTGCAGTTGTTGGTTTTGCACTTGGTGCAATTTTATATTGAATAGATGTAATAAGATGAGGTTTTGAACTCATCAATCCAATTAAAGGAGATGACCTATACCAACCATTTTCTCCATTTATTGGAAAACTTTCCGTCAATAATATTTCTAACGGTATTGATTCAATTTCAACTCTAAAAGGAATAGATTCTTTTACTGATTCAACATTTCCAGCATTGTCAACTGAAAAATATTTTACAGTGTAAACACCTGTTTCTTTTATTTCAAAAGATGAACCGCTTTTTGAATCAGTTGTCGGAGTTGATCCGTCAATAGTATAATATGTTTTTGAATGACCAGAAGCTTTATCAGATGATACAAATGAAATAGTAGTTACTTCTCTTGATACAACTAATGGTACTTTAATTGCAGTTGTTGGCGGGTCAACGTCAAGTTTAAAAACAAATGTCTGTACTGCTTCTTTATTATTTGCATTATCTAATGCATAAATTTGCAAATAGTGAATACCTTCACCAGGTAAAGTAATTGGTACTGAATATTCTTCAAATGGATTTCCATCCCAAGCATAATGAATACTTTTTACGCCTGAAACTGCATCAGATGATGAAAGTGTTATTGTCGGCAGTGTAACATACCAACCATTATCTCCATCAGGAGCAACATTTGGAGTCATTACTGTTATTGGTGGAATACTATCTATTTTCAATAATTCAGTTTGTACAGCATTAGGCAGTCCTGAAATTGTACTTATAGAATAGTATTTTACAGTCGTTATCCCTTCATCTTTAATAATGAAAGGATCAACATATAGTTTTCTTGTCAACGAAGTTGTAGGATCAGAACCGTCTATAGTATAATAAGTTGTACACGGTTCATTGGTCGTAAGAATAACAGCGGAAAAATTCGTTGACCACTGCGTTGATATATTGCTTTCAGTAATTGGAGGCAGTGCCAAAGTTCAACCCTCTTAAATTATTGTATGAATTATTAACGATTTCAAATTTAAGTAATCCAAATCAGTTATTACGATATCATTCGCTCCTGTTTCGCCTACTACATTATAAGCAACAGTTATCAAATAACTTGATGGATGTACATTTGAAAGTGTTGAAAGATAAATTGAACCATCATTACTTATGAATGCTCGACCTAATCCTTGAGAAACTTCAGCGATTGAATTAACCAATTCTAATTCTTCATCACTTTGACTAACACGCCAAAATTTTGATGCATCACTGGCATTTCCTAAAGTCTTATATCTTAAAACATTTGTAGGGCTTTTGTAACAGGTTGAAACTCCTGTAGCAAATTCAGTCCATGGTGTTGTCTTTGGTAAATTTTCATAAGCAATATGAACGCCGTCAGATACTACCATTTTTGTTAACGGTAATATGACATAATCAACACCGACATTTTCATCAATTATTCTAATTATATCACTCTGGTTAATTCTTTCACCCATCTGCTTTTGATTAAAAATAGCATATAATTCTGTCGATAATTCATTTTTAACTGACGGGCTATTAGCACCTTTTTTCAATTTTACTGAAAATTCTAAATCGACATCAATTTGATTTGCAGATTTAACTAAAACATCTGCAGTCAAATGTCTCTTTTTGTCAATTTTACCTTGCACATTCTCGATTAACGAATTAACATTATATGCAACAGTAATAGGTTCGCCGTATTGATATTGAACGTTTATAGTAGCACCATCAGGTATTGTTGATCCTAAAGCTCTTTGAATGGTCATATATCCAAAAGGTGTAGTAGGTTCAGTCAAAACATAATCGTTATTTACAGTGTATATTATTGATTTGTCTAAACTTAAAACTACAACAGTGTTAATATCAATACCTTTTTTACTTAAATCTTTAGCTTCAGTTGAAACAACATTCAATTGTTCTTCGAAAGAAAATAAATTTCCTTGAGGTAAATTCGTGTTCGGATCATAAACCATTTCTAAATTTCTAACTGCATAAATTGAATTTCCTTCGCGTAAAATGTCATCTGCTTTATGGAATATGTAATGAGTATCTTCTGTTAACTGAGTTGCATCGCTAGTTGTAACAGAAACTATTTCATCAACAGGTTGATGTGACAATACAACCTGATTAGCTTTACGATATTTATAAGTGACTCTAATAGTATCTGACATTGACATGCCAATGTCGCTATTAATTTTATTACGTTCATTCAAATTAATAGTTTTTCCATTTGGTTCAATAACAAATGATTCAACTATATTAGAATGTGACAGTGAAATTTCAGTTTCGTCTCCAACAGCACTGCTTACAACAATTTCACCTAAAATTTCTTCAACATAATTATAATCTGCTGTAATTGCATCATTTGGAAATAAACCAGTAGGAAAGCTGGCAAAAGAAAATGAAACTTTACCAGTTGTATAGTCCATAGTATAATCTTCTTCTCTGACTAACTTTATTTTATCAGATGGAAAGATTGTAAGTGAACCAACACCTGAAGTAATTATATCAATTCCAATTCCTGCTAAAGCATTAGTCATTGAAGATGCTAATTTTATTTCTGTACTTGAAATTTTAATCACATAATAGTCAGTACTTTCAATAAATGGACTTGGCAATGTGTCAGTACTTAACACATTTACTATATCACCTGTATGAAAAATATGTTCAGGCAAAATAGTAAGAATGTTAGTTGCAGGATCGACAGAAAAAATTGAAGTTCTATAAATGTAAATTGATTCACTAAATATGTCCACAGGCTTGCTATCAATTAATGGTATATCCAAATTTACAAAAATTTCTCCTCCGGCAGCAGCAGCCAATACATTTTCATTATCAACTGAAACTTTATATTCATAATCTGCTGTTACGTTGTCACCAATTGACAATGGTGTATTTAGAACAATGTCGCCAGTTTCTAAATCCATACTATAAGTATTTTTAACTAATTCTACAGCGTTTTTATACAAAGTATAATTACCCGTTAAATCATAAGAATCAGCTTTTTGAACATTAATAACTTCTTGAATTAAATATGCTGGCGAATTTGTAGTTACATCAGCATTTGTTATTGTAACTCTTTGATCTGAAGTACTATCAATTTGAGCATTTTCTCTAAATCCACCACTAAATAAAAACCCAAATGTCTCAGTGTGTGTCACACTTACTTTACCTTTAAAAAACACATCGACTTTTCCAAAAACATGCATGTGTCTTGTATAGTCGTAATCGCGCTGCATCAAAGGATGACCGGCATCAACGACTAAAACATCTTCAACATATTGCGTTTCAATTGCAGTTCTTAAATAACCATCGCGAGTTCCAACGTCTAAATTTGTAAACGCTAAAATTGCTCTATTTGAAAGACTTCTGTTACTTTCAACGTCTTGACCATTTCTTGTTGGCATCACATTAGTAACTTGTAATTCAGTCAAAGTTGAGTTTACTATTGTGTTTGATGCAACATTAGTAATTTCACCTGCTTCAATTGATTCAACAGGAACTGAAACTTCATATCTTTGAGTTGCAGGATTGTAATATTCTTCAATAGAATTTATAAGTATCTGCTCTTGTGTTATTGTTTGAAAATTTATTGCAGGTTTAGCCGAAGTTGCACTTGTTGATACAATTGTTCCTGTTGGAATTGTTATTGTAGCTAATGGTTTTATTGTTGCATAGAAAACAACTTCACCTGTAGAAGATACAGCACTTTTTCTAAATACTTGAAAATTTCCAGCCAACTTGTCGAATGCTAAATCTATTAGACTCTGAGTGTCAGTGTCATTAAGTCCTGTTGCCAGCTGTAAATTTCGCTTATATGTAGATTCTGAAATGGCAATTGATTTGCCTGTATTATCAGGATCGTCAATTTGTAACAGAGTTAAAAATGATTGTGATCTTGAAATAAAATCTATATATGTGTACAAATACCCAAATTCAGATGAATGTGGATCAATATGAATATCTCTTGTCATTGTTCCGGGTTTAACATCAATATCAGGATGTCGTTCCAATATTTTATCAATCATCGTTCGAGCAACATCACTGGATGATCTAATTGGAAACTCGACAATGTTTGTTGTCAAAATTAATGGTGTGTCCCAAATTTCAATTGACATCAAACTTTCTTCATCATTATTATTTACAGCAGTAATTACATAATATTGTGTTTTTGAATCTAATAATTCTGAATGTGTATATGAAAAGATTTGTACTTCTTCAATATCTTCGACGATAGTCGTAATTCTTTGACCACCAACAATTTGAACAGTTTCAGTTGTACCTTTAACATCATTTCTTAATTCGCTGAAAATAGTAATGAGCTCATTATTGAGCTTAACATATCCGCTCACTCCACCACCTGATGTAGTAGAATTGTATATATTGTAACCTTTAATATCCGGTTCAGGATTTCCAGTCCAACGAACAATTATTTGATTTCCTGAAGCCTCAGTTGATATACCTGTAGGCTGAGACGGTCTAGCCATATTTATTCCTTTTCAAGCAATGGTTTGCTAAAATATAGTGAAGTATCCAAAGGTATGCTGGTTCCAGCTTGCGAAATAACATACGCTTCTATTTCATAAAAATTAGGATCAACATCACTTTGTTCAACTGTAATATTATCTAAAAAGCTGAAAAATTCTTTATCATCAACTTGTTGATATTGTGATTGTTGTGTTTGTAAATCTTTAATTTTTTCACCAATCTCAATCAACTCACCTTTAAATTTTGTTTCATAATAATCTGAGAGTCTCGTCGTACCAATAAATGACATTAAAGATGTTCCCCACCAAGGATGTGCTTTATTTGATCCTCTTACAGCTAAAGTCATCTTTAGCAAATCTTGCAACATCTTTTGTTCTTTTTGTACTATTATTACTTCACCAAGCTTATCATAGTCATAATCATTAACTTGACCTGTTCTTTTACATTTTCTGCACTTATTTAGCGGAACTAAATAATCTACAGAAATCAAATCTGACGGCCCTGTTGATCTATAATGATACGAAATCGTAATCGTATCTGTCTTTTTCGGCACAAAACCGAGATCAATTCTACCAATTTTAGCTTCTACATTTCTCGGAGTAACAGGTATACCATTATGTTTTACAGCTACATGATTTAATGAAACATACTCTGAATTAGTATTCGGTTTTGCACGAGGAGGAATCAAATTTTTATTTCTAGTATAAAATTTGGTTATGTTGGGAATACCAATAAATTGATCAGAATCATCTTCGTCAATTACGTGTATATGATTAGTTTGTTTAGGTTGATCAAATATGATTTTGTTAGATCGTAATGTATTATCATATTGAATCACCCAACCATCAGGAGCTAAATAATAATATGCAATTTCAACTGTGTCGCCAATTTTTGGTGGTTCACGAACCTCAACGACACCAGTATCTGCATTAAACGACATTACTCTTGATTTGTAGCTGTATGAAATCCTTAAACTAGATCCTACTGGAGGCGCTTGTTTCAGAAATACTTTTCCGAACATTGATTCAACTCTGTCAACTTCTATTTCAACAAATCCACTACCAGTATCTATTTCGACTTTAACGTCTTTTGGCGTCAATTGAACTGCATAAATATTGTAAGGAGATATCAATGGTCTATGTTGTGTGACAATTAATATATCTGTTCCAGTTGAAGAAAATTGAGGAGTAACATCTTCATTTTGTACACTGACAACGACTGAAATATCAATATTTCTTTCTGCTAATCTTCTCTTATTTGCCCCATCGTAAATAGGTACTTTTGAAACTACAAATCTAGTATTAGTACCAGTTACTTGAGATGAAACATTATCAGTTGTTAAAATTTCACTTTTGTTATACTTATCCCATTTAACACCATTGACTCTTACAATCAAATTTTCATTATTACTAACAACTTGATCCAAATAAACAGTTTTGAGATCAGGTTCGACAACATGATCTTCTTCTATAATCCAATGATCGCATCTTCTTGTTAATTTAGTATCAAATGACATTTATGTAACCTCTTTTTCAACAGCCAAATTAGTATGAAAACTATCAAACAGAGCATCAATTGATTCAAAATTAGTTCTAAATTCTGATTTTGATATCCTAAGTAAATGTACTCTTTCTTGTATCTGCTCAATTTTATCCATTAACTTTTTTATTCTGTGTTCAATTTCTTCTTTTACTTTGATATTCAAATAGTATGGTTCTTTTACTTTTTGAACCAGTAATGCTGCATCTCTATCCATATCAGGCAATTGACTATTTTCGCCTCTTAGAAATGTTTTTCCATAAATTCTAAATTTAATGCCTGCTTTATTTGCAGTATCTATTTCTTTAACCAACATTTTTTGTAATTTGTTTTCTTCCAAAATCATGTGATTAATTTGCGAATCAATCTTATCTATTTCAGCTTGTAAATAGCCTTTAAGATTTTCAATGTCGCCCTTTGAAAAAACACCTAAGAAATCAAAAGCCATTATTTATTCCTCCAAGTATAACTCGCGAATAAACATTTTATTATGAAGGAGAACATACATATTAAAATATCTGTTTCAAAAACTGCCATGTCTTATCAAAATCAGGCCCACCAATTAGTATAACAACTCCTGCAGTGAAACCATTGCTTCCTGAATCTGGTCCACCTTTTGCTGTCATTACCATACTTTTAACTCTTTCGACACCACCATTACCGGCATCAATTCTCAAAATGTGAAAACCTGCATTTGCAGAAAATATAGTTTGAAATATATTGACGATTTCTTGCAACTTATCGATAAATTGTTCTAATGATTCAATTTTTTTACCAAGTAAATCAATAAAATCTGCAACAGTAGATGTTCCTTTTTGAATCGCATCTATTTCTCGATTGACCCATTGATTCAAACTTTCAATAAAATCCTCAATAGGTCGTATAAGAGCTTTTACTGTAAAACTTGTCCAATTTGGAAATGCTCCAACAGTTTCTTCATCTATTGATGTATAACCTGCACAAATGCCTGTAGTTTTTACGCATGAATTAGAATCATTTCGTAAAGACTTATCAAAAAAGTTTACAGTCCCACCATTCGATCCATTTTGACAGAAAGTTTCATCAAAAAGAATTGAATTTTGAACGCATCTATTTTCGCCTTTGTATGTGTAACCCACATTTAAGCATGAAGTTCCGCCATGATATTGACATCGTTTGTTTTCATACTTTTCGCAATATCCTTTGTTCGTCCCATCTAAACATTTTGTCGCGTCAAATCTATTGTCAAATTGACCTGACGAGTCTACATTATTGAAATAGAGACATGTAGGAGAATATACTCTTTCAGTGTATTCAATAACTATATGGTCAGATTGTTTATACCCAATACCAGAAATATCAGTAATTGTAATAATTGTATTTTCTCTATCTTTTACAAAAGTAAAATCATATCCCAATACTAATTTCGTATTATTTAGAATTTCAAAAAATGTCTTTTTCTGTTCATCGAAATTAGTGTTATCAGAATCCCAATCTTCAAGCTTTTTACTATTTTCATTGTAAAATCTTTTAAAATCAATTTCTAAATTGTTTGCTGCGATTCTCTCTTTTGCAACAGTTACATTTCTTATTACAATTGAGCTACCATCAATTTTTGTGTTTCTAATTGTAATTGTAAATGTATTAACTTGTTGAAAACCTGCATTAGGTATTAGTTTATCTTTTTCGCTTCTAGATACAGTTTGCTGAATTTGACCAGTTTTGTCGAACATTTTTATTATCGGAGATTGTAAAGCATACACAGATTGCGTCAATGATTGATTTAAAAAACAGCTAAAATGTGCACATCTATTTAAAAATGCATTTTCTTCAAGGGCTTTTATTTCTTGAGGCATTCCAGCAGCTTCATTAGATAATGGACTCATAGGGGCAGAAGAACCACTCATAACTGTTCTAACAGTATAATAATAAGTTTTATTGTTTTCTACACCCGAATCTGAATATTGAAATCCCAAACTCTGTATTGTCGATGAATCACCACGTCCAACAAAGTTTTTAAACAAATACTTGTAATTATTTGATGACACTGGACTTGAACCATTAATTGGTTTAACCACATTTCCTGATGAATCAACAACATCACCTTTTTTAATTTTCTTCTCTAAATCGTCTTCTTTTGCTATCGTTAAATCACCAGGTTTTTCACTTCTGTAAATATTAAATCCTTTTATGAATTCTAGCATGTTTCGTTCGTTAAATAAGCCCATAACATTAAATGTAACAATTTCAGGTATTTGCCATCTTAAATTTACTTTTAGATTATCACCAATAGCTTCAACATTTGTTGGTGCTTGTATTTCAGGTTCAAAAGTTGTTGCTGAAAAAATATTTTGTAATGATTGAATTCCTGCAACAACATCAGCTAAATTTCCGGAATCAACTGCAATAATAAAGGCACCAACTTTAGCTGACGAAGAGAATTGAGGTCTATTTCCGTCATAAATGTCATTAAATGAATCAACAATTCTTCTCTTAAAAGCGGCTGAACCTCCACCAATACTTGCTAGATATTTCGAAAAACCATTTTCAGCTATTACATTTTGATCATAATAGTTTGATCGAGGATAAATAGGTAAAATGTAAACTCCTGTACCTGTCAAATCATCTACATAATCATTAATTATATTTTGTACCTTTTTCAAAATAGTAGCTAAAGCACTTCCTGAATCAACAAGGAATATCTTAACTAAACTTAAGATTGATTTGATAAGACTCAAAATAGTTTTAACAGGTGAAATAAAATTGTTGACACCATTTGCAAGTGAAATTACTGGATCAGGCATTAAATCTTGTA
>ENA-UPXM01003532-UPXM01003532.1-activated-sludge-metagenome-genome-assembly--contig:-NODE-3532-length-16916-cov-9.242572_pt1 | contig 16916 bp, 11 predicted proteins | sample MGYA00238178_ERZ772708 | MGnify/ENA primary metagenome ERZ772708 (study PRJEB29002, sample SAMN05720212) | activated sludge metagenome | isolation source: anaerobic digester from wastewater... | reverse complement strand
CACAGTTTTCCGTCATCTGCGGATATGCTACCGACACAGTAAGCACGGTTGTTATGAAATATTATGCTGTTCAGACTAGACTGTTTATCTATGGCTTTTATGTCCAAAAATGTTTCTTTAAGCCTATCTGTGTCATCTTTTGGAAAAGGGAGCTTTAGTATGAGACTTTTTTGGGCATAAGAAGAAGCATCGGTTCTCAATCCGCATATAAAAAGATTTTCCTCTTTATCTGAAACAGCGGATAAAGGAGTTTCATCATGATGTTCAATGATAAGTGCGCCATCAAATCTCTTAATTCCATGGATATCATATCGTAGTATCAAAACATTGAAATCCTTCAGTGGATTTGAATTAGAGGAGCCTATGGCAAAAAATCCGTCTGCGAGCGGGACAATAGAGGATATGTATTCGTTATCCCCCCTGGTGTAGGTATCTGTCCATACTGTATCGCCGTTCAGATTCAGTTCGGTGGTCAAAGCCTGTTTAGATTGTGCGTTTATTAAATAGCCTCCTGCAAGGTAGCCCTGTGAGACAGGTCTGAGAGTTTTGAACTCGCCCTTAAGATTCAGAAAGTTTGACCATCTGAGCTGTCCGTCTGCTGCACCATATGCACCGATATATGCAAATCCTTCTTTTTCTCCTGCAAGAAGGTATAAACCGTCTTTATACTTTATATCGTTGATTTTGGCTGAAGATCTTTCAGCGGCGAAAGAATAAAGCACAGCGCCCCTGCTGTCTATAGTATATATTCTGTATCCGTCATCCGATTTCATTAGCACACCATAGGAGTTTTTTTCTGAGGTGCATATTTTCAGAAATTCTCCTCCTTTGACGTCAAAAAGTTTTATAAAGGTACTCCCAAGGAGCTTTTCAGTCTTTTCTCCTGACGAAATGTACTCTATAAACTCTCGAGACGAGCTGTGAGGAATGAGTTTTTCAACAGGGTCACTCTTGTAAAGAAAAGCGACCGAAAGAATAAAGACCAGCGAAAAAAAGGCTAACAGTCCGTAAAGGGTTATAAGGGTTTTATCTGCTTTCAAAGTATTGTCCCCCTTATTTTCTGAATCTTATGTTGTAGGAGTTCGGATCATTCCAACTGAATTCAAATTTGAGCTTGATACCGTACTTATCTTCAAGGCAGCTTTTAATTTCGGGAGTTATGTACCCTGAAAGATTATGATAGACATTGAGCATTACCTCTGCTATGTTGTCATCCTCAAACAGTCTCATTGAGTCATGAATATCTTTTATCATCCTGTCAAATACAACTCTGGGTGAAGCAACTCTGCCTGTGCCATGACACACCGGGCAGGGAGAGAACATATACGATTCAATTGATGAAGAAGTGCGTTTCCTTGTAAGTTCAAGCAGTCCAAGACTTGTGAAACCTACAACAGACACTTTTGCCTTGTCTCTGTAGGTCTCCTGTTCCAAAAAAGTTTTAACTGCCTCCTGATGCTGTCTGTCCATCATATCTATGAAGTCTATTATGATTATTCCTGATATGTTCCTTAACCGCAGCTGCCTGGCTATTTCTTTGGCAGCTGAAAGATTGGTTTTAAATGAAGTTTCTTCAATATTTTTTTCCTGAACGTTGCTTGCGGAGTCAACATCGATAACAGTCATAGCTTCTGCTCTGTCTATCGTTATGATGGCACCGTTTTTAAGAGTTATCTTCCGTGCAAATATATCGTTCATGTCACCGTAGATGTTCATGTATGAAAAAGCATCACGGTCTGTAAGTTCGACATTTATGGAGTAGTTCATCTCTTTTAGGACCTGCTCTACGGTTTCATTAACGGATTTATCATCAAGAACTATTTTCCTTGTGTCCTTGTCCAGCCGTTCTCGCAGTATATACTCCACAAAGTTTTGGTCAGAATACATCAGAATAGGTTTTTGAGTGGATTTATAAGAAGCAACGATGTTTTTCCAGCTTTCTCTGAGTGATTCAAACTCTTCACGTATGGTTTTTTTATCTATGGAGGTACAGTTGGTTCTGAAAATTATTCCTTCGCGCTCATTTATTATATCTTCTCCAAGCTCTCTTAAATCTTGACGTGTGAGATCATCGGTTATCTTGCGTGAAATGCCTATACTGGACTCTCCTTCCGGAAGATATACAATATATCTGCCTGGAAGATTTATCTGCATCGACAGCTGTGGTCCCTTGCGTATGGTTCCGTCCTTTTTTACCTGTACGATGACCTTATCACCGCGTTTATACTCGTTTGGAAGGCCAATAAGATCCTTGTACCTGAGAAAACCGTTTTTATTTATGCCTATGTTTACAAAGAAAGCTTCCAAACTCGGAACATCGTTTTCGATACGTCCTATAAAAATCTTTCCGGAATTTTTTTCGGTTTCAACATCTTCAAAAAAAATTTCAGAAAGTATCTCGTCTTCTATTAAGGCAACTTTAATCTCTTCGTTGGATTTGCTGAATACAATAACTTTATCTGCCATTTTAAACCCCTTTAAGTATGTAGTATAAGACAATTCTATCATAAAAAAACACCCGTTTTACCGGGTATTTAGTTTTGCCTGTCAAAAATTTCTTTGAAAACAGTATGATTTTCTTTGAATATCTTGAGTACGGCAGGATCAAACTGTGAAGGCGATGTTTTTTCATCACCGCAAAGTATAATCTCACAGGCCTGCTCATGAGTAAAGCCCTTTTTGTAAGGCCTTTTGCTTCGTAATGCATCGTAGACGTCACATATGCTGACTATACGTGCTTCTATGGGAATATCCGAACCTTTAAGTCCGAAAGGATATCCGGTACCGTCAAATCTTTCATGGTGGTAAAGAGCTATATTTTTGGCTATAGAGAACTGCTTGTCATCACCCAGAATTTCCGCGGCGTAGATAGTATGTTTCTTCATCTCTTCAAACTCCGCACTGGTAAGTTTTCCGGGTTTGTCAAGTATCTCTCTTTTCACCAGAAGCTTGCCTATATCATGCAGAGGAGAAAAGTAGTAGAGATCTTCCTGAACTTTTTTTGATAATCCCATTTTTTCAGAAACAAACAGTGCATACTCGGCCACACGGTCTATATGATTTCCGGTTACATCATCGTATTTCTCGGCTATATTTGAAAGCTGCTTTGAGAACTTCCAATAAGAGCTTTCAACTTGGTTGTAGCTTTCCTCAAGCTCCTTATAAAGATTTTCAAGCTCTTCGTTGGAGGCTTTTATCTCTTCGTTTGAAGCAGCAAGATTCTCAAAAAGCTTTAAAAACTCTTTTATTGTAATATCAAGGGTTTCCTTGAGGCTTGAGATTTCATGAAACTGGAAGTTCTTTTCCATTATGGTGTCATAAACTTCTCCAAAATCAATATCTATATTTGATGGAGAAAGTTTTTTATCAATTGCCTTGATTTTTAGAGACAGGATGTCAAAACTATCCTTTATGCTGAAAAACTCCTGCGTGAATTCTACAAGGTTGTCCATATTGCGTTTTCGCGAAACCAGATTCCAGCATATAAGACAGGTTATTATAGCTGAAAGAATCATCATAACTATAAATTCGCGTGTTATATCCAGCGAAGTCACAATATAAAGACTGTTCCAGCTTACAGGTTTGTTTATTATAAACCTGGCATTTCTTATGAAAAAACGGGGAAATTTTTCTGGATCGACTTTTGTAATGTTAAAGAAGTTTGGAGAGTAAAGAACTGTTCCGTCTTTTTTCAGAAGACTCATGTAGTATGACGATGATGAATGAAAGTAATTATCGTCCATGTCTGTAATAAGATACATATCATTATATTCAGAAAAAAAATGTACACGAAGCTTTCCGTCAGAGAGAGAAGAGTATTTAAATATGCTTGGCTGATATTCAATAGAGGTGACAAGTTTGAAAAAATCGCTGTTCTTAATATTTATTCCTTCAAAACCTTCGGGTACGGATCTTATAATATTACCGTTTTTATCTATAATGAATAGAGAGTTTATATCAAGGTACTTATTCAGTCTTTGCGGATCAGATGTTTCATAAATTGCAATCAGAGAAGAAGAGTAGTTCTTCAGTGTGCTCTGAAGATTGTCTGTATTGACATCGGAAATATCTGAGAGGTTCACAAAAGCCAGACCCATCACTATGAGCCAGATCATTACTCCCATCATAACCATGAAGATACTTTGGACAAAAAGATTTCGTATGGTTCTTCTGAAAATTTTTTTGAATGTCATTAGTTTCCAACTCCGTATCTACTGTTTGATAATCTCAATGGTGTCCGTGAGTCTTACAGTGCCGTTATTATAGCTGTATACAAAGATGTTTTCTGGAATACTGTCTCCAAAATTATTATAATAGAAAGAACCATAGACGGTATTTTCAAACTTTTTTTCCTGTTTCAAAAACTCTGTAATATTCTTGGAGTTCACTGCATCAAAGATAAAGTCAAGCAGCGTAAGTATTACAGATGAGGCAAAGGTGGGTTTTACACCATACTCCTCCGTAAAGTTTTCGATGATTCCGGTATGATCGCTCTGATAATCTACAATATAGTCGCTTATAACGTTGGTTCCCTGCATGAAGGAGCCATTGTAATTATTCCTCAAAAAGTCAAAAGCCCAGCTGTTTATATAATATCCTTTTCCCTTTTCTTTTTTAAGTCCGTTCAGAAGCAGCATGGTTTCCCCTGGACCTGTTACAAGAAAAAAACAGTCATACAGACCGTAAGGTTCATCCAAAAATTTGTCGTAGTCAACGTACTTTATTGATCCTTGAAAATTTTGGGCAAAAACTTCGTATACTGAATCAGAATAATCCGGATTTATGGCAGAACGTGCTATTAATACAGATTTAAATCCTTTTTCATACAGGTATTTTGCCGAATACTCCGATAAAAAATTTGAAGAAGGCACCAGCCTGAAAACGTTGTCTTTTTTATTGCTGAATATTTCGGAACTGACCGTTGATAAGACCACTGGAATGCTCAAGGATGAAAGCTCTGAATATATCATCTGAATCTCCGAGCTCACGGCGCCTGCAATAAGAATATCCGGTCTGAAACTCTTGACTTTTTTCAATGCATTTATCATATCCTGTTTTTCAAGCTTGGGTTTAAAAAAAGAAACCCGTACCATGGATTGATTTTTATACTCCGGTTGAGATAAAAAGTATTCAAATGCCTTTAATTCCTCATACCCAAGATTTGTATCAGGCGATATCATTATAGCCAGCCTGACAACTTTTCCGCTTTGCACTATGAAAAAAATAAGAACAACAATTATTATTGCGGACAGAATGAGGAGAAAGATTCTTTTAAGCATAATCAGCTCCTTCAGAAAAAAATCACATATCAATTATACCAAAAAATCTTTATTATTGAAAACATTCATGGCTTTTGAGGTTTCCCCTTGCAGCAGGAAGTCTATGGCAGAGCATGCACCGTCAAGTATCTGATAAAGGGACTTATACTCATCTTGTGAAAAATTGGCAAGCACATAATCCGCTAGATCCATGAATTCAGGTTTTTCACCTATTCCTATTCGTATTCTTGTAAAATTATCGCTTGCAAGAACTCCTATTATGGATTTCATGCCGTTGTGTCCGCCTGCCGAGCCCTGTTCTTTTATGCGGATTTTCCCGAAAGGTATGGAAACATCATCATAGAGAACGATAATATCCTGAACCATAATTTTTCCGTGTTTCTGAAAGAGATCGGAAAAAATGTTTCCGGAAAGGTTCATGAAGGTAAGAGGTTTGACAAGAATAAACTCTTTGCTCTCAAACCCTTCATAGGTTCTGAAAGAAAAAGACTTATAATCTATAGTTTTCTTGGTGAGTTCATAGTATCTGTCCACACACAAAAAGCCCACGTTATGTCTGTTAAAGACATAACGTGAGCCGGGATTGCCAAGACCGACAATTAATTTTTTCATTTTTCCTCTTTCTTTTCAGATTTCTGTGCAGTTGCAGGAACATCGCCAGGAGCTGCGGCACCTTCTTCAACTGCGCCTTCGGCGGTGGTGTCAACAATAACCTGCTTTGTAACAGCTGCAATAACTTCGGTTTCTTCCATATGAACCTTTGCACTGTGTGGAAGCAATGGAATTATGTCAGCAACGGTTTTATGATCGTTTATATTCATAGCAGATACATCTACTGTAATGGTTTCCAAAACATCCGAGGGATAAAGCTCAACTGTGATGTTATGGTGAGGTGTCTGAAGCACTCCGCCTTTGGTTACTCCGGCAGGCACTCCTGTGAATCTGAACGGAATATTGATAGTCATCTTTCTGTCATTAGCAGGAACGTAAAAATCTATATGGATAACCTTATCGGTTGTCTTGTCCCTCTGTACCGATTTAATAAATGCTTCGTGTTCTTCGTTAACGCCTTTTTCATTTTTAAATACCAGACCTACCAGAGAAGTTTCAAGTGCTTTTTCAAGTAAAGCTGTAACCTTTTGGTATTCAATGGCCACTACAAAATTCTTTTCGAGTTTAGGACCATAAACAACTGCTGGTACCATGGATTCCCTTCTTAATACTTTTGCTTTTTTGCTCTGATCTCTGTTGACTACTTCAAGAGTATATGCTCTCGCCATCGTCTTCAACCTCCTGTTTTTATTTTTTCCCTTTAGGGACGTAATACTATTATTTAAAAAGGATACTTACCGAAAGATTCTTTCTTATCCGTACTACGGCTTCTCCGAACAAAGGTGCCACGGACAGCACTTCAAACTTTTCCGGAAGATCGTTGTGCTTTATTGAATCCGTTATTATGACTTTGTGTATGTTAGACTTCTGCAGCCTGTCTTTTGCGTCTTTGGAAAGAATACCGTGGGTTGCGCAGGCTATAATCTTTTTGGCTCCGTTTTTTTCAAGCGCCTGTGAGGATTCTATAAGAGAACCACCTGTATCTATCATATCGTCAAACATTATACATGTCTTATCTCTTACATCTCCAATAACGTTTACTATTTCTGCCACATTATCCTTGGGTCTTCTTTTATCCAGAATGGCAAGAGGGGTGGAAAGCTTTTCAGCAAACTTTCTGGCTCTTTTAACTCCTCCTACGTCAGGAGAAACAACAACTACATCGTTAAGATCAATGTCTTTGCAGTTGGAAAAATGTTCAGCAAAGACTGGGAAACTCCAGAGGTTATCCACGGGAATATCAAAGAAACCCTGAATCTGTTCGGAATGCAGATCTATAGTAACGATACGGTCTGCGCCTGCACTAGTGAGAAGATTGGCAACCAACTTTGCGGAAATTGGGTCTCTACCTTTTGCTTTTCTGTCTTGTCTTGCATAGCCGTAGTGAGGTATTATCACTGAAATAGATCCTGATGAAGCTCTTTTAAGAGCATCAATCATAATCAGAAGTTCCATAAGGTTATCATTTACCGGTTCGGATATAGATTGGATAACGTAAACATCGTATCCTCGCACAGTTTCGTTTATCCGAACGTTGATCTCACCATTGGCAAACTTGGATAATTCACAGTCTCCTAATCTGGAGCCTATGTACTCTACGATCTTTTGAGCAAGAGGAAGGTTTGAATTACCGCTGAATACCTTCATCTCAGATCGCCCGACAATCGACATGGCTTAGTCTCCCTTCTTATTTTTTTTATTTACCCAACCGTCTTTGTTTTCCTGACGCGCACGGCCTAATGCAAGTGAATACTCGGGAACATCCTTTGTTATCACGGAGCCTGCGCCGACAATTGAGTTTTTACCTATATTGACAGGAGCTACAATCGAACTGTTGCTTCCTATGAAAGAGTTGTCGCCTATAAAGGTTTTATGCTTGTTTACTCCGTCATAGTTGCAGGTTATGGTTCCTGCTCCTATATTGGTATTTTCCCCTATGGTGGCATCTCCCAGGTAAGCAAGATGCTGAGCTTTTGAGTTCTTTTTCAGAGTGGTTTTCTTGGTTTCAACAAAATCGCCTATCTTTACATTTTCTTCTATTACGGTTCCTTCACGCATGCGGGCGAAAGGACCTATGCTTGCACCATGAAAAACTGATGTTTTATCCATTTCAGAACGGATAACCTTTACATTGTCCCCAATTTCGGAATCGTAAATAACGCTCATGGGGCCAATCTCGCAGTCCTGTCCTATAAAGGTTTTTCCGAATATATAACTCTGAGGATGAACGACTGTATCCGAACCAATCTTAACGTCAGGTCCTATATAAGTGCAGAGAGGATCGGTTATGGTTACTCCCTGAAGCATCAGAGCTTTGTTTATCCTTTCACGCGCGTGTGCCTGCATACCTGAAAGCTGTACCCTGTCATTAATACCAGATACTTCGACAGGATCATCGGTTTTAAGCAGACCAACTTTTTTAAAAAACAAAAAAACGTCAGGAAGGTAGTACTCCCCCTGAGCGTTATCGGAAGATATTTTTTTGAGTGCGAGTTTAAGTTTTTCACAGTCATACACAGCTATTCCACTGTTGAGTTCACATATTCTTTTTTCTTGTTCGTTAGCATCTTTTTCTTCGATTATCTTTACGAATTTTCCGTTTTGTTTCAATATTCTTCCATACCCTGTAGGATTGTCAAGTTCAAAGGTAAGTATAGTAGCGTCATTTTTTTCTTTTCTGTGTTTTTCTATAAGGAGATTCAGTGTAGCTGAGCTTATGAGAGGTACATCGCCATAAAGGACAAGAAGCTCGCCGCTGTCAAGAAACTCTTCTGCGCACATTACTGCATGCCCGGTACCCAACTGTTCTTTCTGCTCAAAGACAAGTACTCCGGGAGGAAGTACCTTTTGAACATCCTGAGCTCCGAATCCCAAAACAACTCCTATCTGTTGCGAAAATAAGGCTGCTGTATCCACCACCCAGTTTATTATGGGTTTATTAAGGATCTTGTGCAAGACCTTCGGATACTTTGATTTCATCCTGGTGCCTTTGCCTGCGGCAAGTATTAAGGTTTTCAAGTCGATTCCCCCAAAGCGTTTTAATATTTACAGGATGCAGTTGCCACAAAGTATTTATGGCATGACATAGTTATTATACCATTCTTTGTAACATTAAATGGTAAAAAAAGATTAAGATATATTGAAATTCAAAAGAGAAAAAATACACATTAAGATGTATAATTTTAATATGCCGAGTCTGTGGGGTGGGTATGGAAAAACTTTTTTTTGAAAAAGATCAGCTTCTTTACGATGTCGGACAGAGACTGAACTATATTTATTTCATAGAAGAAGGTTATGCTGTTATTAATTTTAACGGCAAAGAGTTTCCGCTTTGTGCATCTACTTTGGGCGAATGGGCTTTGGCGGGTCTGGAATCATGTGAAAGGGTTATGGTTGAAAAAGGCACAGTACTTCTTAGATATGAGCTTTCTGAACTATCTTCTAGGGATTGTATGTCAGGAATAAGTTTCTTTAACATGCTTTGTTCTGTGACCCAACGGCTGAACCTTATGAACTCAGCACTTTGCGAAATTTCAGATAGTGAACAGTCGGTAAAAATTTTTAAGCAGAACAATCCTTCGTACTCTTACTACTATGAAAATAAAGTTTTCAGCAGGATGCTCAACGTTAAATCTTTGTACAGGATGATGTGTTACGAAGAGGCTTACAATGAGCTTTTGAATATTCAAGCCATGGATATGCAAGACGACTATTCTAAGGAGATAATGCTTTGGAAAGTGATAATCCTTTCCCACATTGATTACGCAAAAGCATCGGAAATGATAAAAGAAAATTTTATTTCAGATGCAAGAGGTTTTGGACGTGAGTACCTTGAATATAGAATCAAAAAAGAAAAAAGCTTTATAATGGATCTTTATGGTAAGAACTATATGCACTTTCCTGGACGCAGCATCATAATCGCCGAGGGTGAAAAGTGTGATGGAAACTGTTTTATGCTTCTTCACGGAGGACTGAAAGTATCTAGGTTTCCCGGAAAAGAGGCTTCGTTTTTTTCAACCATAGACGAAGGCGAGGTGTTCGGAGAGTCCTCATTGATTTCGGAACTTCCCAGACAGGCCATGGTTTACTGCGAATATCCTTGTGATATACTGGTATTAAGCAGTTCCACCGTCAGGAACACTATAGATTCAAGCTGCGATTTTGGTATCAGGCTTATTAAAAATCAACTTCAACGAATAAGAAAGAACTATATTATAAATCAAAGCAGAATGATAACTTCGCAGGATGAGCGTATTTCTACACTGCTGAAGCTTTTCGGAGAAAAGTTTGTGAAAGCGGGCGTAAACAAAGCTGAGTTCTCAAGTATCTCCAATACATCTTTATCTGAAACGGAAAAGTATATGAAAGGTTCCGGCTTCCTCTTCGGCTCAGATGGAATTTTGGCTAATGAAAGTCATTAGATCCAGTTATTGTCAGTTTAAAGGCGATAGCCTTTGAATACCGGAGGTTTTATGGGATATACAAGCTTTTTGGAGAAAAGATACGACGAGTATTTTGAGACTTTTTTCAGTCTATGTATGACACCAATGCTCTTTATCTGTCAAGATGGAAAAGTGGGATGTTTTAACCATCCTGCTTCTGAATTTTTTGGATTTTCCGATGAGAAGGGGCTTTCTGACCTGTATTTTTGGGAAGATCCAAATTACAGGTTTAAAAAGTCATTGGTTCAGCCGTGTGAAAATAAAACAATGTTTGATTTAGCGTATAGCTTTGAATCCGTCAAAGAGGAGGGATTTTATAAAACTTCAAAAGAAGGAATTGTAAAAGCAAGGATTATTATTTCACAGATAGTTTTTTCTCAAGAGCTTAAGGGTCAGCTTGTTGAGTTTCATAACCTATCCGGCATATATGACGGGCAAGAGTATATGGATACTGAAAAGCAGATGCTTGAATTGGTTTTTAATTCTATGACCGAGGGTCTGGCTCTGCATGAGATTATTTTAAATGAACGCGGTCAGGCTTATGATTACCGGTTTTTGCAGGTCAATCCTTCTTTTGAAAAGATAATGGGATTAAAAAGTGCTGATATAACTGGTAAAACTGTACGCCAAATTCTTCCCAATGTCGAACAGTATTGGATAGATACATACGCCAAGGTCGCCCTGGAAGGTGAAACCATGCGTATAAACAACTTCTCTTCCGATTTAAAAAAGTACTTTGATGTAATTACCTTTTCTCCAAAAAAATATTATTTTGCCGTTCTCGCACTTGATATTACGGAGAAGATTGTTATGCAAAGAGAGCTTATCAAGGCCAAAGAAGAAGCAGAAGCGGCTTGGAGAGCAAAAAATATTTTTATTGCCAATATGAGTCACGAGCTTAGAAATCCTATGAACGGTATAATGGGGTTTGTCGATCTGCTTTGTGAATCAGAGCTGAATGATAGCCAAAGAGAGTATGTTAATATAATTCATGATTCTTCGTTCAGTCTTCTCAGAATTCTCAATGACATAATAGATTTTTCCCGTCTGGATTCATCTGCAATGAGCATTTGCGAAGAAATGACAGATATAAGAGCATACATGAGCAGGATATATGAGTTTTTCCTTCCTGTTTGCTTATCATCCGGAAACAACTTTGTTTTAGAAACAGATAGTATGGTACCACGCAGTATTTTTATGGACAAAGAAAGGTACAGACAGGTTATTTCTAATCTTATAGGCAATGCAATAAAATTTTGCAGAAATGGAAAGGTTGAAGTAAAGCTTTCATTGATTTCTAAAACGAAGGAAGTATGTGAAATAAACTTTTCAGTAAAGGACAGTGGAATAGGAATAAAACAGGAAGACATGCACAAGCTTTTCAGGCCATTCAGTCAAATTGATTCTACGCCCGGAAAGAAGTACAGCGGTACTGGACTGGGTTTGGCAATATCTCAGAGGATTATTCAGGCATTTGGAAGTGAGATAAAAGTGGACAGTTTGCCCGGTGAAGGGAGCATCTTTCATTTTATACTGAAGTTCAAGTATAAAGATTAAAGGAGATAAAATATGAAGAGGATGATTTTATTTGTTTTCATCGCATATATTGCGGTTTTTCTTACAGCTCAGCCACAGACATCTGCAGATATTCTTTATGAACAACAGAAAAAAAAGATGGAGAGCCTTATGAACAATCAGACCCAGGTTCAGCAAAATATACTTTCAAATGCCGATAAGTACTTTAAGGAGCAGGTTGAAAAATATGAACTTGAGTATCAGAAAAGAATGGAAGAGCATAATAAAAAAGTAAAAGAAGCATGGGGAAAGTTTATAACCTTTTCTACAAAAGAATGGGGAAGTTTTTCACAGGACTATAAAACATACAGCAGGGTTAGTTTTGATGAGGAGAAGGGCGGTTTTATAGAAGTGAAGACCATAGTCACAAAAGAAGAAGGAAAGAAAGTAGCTCAGGAAAACATTAAAAAACAGATGAATGCAATTTTAGAAGAAAAAGACGAGTATACCGGAAAGCCGATACTTGAAGGCGATGTAGAAAAAAGCCAGACAGAAAAAGGAATATCAAATCCAACTGTTTCTCAGCAGAGTGACGGAAAGATGATATATACGGTAAAGGTTCCCCTTGTAGATGATTATGCCAAACGCAATGCGCAAAAGTACAAAAGTCTTATCCAGGCTGTTGCAAAGGTTTTGCAGCTTCCTGCGGAGCTTGTCATAGCGGTTGTTCATACAGAATCTTCGTTTAATCCCAGAGCTCAAAGTGCTTCGGGTGCGTTCGGGCTTATGCAACTTATACCTAAATATGGTGCTGCCGATGGATATTACTACGTTCACAAGGAAAAAAAGCTTCTCACCCAAGATGAACTTTTTGACCCGTCTGTAAATATAAAGTATGGTTCTGCATATCTTAAAGCTATTTCTTCTTTGTACTTTTCCAATATAAGCAATGAGGTCAAGAAGGAGTACCTGGTTATCGCCAGCTATAATATGGGACCTACAGCTATAAAAAATCTTTTTAAAAACGTTGATATAAACTCGGTATCTTCGGATTATGTATATAATTATATAAAGACCAATGCAGCCAAAGAAACGCAGGATTACATTGAAAAGGTTATAAAGAGGAAGGATGGGTACTCAGGGTTCTTTAAATAAAACCTAAAATAACGTCCGGCTGAGCTTATTTAAGCGCCGGACGTTTTTAAATTTTATACTATGGCAAGCACAAGACAAACTATGAATAAGAGTATTTTAAGTAAAAGAGCAAAGGATTGGAAAAAAGTTTTTTTCTCATTGAGGTTAAGCTCAAACTGAACCTTGTTTACCTGGGATGTTTTGAGAGTTTTTATGATTCGTCCGTAAGAGTCTACCTTTCCGGTAAGACCGGTGTTGGCCACCTGGAGTACTTCCTTTCTGTTTTCAACTGCTCTGAATACTATCTGCGAAAAATGCTGCATAAGTGCTGTATGTGTCCCGAACCAGCCATCGTTGGTTATTACTATGAGGGCTTGTGCCCCGTTTATGGATTGATTCATTGAAACTTCCGGGAAATATGTTTCAAAGCATATCTGTGCCCCGATTTTTCTGCCGTTTATATCAAAAACACTGTACGTATCACCGGCGGTATAAAATCGTAAGAGTTTAAAAACCTGTGCTTTTCCGAATATAACCTCATAAGGAAGAAACTCCGCAAATGGAGTAAGTTTAACCTTATCGTAGTACTCTTTTATACTTCCGGAGGAATCGTAATGCCACACTGTGTTATAATCCTTATCCGGTGTCATGCGGGGATAACCCATTATCACATCTTTTTTTGTAAAAGCAATATCTGCTGAAAGAGCGGTTGCTATTTCCGAGTCGTTTATATCTGACATGAACGCTGATTCCGGTAGCACTATGACATCACTGTCGCTGTCTGCGGATGATTTTATGAGATCCTGAAACATAAAGTAGTTGGTCCATGAGTTTGAACCATACTTTACTTCCTGAGGAACATTCATCTGTATGGCATCAACTTTTATACTTTGAGTATGCTCTGGCATGGGTACAAAACGTTCTATGGCAAAGTTCAAACCATATACTGCACATATTATAAAGAGCATTTTAGTAAGTGCTTCTTTGGGTTTTTCAAAAGCTATGAGACTGTTGACAAAAACAATTAAAAATGTAAGTCCTAGATATCCAAAAACGCTTGCAATCTGCAACAGACCGGTATGGTCATACAGAGCATATCCTAAGGCACCGCCTGTGAAAGCCAGATCTCCAAACTCTCTCAAAGCTTCGGCAGCGGTATATGAAAATGAATAAAACAGTACAAGCGACCAATAGTTGAACCTACGGCTTTTTCTATGGTAAAGCTCTGAAAAAAGCCATATAAGAAAGTAAGGAAGGCTCATAAGAAGTATCATTCCAAGAAAACCAAAAAATCCTAATATAGCCGGATACTTTCCTAGAACCTGCGGGATATTTTTTGAAAGAACTGGAATCTCCCACCAGAAAGTAGTAAACAACATTGAAAAAGAAAAGATAAAAGTATGCAGGAATCTCTGCAAGGTTTTTTGTGAGGATGCCATGGCTTTAAGATAAAAAACAAGCGATCCCCATATCATGAAAGAAAAAAGGTTTCCCGGCATTGATAGACCGGTCATAATCCCCGATAAAAGAGTAAGAACATAGCTCATTATACCACTCCCGTAAGTTTATTCGTAATAACGCATAGCCTCTGCAGGTGATATCTTTGAAGCCTGCCTGCACGGAAAATAAGTGAAAATAATTGAGATAAGATAAAATACCGCAGACATACCTAAAAGTTTTGAGTAGGGTATCATAAAGTACTGAGCAGAATCTTTCAGAATCTGGGTATATATTTCATAGCTTGCAATGCTTCCGGCTAGTACACCGATAAGGATTCCCATTACTATTATAAAGCTTGTTTCCAGAAAAAAGGACCAGAAAACCATACGTGATGTAAAACCTATGCTTTTAAGCATGCCTATGGCATTTCTGCGTTCTTCGATAGATTTTATTGTCGTAACGGATATGCCTAGTATTCCAACTACAAGCCCAAAATAAAGGAAAGAGCTTAAAATATCTACTGCTCCGGCAGTAATCTTACTTACAAAATCTATTATATCATCTACAAAAATAAAAAGATAGTCGTTGATTTTGAAGGAGTTGGAAATGTTTTTATAGGTTTCTCTTGAAGTATCAGATACCTTGAATAAAAAGCCCGTTATTATCTTACTTTGGTCTATCATTCCCATCACAGACCGTTCACTTACCACCGGACCGACTATCGGTGAGTTATTGGCTTGCGAAACGATAGCTATTACTCTCAGATTGATTGTTTGTGCCGTATCTGACGGCTTAAGCTGGGAGGCAGAATTGAAATCAAATTCGTTTACTTTAAGAGAAATACTCTGATCAACCTTTAATTTTGAACCTGGCAGACTCTTTACAATAGTATAATCGCTGTGGGTCTTTAAAAGATTCCACACTTCACGTTCAGAAAGTGCTTTGAACTCGCTGCTGATGCTGCTGAACTTTGAATCTATATGAGAACTGTCGATGAGATCATCTGAGAGTAAAATAAGAGGATAGCTTTCACCTTCACTATCTTGTGTCATTACGAATCCGAACTGCGATACATTTGATATTCCCTGCGTTTCCGAGATTTTTGAAACATCAGGGCGGTTACGTGAAGGAAGAAAAGGAAGACTTATGACAAAACCGTCATTTCCTCCCAAAAGCTCATTACGGCTTTTCGCAAGCCTTTGAGTCTGAGAATAAGGTATTATGGTGATTATGACTATTACAAAAATGACCATGCCGTAAAGTACGGTGGTAAGAGAAGTTCTTTTTTTGTTAAAGGACGGATATGAAAAAGCAATTCTCATTATAGGGGTAGCTCTGGTAGATTTTCGGGTTATCAGCTTTATTAAGAAAGTGATAATTCTTTCCAGAGGCTTAAGGTTATAAACAAACAATAGAATAACTGCAATAAGGACTATAAGCGCCTTAAGACCTGCCAAAATGATACCCTCGCTCCTGAAGGCAAGAGTAAAGGCTATAACCGCCAGTACTGAAAGATTAAGAGAGTATTTTGAGATTTTTTTAAGAACCGTGTAAGGAAGCATAAAAATAAATATTGAAACGGCTGCATATCTTATGGATGGATTTTTGAAAAAAATGAAAGGTATGCTTATTATCATCAGAAACCAAAGGAAGAATTCCAGTTTTTTCTGTTTTTCACGAAAGTCGCTTATATTTCTGATAGAATCTGAAATATTAAGTCTGCTGATTTTTGAAGAACCCAAGACTATTATCAGCAAAGGTATCATCATGCCTAGAATACCGCCTGTTATCATTGATTGTAAAGAGATGCTGTAAGAGCTCATTACCGGAATGGAACCGGATGTAAATTCAAAAGTTGAAAACTGTTCTCCAAGAACGTTCACTTTTGAAAAGGTGAACAGGGAAACCAAGGTTCCAAAAACAATACCTACCGGAAGAGAAAATAACGAATAAAAGAAGCCTTCATAGAACATTACCTTTCGTATCCAGCTTCTTGTAAAACCAATGGCCCGCATTATTCCAAGTTCGCTTTTCCTTTCCTGTATAAGCATATCGTACATATTGGTTATGAGAACTGCTCCGGCTATTATGGCAAAAGAGCTCAGTATTATAAATACCAATGATATGCCGTTTCCTGTTACAGCACGCAGTTGCTCGCTTTTCAGGTAGCGCTGGGTAGTATTTTTTCCAGGCAAGGAAGTAGAAAACTTTTCAGCCACCTGTCTTATTCTATCGGAAAGTCTTTCACCCTTAAGACTGTCGCCGGTGTTGGAAATGATTATATGAGAAAAGTAACCATCGTCTAGTTTGGCAAATCTCCTGGCTGTCGGAAGACTCACAAATATGGCGCCAGAAATAAAACTGCCTTCCTCCCGATAGTTAAAAAGACCTTTTTCCGAAAGAACATCTACAACTGTAAAAGTCGGTGGAAGAAGTATGTAAAGTGGATTTGATGAATCCAAAAGCTCTATGCTGTCACCTTTTTTCACATCCA
>ENA-UPXM01003520-UPXM01003520.1-activated-sludge-metagenome-genome-assembly--contig:-NODE-3520-length-16951-cov-3.571792_pt1 | contig 16951 bp, 7 predicted proteins | sample MGYA00238178_ERZ772708 | MGnify/ENA primary metagenome ERZ772708 (study PRJEB29002, sample SAMN05720212) | activated sludge metagenome | isolation source: anaerobic digester from wastewater... | reverse complement strand
CGAACTCCTGTGATCTTGTCAGGACAGCCCTGGCGGTTTGGCTTGCCGACCGTGAAGCTTTTCATACTTTAGAAAACTGGATGTTCACTTATGAATCAGGCAGTTACTGGCTGCCCCGCAGTCCCGAAGCAGCAAGAGAAAAGGCGATTGACCTGATTGGCCTGAAAAAATTTGAGGCTGCATTTAACGATCCCTGGATTGATAATTATTTGCAGATTTCGACACAGATTTACGGAAAAACGATTCAGAATGGTACTGGAGGCATACCAAAAATGATCTTCGGTCAACGATGGGTTATACCTCAACCATATAACGCAAATGACCTTATTAAGATCCTTCAGGAAAGCCTTGCTGTTCCCGGATCTTGATTTTATTTAGTATAATCATAAAAATTATGTAGTAAAAACAATATAAACCAAAAAATAAACTCTAAACCTATAACTATGAAGAAGAAAAGTAGTTTTGTTACATTGATCTTACTGGCAGTCATAATACCTGCCATTGTAATCATGGTATTTGCATGCTCTGGAGGAGGCAGTTCTTCAAGACCGGAAGGGCCCTGTGATATTTATACAGCCTCGGGGTATCCGTGTGTGACAGCTCATAGCACCACACGTGCATTGTACGCTTCATATAACGGTCCCTTATACCAGGTCATGCGCCAGTCAGACAGCAAGACACTGGACATTGGTCTGGTAATGCCAGACAAGGGAGATCCGGGTGGATATGCTGATGCAAATGCCCAGGATGCATTCTGCACCAATGATTTATGCTGGATCACTGTTATTTATGATCAGTCAGGAAATGGCAATCACCTTGTACAGGCACCTCCTGGAACTTTCAGAGGCCCCGCAAAAGGTGGATTCAATACCCTGCCGATAGCTGATATGGCCCCGGTTACTATAATGGGTCATAAAGTTTACGGAGTATATATAATCCCGGGTATGGGCCTTAGAAATAATGATGCTGTTGGTCTTGCTATCAATGATGAGCCGCAGGGCATATATATGGTTTTCGATGGTAAGCACTTTGACAGTGGTTGCTGCTTCAATTATGGAAATACCTCGACAAACAGCCGTGCTGTAGGAAGAGGCACAATGGAAACCGTTTACTTTGGTACTGCAACTGCATGGGGTAGTGGCAGCGGTACAGGCCCATGGATAATGTCCGACATGGAAGCCGGCCTTTTCTCGGGTTATGATGCAAAGGTAAACGCTGAAAATCCCACAATTGATTCCTGGAAATTTGTGACCGGTATGGTAAGTGGCGGTGGCGGAAACCAGTGGGAAATCCATGGAGCTGATGCACAGGGAGGTGAACTGACAACATTGTACAAAGGTATTCGCCCTCATTCACTCGATAACAACTGGTACTATCCGATGCACAGAAAGGGTGCTGTTCAATTGGGTAATGGCGGTGATAATGGCAATGGTTCTGCCGGGACTTTCTATGAAGGTGTGATGACAACAGGATACCCTGATGAAGAAACACTTAAATCTGTACAAAAAAACATAGTGGCTGCTAAATATGATGTTCAAAGGCTAAGTTTATCAAGTGCTACAACTTTTACACCCGGAACAGCTCAGAAAGTAAGCGCAACATTCACAAATACTACCGGTGCTGCTGTTTCAGGTCTTGTAATGAGCATCTCCGTACCTGAGGGGTGGACTGCTTTAGTATCAGGAACAGAAAATCCTTCAATGACATTCAGAAAACGAATCGCACCAGGAGCAAGTGTGAGTGCAAACTTTACAATTACAGCCGGATCTGAAACAAGTGCCGGATTTATGACCTGCAGAGCTGAGTGGAAGGATCAGTTCACAACTATTTCTCAGCGCTTACGTAATGCTTATCCGGTCAAAATCAATGAAATCCGTTTCGATGGCGGTAGTGCCAATCCAACAAATCAGTTTATTGAACTATTTAATGCTGGCGACACTGATGTTGATATCTCCGGCTGGACTCTTGTAAATACCAAAAGCGAATGGGCACCTGTAAAACTTGGTACAATCCCGGAAGGCACAAAAATACCGGCAAAAGGATTCTTCCTACTGGGTCTTTCTTCCTCAGGACTCGCTGCCCCTGCAAATAAAGGAGATAACACCATCAACGTCCGAAGCATCTCCGGGTTAAGCGTTGGTCAGAAGATCAATATTGGCGGAGAAAGCCATACTATCGCAAATGTTGGAACAGCGGCTTCTGATATGGCGATGATCTTTGTCCCGGTCTCCACAGGCCCTTGGATAACGATCCCCGCCGGTTCGACAAACCTGCCTGTCACTAATACGACCGGCTTTAGAGTTGGACAAAAGATCGGCATTGATATGGGCGGCAATTATGAAGTGTCTACAGTAACTGCCGTTGGAAAGGCATCAACATTAACTACACTTGCTGCAGAAGCAAAAGCTGGTGAAACTGTCATCAAAGTTGCGGCAAATTCGAATATGACTGTCGGTGATAATCTTACAATAGGAACTGGTTCCCGCAAAGAATCAGCAGTGGTTAAACGTCTTATTAACATCGTCGAGGCTTCTTCTTCCCGTGGAGGATTTGATCAGAGCAGCCGTACAGGAGAGGTGGAACTAACTATGCCTCTCAAATTTGATCATATGCTGGCTGAAGATGTGTCAGACAAAGGAACAGGAATAGATTTTGAACCGGCAACCCGCTTTGAACATAGAAGCGGAGATGCAGTTCAGGCATTAGGAAGCGGCATCAAGCTGAGAAATACTATAGAAAATAACTATGAAGCCGGTACAGCTGTGCTTAATCCTTCAGATAAAACATCGGGATATCAGGGCCAGATAAAACCTGATCAATGGTATGGGTCTCCCCTTTCAACAACTGCAGGTTCTCTCGCTCTAATCGATAATAGCGGTGAAGTAATTGTAGATGCAATAGTTTATGGATCCAGGCAAAGTAACTCAAGCGCTAATGGAACTATTACGAGCCCTGAGATCGCTACCCTTGAAGGCGATCAAAGCCAGGGCGGTTGTATTGTAATAGCACCGGTGCCAGGAAGAAACACAGGACCATACGTCGTTACACCGTCAGGAAATAACAACAGAAGCATAGGCCGCTTCCCTGATGGATCAGACACAGACAGTAACTGTAATGATTTTCTGCTTCAGAATACAACAACTTTGTCAGCCAGATCAACAAATGGGGCAAATAACATTAAAACCGCCAGCGTGGCAGATTTTGTTGTCGGGCAGGAAATAACAATCGGAACTGACAGAAACAGCGAGAAAGCTGTTATTATTGAAGTTGGTACAGCAGGAGCAACAACAGTGGGTACTGCCATTGCAGCAGGAGCAACAGCAATTCCCGTAACAGGAATTGAAGGCTTCAATGCCGGTCAGACAATCACAATCAATACCGGCGCAAAAATGGAGACTGCCGTTATCGCATCAACATCTACCGGACGCAGAGGTTTTAGAGGTGGCGCTATGGTCATGCCAATGGATACAATCAAACTAACAACTGCTCTTAAAAATGCTCATACACCCGGTTCACAGATATCCGGCAGTGGAATCACCCTTGCAAAGCCTCTGTCTTATACCCATGAAAGAGGATCACAGGTAGCAGGCAATGTGCCAACACCGGGAGAGCCAAATCAATATTTCAGGAAACCCTGATTGAAAACCTATCAGCAAATTATCAAAAAATATTAAGCTAATAATGTTCTGACAAATACAACAAAAAATATTTTATCATGAAAAAGACAATCAAATTATATTTCGGATTACTAATTATCATATTATTTCTTTCTACCCCATCTTCCCTGTTTAGCCAAAATGCCAGGATAAAATTTGATACCGACAGGATTATCGGGGATATTGATAAAAACCTGTATGGTAATTTTGTGGAACATCTTGGCAGATGCGTTTATGGTGGTATTTATGAACCCGGATCGCCACTCTCAGATGCCAATGGCTTCCGTAAAGATGTACTTGAAGCTGTAAAAGACCTGAATGTATCACTAATTCGTTATCCGGGAGGAAATTTCGTATCTAACTATCACTGGATTGATGGCGTCGGACCTAAACATGAGAGAGTGCCAAGAATGGAACTTGCCTGGGCAAGGCTGGAGACTAATGAATTCGGGACAAACGAATTCATTAAATATTGCCGGGCTGTGGGTAGTGAACCCTACCTGTCTGTTAACATGGGAACCGGTACTATCGAAGAGGCACAAAGATGGGTTGAATACTGTAATATCAAAGAAGGCCCGTATTATGCAGAACTGAGGAAAAAGCACGGTTTTGCAGAACCTTATAATGTAAAATACTGGAGCCTTGGAAATGAAATGGATGGTGAGTGGCAAATGGGACACCTGAATGCCGAAGATTATAGTAAAAAAGCTCTTGAAGCTGCCAAGCTGATGAGACTTACTTCACCGGATATCAAACTCATTGCTGCAGGCTCTTCAAATTACAGACCACATGCCGACCCGGATCACTGGAACCGCACAACAATTAATAACCTAAAGGATGTTGTTGATTACATTGCTCTTCATATGTATGTGGGGAATCCTGACAATAATTATTACAATTTCCTTGCAACTCCCCTGGTTATGGAGGAACGAACTGATATAGTAAGAGGTATGATAAAAGAGGCTATGCAGAAAGCCGACAGGGGAAACAAACCTCCAATGTATATCGCGTGGGATGAATATAATGTATGGTATAGGGCAAGAACAGATGAATTAATGCAGGGAACGAGAGCACTTGAAGAAAGATATAATCTTGAGGATGCACTTGTCATAGGAGGATTCCTGAATGTATTTATCCGTAATGCCGATATAATTAAAATGGCAAATATGGCCCAGCTTGTAAATGTCATTGCCCCTATCTTTGCTGAAGAAAAAGACATGTTCAGGCAAACAATCTATTTCCCTCTTGAACTTTTTGCCAAAAACATGCACGGCAAATCACTTGACCTCGTTGTTGATTGCCCTACATATAATACCGATGAATTCTATCTTGGTCTGGGTGAAGCACAAACAAAACAGTCAAATGTTCCCTATCTTGATGTGTCAGCTGCATATAACAACGGAGAGGTTATAATCTGTGTCGTAAACAGACATAAGGAAAATGCAATAAAGACTGATATTATCTGCCAGACAGGTGTGTTCAGTGATGTGCTTAAAATTTCTGAGATAAATGCTCCGGATATTAAGGCAATAAATGATTTTGGAGTCGAAAATGTAAAAACCGTTTCGAAGCCCGATGTAAAAGCAAAAGGAAACACTGTTACTTATTCATTCCCGGCACATTCTCTTACAATGATACGTGGGAAGATTAAATAAAGCCTGTTCCTGATTTAAATATACAGTTAAGATTAAATATCGTAAAACATGTAAGCTTAAATCTGGTTAAATGATTAAATATAAAACATTTATGGCATTGCTTTTTCTTAGCGTAATGCCTGTATTTTCGCAAAAAGTATCTGTTGTATCCCCAAATAATAGGATTACTGTCGATCTTATTAACAGGCAAAATACAGATTCAGGAGAATGGTTCTTAAAAGTCAGCTATAATGATAAGAATACAACTTCAACAGTCATTCCTGAAATCGTTCTGGGATTGACACGAAGTGATCAGGACTTTTCAAAGGATCTTAAATTACTGAAAACCGGGAAACAGGTTCTGATAAACGAAAGATACAATCTCTTACATGGAAAACGATCAGATTGTTCAAATTCAGCCAATGAGACTATCGTATTCTTCGAGAATTCTCAAAAAGCAAAATTGAATCTGATAATAAGGGCTTATAACGATGGTATTGCATTTCGTTATGAATTCCCGGATAAAGAAGGCTCTTTTATTGTCAGAGATGAACTAACCTCATATAATATACCTGCAACAGCAAAACGATGGCTTGAGAAATGGAATACTGCCAACGAAGGACTTTACAGTGTAATGAATGATGATAATACCCAGCAAAGTTGGTGCTACCCCGCCCTGTTTGATTCACCTGATAATGATTGCTGGTTTCTTTTACATGAAGCCGATGTTGACAGGAATTATTGCGGTTCAAAACTTAGCAACATAGCCGATAAATCATCCTACAAGATCACCTTCCCAGACCCTAAAGACGGAAATGGCCTGGGAGAATCAACTCCCACCATCAGTCTCCCATGGAAATCTCCATGGCGTATTGTAATAATGGGAACTCTTGCTGACATTGTTGAATCAACCCTTGTTCATGACGTTTCTTCTCCTTCTGTCATAAAAAATACCGAATGGATAAAGCCAGGTCTTGTATCATGGAATTACTGGTCAAATAATCATGGCACAAAAGATTTTAAAATTGTTTGTGATTTTGCAGATCTGGCAGCCAGCATGGATTGGCCCTATACCCTGATCGACTGGGAATGGGATGCCATGAGTAACGGAGGAAATCTCGATGATGCAGTAAAATATATTCATTCAATAGGAGTAAAACCTTTGTTATGGTACAATTCGGGAGGCCCGCATACAGGAGTACGCTCAACACCTCGCGATCGTATGCTTACCCATGAAAACCGTGTTGAGGAATTCACCAAACTGAAAAAGATGGGTATTGTTGGTGTTAAAGTGGATTTCTTTGAAAGTGAAAAACAGGATATGATAAAGTATTACCTTGACATTCTCGATGATGCTGCAAAATTCGAAATGCTTGTATATTTTCATGGATGCATTGTGCCACGTGGATGGGAAAGAACATATCCTAACCTGATGACACTTGAGGCAGTTCGTGGAGCTGAATGGTATAATAACGGACCCGATTTGACTACTACGGCTCCGGAACACAATACAATACTTCCGTTTACAAGAAATGTGGTGGGTCCTATGGATTACACGCCTGTAACCTTTACAAATTCGCAGTACCCGCATATCACATCATACGGACATGAACTGGCTCTTAGTGTAGTCTTCGAATCAGGATTGCAACATCTTGCTGATCGTCCTGAAGGATACTATAGCTTACCGGATGCTGCAAGAACTTTTCTAAAAGAAGTACCCGCTGCATGGGATGATACAAAATTGCTTGATGGCTATCCGGGCCGGGACTTGATTATCGCCAGGAAAAAAGGTACTAACTGGTATATCGGCGGCATAAGTTCTGAAAGATTTGAAAGGACAAAAAACCTGAATTTTGATTTCCTGCCGGAAAATAAAAAATATAAACTTACATTAATTGCTGACGGGAAACACGACAAGAATTTTTCTGTTCAATATAAAGTTGTCGATAAATCAAGCTCTCTGAGTGTTAAATTATTAAGGCGGGGTGGCTTTGCTGCAGTATTAAAACCAATTGATTAATCTCTTCATAATGAAAAAAATCTCTTTACTCTTATTAAGTCTTCTTGTTATTCTTCCTTTAATAACAGTTTCAGCTCAGCCGGAAACTGGAAGAAACCCCATAATCTTTGCTGATGTTCCGGATGTATCAATGATTCGGGTCGGAGATACTTATTATATGAGCAGTACAACAATGCACATGAACCCCGGTGTGCCTGTAATGAGATCAAAAGATCTTACAAACTGGGAAATTGTAAGCTATACCTATAATACTCTTGGTGATAACGATGCCCTGACGCTAAATAACGGGAGAAATGCTTATGGCCGTGGTACCTGGGCAAGCTGTATACGTTATCATAACGGTACCTTTTATGTATCATCCTTTTCTTCCACAACAGGAAAGACATATATCTGGTCAACAAAAAATATAGAAAAAGGTCCCTGGAAAGAGATATCGTTCAGCCCGAGCTTTCATGACCATACACTGGTATTTGATGATGATGGACGTGTTTATCTTATCTATGGCAATAAAAGACTAACACTTGTCGAACTTAATGCTGATTTATCAGGAGTAAAACAGGGAGGACTGAATCAGGTGATTATTGAAGATTCAACTATTCCGTCAGGAGGAAACAGCAACCTTGGAGAAGGATCTCAATTGTTCAGATATAATGGAAAATACTATCTTTTTAATATAACCTGGCCCAAAGGAGGTATGCGAACAGTCGTCGTTCACAGAGCAGACAGGATAACCGGACCATGGGAAGGCAAGATGGTTTTTCAGGACAAAGGAGTTGCGCAGGGTGGAATTGTTGATACTCCTGATGGCAGGTGGTTTGCATACCTCTTCCGCGACTATGGATCAGTCGGACGCATCCCCTATTTGGTCCCAATGAAATGGGAAGATGGTTGGCCAGTTATTGGAGTGAATGGAAAAGCCCCCGATCTCCTTGAACTCCCTGCAAGTAAAGGTTTAATACCGGGAATTATTGCACCTGATGAGTTTAAACGCAAAAAAAGTGATCCTGCTCTTCCTCTTGTATGGCAGTGGAACCATAATCCGGTCAATGATCTTTGGTCTGTAACTGCACGTAAAGGATTCCTTCGCCTTACAACAGGACGTATCGATACTTTATTTGTTCAGGCACGTAATACTTTGACCCAGCGAACATTCGGACCAGAGTGTTCCGGATCAACAGCAATCGATGTTACAAATATGAAAGAAGGCGATTTTGCCGGTCTTGCGCTTCTACAGAGAAAATTCGGACTTGTAGGAGTTAAATTTGAAAACGGAACTAAATCAGTTGTGATGATTAATGCGCAGACAGATAAACCGGTTGAAGTTGAAAGTATCCCCCTTAAACAAAAAACCGTTTATCTCCGTGCTGACTGCAATTTTACAGAACTTGCCGATGTTGCCAATTTCTTTTACAGTTTGAATGGTAAAACATGGATCCCCATTGGTTCACAGCTTAAGATGGAATATTCAATGCCGCATTTTATGGGCTATCGCTTCGGCCTTTATAATTATGCAACAAAAGATCCCGGAGGATATGTCGATTTCGATTGGTTCAGAATTAAATAGATTTTTTAAAATTAAAAACTAACTCATTAAATTACAATTATTTCTGCGCGAATTTGATATAATGTTAACAAGATAAAGCCACTGATTCATCGATTATCTCCAAATTAAGATATAGTTTCTTTGGCAAGTAAGAATATACAATTAATCCGGATAAGAGACTTATTATAAATCTTTTCTGGTTTCTATGGCGAATGTGTTCTTTCTGGTAAATGTTTTTAAACTCATCTATTATTACAGATCCGATCTATGCTCTTTTCAGTCTTGGGGCAGGCACCATCCCTTTAAAATCAAAATTATATACGGATGAAAAATAATATTATTATTCAGAAATTTTTATTTGGCGCATTATTGTCTTCTTTAATAATGCTGACATCTTGTTCGGTATCCACCCAAAAATCTCCGGAAGAGAAAAATATGATCGCCTGGTACAATAAACCTGCCGATCAGGTGTGGCATGATGGCTTACTCATAGGTAATGGTTATATGGGTGCAAATGTTTTTGGAAGAATACAAAACGAGAGAATCGCTTTAAATGAATCCACATTCTGGTCCGGAAGGCCCCATGATCATAATGATCCTGATGCCTATAAATACTTTGATCAGATCAAGGAACTTGTTTTCGCAGAGAAATTCAAGCAAGCAGAGATACTTGTGGATGAACACTTCTATGGTAAACCTACGGCACTTCAGGCATATACGCCGCTTGGAGATCTTTTACTGGATTTCAAGGTAACTGGAGATTCCATTAAGGATTATTATCGTGAACTAAATATGGAAACCGGCATTGTTAAAATCTGTTACACTGATGGAGATGTAAAGATGACCCGCGAGGTATTTATGTCTTACCCTGACCATGTGATGGTAATGAAAGTGTCAGCAGATAAGCCAGGCTGTGTATCTGTTGAGGCAAAGTTAAAAAGTCCTTTTTTAGAGCAAACAACCACAAACACCAACAGGTTAACAATAAATGGTATATGGAGATATCTTTCCAAGACCGAAAACTGGCTTGTTGCTAAAGTAGAAGGCACAGGTCTCAGATTTCAGACAGATATTGTTGCCCTGCCTGAAAAGGGAACCCTCCTGGCAACTGATTCAAGTTTAATTGTTACTGATGCTAATTCCGTGACATTTATCCTTACCGCAGCAACCAGCTATGTTAATTACACTGATATTAGCGGAGATCCTGGTGCCAGGTGTGAAAAGATACTTGCGGATGTTAGGGGTAAGGATTTCAAAACCCTGAAGAATACGCATGTAAATGATTTCAGCAATCTGATGGGGCGGGTTCACCTGGATATTGGGGATCCCTTAATGAATGAAAGACCAACTGATGAGAGGATTGCAGACCTTAAAAAGGGCTCTCTGGATCCAAATCTTATCGGTAAATTATTTCAGTTTGGCCGTTATATGCTGGTTTCAAGCAGCAGGTCAGGCAGCGAACCTGCAAATCTCCAGGCACGTTGGAATCAGGATTTGCTTGGAAACTGGGGAAGTAAATATACGATCAACATCAACACTGAAATGAACTACTGGCCAGCTGAAGTCACAAACCTTTCAGAGTGCCACATGCCATTGTTTGACTTGATTAAGGATTTAGCTGAAAACGGGGCAAAAACAGCAAAATTATATTATAACGCAGATGGTTGGGTAGCCCATCATAATACCGATCTGTGGCGGGCCACCGCTCCTGTTGATGCAGCCAGATACGGTATGTGGCCGGTAGGAGGAAGTTGGTTATGTCGGCATATATGGGAACATTACCTTTACACCGGAGATATTGAATTTCTAAGAGAATATTATCCAATCATGAAAGGTTCTGCTCAGTTTTTAATGGATATTATGGTTGAGCATCCAAAGTATAAATGGTTGGTAATCCCATTCTCGATGTCTCCTGAACAAGGTTATTTTGTTAGCGAGGGAGCTGAAGAATGCTTTTTATCTCCTTCAACTACAATGGATATCGGGATAATAAGAGATCTTTTCCCACATTGCATTGAAGCAGGAAAGATATTGAACATCGATCAGGTGTTTGGCTCAAAACTTTCAGAGGCTCTCAAAAAGATACCTCCTTACCAGATAGGGAAAGACGGACGTCTTCAGACCTGGATTGAAGACTATATAAGAGGCAATGAATCTCACAACGAGTCGTTAATGTTTGGATTCTATCCAGGAAACTCAATTACCTTAAGGGGAGATCCAGAGTTATCTGCAGCACTCGAAAAATGGCTGGACCCCCGCCCTGCAAGAAATTGGTTTAACAGCACCTGGGATGTGTGTTCCTGGGCAAGGCTTGAAAACGGATTAAGGGCTGATTCAGTTATGAGAGGTATCTTTCGAACTCGTAGTCCCAGGGGAGGAATTGGAAATAATTTACACAATTCTGTCTCTAATCAATCAGATTTGAATTTTGGATTGACTGCAAGTATTGCTGAATGTCTGTTGCAAAGTCATGCAGGAGAAATCTCTTTGCTACCGGCACTGCCTGTAAGCTGGGAAAACGGATCTGTAACCGGATTAAAAGCCAGAGGCGGATTTGAAGTTAATATAGAGTGGAAAGAAAGGAAACTTGTTAAAGCTGAAATTAAGTCTCTGCTTGGGAATCCATGTATAATCAGAGCTAATGGAAAAACGACAAATTACAGCCCCGCCAAAGGTGAAACAATTGTTATAAAAGGCACTTAAGTTATTTAAATTTAACTGAACATGTGTTCAGCGTTCAGGAATTTATAAGCATTTATCTTTATGTCATACATATTGTTTTTTGTTTTCATTCCATTTTTCATTTTATATTATTTATTATGTTTTCAATTAATTATCTTTAATAATTATCTTACTATCTGTTATGCTCTTCCCTTTTCAATTTTAACATTATTGGTACAATGAAAAGAAGAAAATTTCTCAAAAAAAGTGTAATGGTAGCAGGCATGGTAGGCATTCCGGCTTCCTTCCTCCCTCTTACTGCTTGTAATGAATCCTCACAAAAACTGAAATTTGGCTCATCTTCTTCCCGGACAAAAAGAAAAGAGATCCGCTCTTCCGCTTACCTTAAGCGTACACAATCTGACAAGTTCCTTCCAAAAAAGCCAAAATACAGGCATCCCATAATACCACCAATGCCTCTGGAAGAACGTATCAAACGCAATATAGTCCCTTACCGGGGTTTCTGCAGCCTGGTTCCCGGTGGTGATGCTCTTATATCTGGCAACGGAGCAATCAGCATTGAGATTCCGGGAAACCCATATACCGAACAGATCTCTTTGAGCCACGAAAGTCTGTTTGCACCCCGAAAAAAGTCATTGGAGACGTCAAAAATTGCTAATGTATTTCCAAAGGTGCGGCAAATGATACTTGACGGAAAATTCCGTGAAGCAGCTATGTTAGGTTATAATGAATGGCAAAAGAATCCTGTTACTCGGGGAACGGGTGGATTTAGCGGCGGAAGATTTTCATTTCTGCTGGAATACCCAAAAAGCTCTTCAGTAAGTAACTATCTCCGTACAGTTGATTTCGAGAGTACTGAGGTGAAGGTTCACTGGACAGATGAGAAGGGTGACTGGGTTCGCCGGATCTTTACATCGAGACCTGATAATGTTATGGTCCAATTGCTTACTGCCCCTCCTGATCAGCTGGTGAATGTCCGTATCAAGATGTCGGAAGGAAGAGGAACTGGTACCAGGGGAGGACAGGATTTTGCAGGTATACGCAGCCGAAGAGACACACAGACTGTAAGCAGTGCCTCCTCCAATACTGAATATGATTTCAACGAACAACGGCTTATTATAAAGGGCCGCCTTAATCCTTCAGTTGATAACAGAGGTTATGCCAATGTTACCCGTGTGGTCTGCGACGGTGGCTCTGTTAGTATGGAAAATGATACTCTTGTTATCGGAGATGCAAAATCTGTAACATTACTCACCCGTATAGAATATTTCCCTGACTACAGTGAGGATAAAGTGGAAGCTGTCATTCAATCACTGGAAGATCTGAATCCTGACTATCCCACCCTTCTGGAAAGAGCACGTAAGGTCCAGTCAGAAATGCTTAACCGTGTTACAATTGATTTTGATGACAACTCAAAGTACGGACTCTCGTCTGAGGAACTTCTGTCTGATCAAAGATCAAGCGCTGATTTTTCAGGTGCTTTTTTAAAGACATTTTTCGAGATGTGCCGTTACTGGTTCATCCTCCAGAGTGGAAAATATCTGAATGTGTCGGCTTTGACAAATGTTAATATAAACCTGCAGATTGCACCAATAAGTATAGGTAATTACCGTGAAGGAGAAATGGCCTACTTCGATTGGATTGAAAGCCTTGTCCCGGATTACAGGACAAATGCAAAAAACATCTACGGCATGCGTGGTGCCCACTATCCTATAGCGCCATCGAAAGATTCAGGTGTCTTCAATATGTACGATTACGCCGATAACACAGGGGAAATATGGCCGCATCCCTATTGGATAAGTGCCGGGGGATGGGTCCTTCGCCCCTTCTGGGATCATTATCTTGTAACCGGAGACCTTAATTTCCTTCGTAATCGTCTGGTGCCGCTTTACAAAGACCTCGCATTATTTTATGAAGATTTTCTGACACTTACCGATAAAAATGGGAATTACATCTTTGTCCCGTCATTTTCTCCTGAGAACCATCCCGGCAATCTGAATCCGGGATGTATGGCTGCAATCAATGCAGCAATGGATATTTCGGTATGCCGTGAAGTGCTGGCTAATCTGGTGGAGTCTTGTGAACTGCTGGGCATTGAAGCCGACAATGTGACGAAATGGAAAACTATGCTGACTAAATTGCCCCCTTACCTTTTAAATCCGGATGGCACACTGAAGGAATGGGCTTGGTCTGATCTGGAAGATCGTTATAACCATCGGCATATATCTCAATGCTATGGGGCATGGCCCGGCGATGAAATTGATCCTGATCGCACACCTCAACTTGCAAAGGCAGCTGTAATAGCTGTACGGAAACGTGTGCCAGAACGCTTAGCTGCCCATAGTCATTGCCAGAAAACTCTGGTTGCAGCAAGGCTTAAAGACAGGTTTGTTGTGGATTCCCAATTACGTCTTATGGTTGAGCAAGGTTTTGTAGCCACTACTTTTCTCTGTCCTCATGATCCGTATGCTAACATGAGAATAGCAGATGCTCAGGGAGGAATTCCCGCCATAATGATGGAAATGCTTGCCTACTCACGCCCTGGCGTTATTGAAGTGCTTCCTGCCCTCCCTCCTTCCCTTGTCAAAGGATCAATCAATGGGATGCTCCTTCGCACATTTGCAAAACTCGATAAACTTAACTGGAACCTTGACGATCGTACAGTGAATTTAACAGTTACTTCTGTGAAAAAACAAGATATTACTTTAATTGCACGATATGGTATTGAAGATATTTCTGCTCCCTCCGGAATTTTTGAAGCTAAACCTGAGTCTGGAGAAGCCACCTGCAATCTGCATTTACCAGAAGGAAAACCGGTAGATATTCATTTGAAAATAGGACAGCGAAATCCTCTGGACTGGATTAATTGGGTATAATTTTTAAAAAAATCAAATAATAAGAAATAATATGAAACGCAGGATATTTGTTAAAACAGGTGCTGCCGCTGCGGGATTAGTTGGGGCTATGGAGATATCCCCAATATTGGCTTCTTCGGAACAGGAAACGTCAAAACCAAAAGGGCAGTCAACCGACAATCGTCCGGCTGAATATCTTGACCAGGTACAAGAAAATCCATTCCTGCCTGATATTCCAAAAGCAGGTAAATCCTATCCGGTCTCACCTATGCCCCTGGATGAACGTATCAGGCGGAAAATTGTGCCACAAAGGGGTTTTTGCAGTCTAACTCCGGGAAATCTGGTCAGTGAGACTTTAATATCCGGCAATGGTGTGATGAATATTGAATTGATGGGAGATCCTTACTCAGAAGAAATTTTATTCCGTCACGAAAGCCTGCTTATGCCATGGAAAAAACCTATGGAGGCACCTAATGTTGCTGATGTATTTCCACAAATACGCCAAATGGTGATGGAGGGGAAAAATAATGAAGCAATAGACCTTGCACTTAAGCAGATGAATGAAAGCCCAATTAAACAGGACACCGAACCACATCTCACTATACCGGCTTTCCTGATGAAATTGGATTTTCCCAAAAAGAACCCTGTCAGTAACTATCTGCGCACAGTTAATTTCGAAAACAGTGAGATAAAAATAATCTGGACCGACGAAGAAGGAGAATGGACTCGCCAGACTTTTGCCTCCCGACCTGATAATGTCATTGTTCAATTGATCACTGCTCCTGCTGGTAAAACTTTAAATGTTCGCATTTCCCTGGAAAGATCTGCCGGATGGAGCATGGTTTCCGGAGTGGACTGGGGTGCCCGACGCGGTATAGGTACTACGGATCCAGACATGAAGGCTTTTGTACAGTTGACAGCTGACCAGAAAAAATTCGCTCCAAAAGGCGTTGAGGCATGCGAGGTCCGGCAAGACTCCAGTAAACAGAATCTGATTTACAAATGCCGCCTGGATCCCTCTGTCGATAATAGTGGTTACGCTGGAATAACCCGTGTTATTAACAATGGCGGCTCATCCAGAATGGAAGGAAACACAATTGTTATTAGTAATGCATCATCGGTAATGCTGCTTACACGCATTGAATATTTCACGGATTTCAATGAATTTAATGCAGCAGCTCTTATAAGGGCTCTTGAAGAAATCAAACCCGATTATGCTGCCTTGCTTGATTCCAATCAAAAAGTCCAGTCGGAAATCCTTAACAGGGTCACTGTTGATTTCGGAGGAGCGGAGCAATATGGTTTGTCTACTGAGGAACTTTTATCCGATCAGCGTTCAAGACCGGATTATTCACCTGCTCTGCTTCAGAAGATCTTCGAAATGGGCCGGTATTGGTTCATAACCAATAATGGTAACTATCCCGGTATTGCAGCGGGGATTAACTCTACAATAAACCTGTTGACAGCAGGCGCTGTTCAGGGCAATATGTGGGAAAGCATGGAGGCTTATTTCAGGTGGATGGAGGAAATCATTCCGGATTGCAGAAATAATGCAAAAAATATTTTTGGTTTCAGAGGCACTTCCTATCCCCTCTTCCCTGATAAAGGATTAGGCGTAAGTTTCTACTATACCTCAAGTTCTGAAATCGGTATATGGCCGTACTGGATTTCTGCCGGAGGCTGGTTATTACGACAGTTCTGGGAATATTATCTTGTAACCGGAGATGTGGAATTTCTTCGTAACCGCATGGTACCTGCCTATAAAGAGCTGGCTCTGTTCTATGAGGATTTCCTGACTGTCACAGACAAAGACGGAAATTATGTTTTTGTTCCGTCAATCTCGCCAGAAAGCTTGCCCCGAACAACCGATCCTTCAGGACCTGTTTTGATAAATTCCACAATGGATATTATGGTATGCCGGGAAGTACTGACAAATTTAATCATTGCTTGTGAGACTTTGGATATTGAAGCCGACAGTGTTACAAAATGGAAGACAATGCTTGATAAGATGCCTCCATATCTTATGGAACAGGATGGCACACTGAAGGAATGGGCATGGCCAACACTGGAAGAGCGCTATAGTCACAGACATGTATCTCATCTCTATGGAGTCTGGCCGGGAAATGAAATTGATCCCGATGGCACTCCTGAACTGGCACGCTCCGCACTTATTGCCAACAGACGCCGCACTTTCGATACAATGTCAACTGCAGTTGCCGGGGAAACACTGGCTGCCTATGCCCGCTGTCACAGGGCTTTGGTAGGAGCACGGCTTAAAGACAACATCATTACAGACACTCAACTGAGGCAGTTGATTGAACAGGGCTACGTAAGCACTACCCTGCGCTGTTCGCGTGAAACTTATGGAATACCTTTACCCGATGCACAGACCGGAATCCCCGCGATCATTATGGAAATGACTGCTTTCTCGCGACCGGGAGTGATAGAGGTGCTCCCTGCACTTCCTTCCTCCCTGGAAAGAGGATCTATTAAAGGAATGATGGCCAGGGCTTTCACCAAAATCAACGAACTTTCCTGGGATTTGCAAAACAGAACTGTTG
>ENA-UPXM01003512-UPXM01003512.1-activated-sludge-metagenome-genome-assembly--contig:-NODE-3512-length-16979-cov-15.147719_pt1 | contig 16979 bp, 15 predicted proteins | sample MGYA00238178_ERZ772708 | MGnify/ENA primary metagenome ERZ772708 (study PRJEB29002, sample SAMN05720212) | activated sludge metagenome | isolation source: anaerobic digester from wastewater... | reverse complement strand
TGTTCGCGAAGATCATCGCCGTCTTCCCATGATTCAATTGAATCATAGTAGTCATTGTAATAGTCTTCGTATATGAAAACGGGATCTGAAGATGTGCTCGAATCGCTGTCGCTAGAGGTATCGGATGACGAGTCGCCGGATGTATCTGATGGCGAGGAAATTTCTGTATCGCTTTGCGAAACTGCATCGGAAGGCATGTGGTCGCATGAGGTAATGACAAAAGTCATAACCAGCGCAAGAAGAAGAGCGATTTTATTATGCGGTTTATGATTAGTCAATGTGCTTATTTTTGAGGAAACTGGGCAAGATCGAATCTTCGCTTGCGGCATCACCGGCCTCGGTTTCTGCTTCCTTTGCTTCTTTTTTCGGTTTGTCGTCGCTGGCGCCGTTAACTTTTTCGCCATCAGCGCGCTGCAAGCGGATTTGCTGTGAGTAATTCGGGACACTGGTGAAATCAAATTCTTCGGTGAAATCGCTGGCGATGACGCTGACGAGAATCTGATCGGTCAGCTGATTGTTGATGGCGACGCCGAATTTGACATCGATATTATTGCCGGCCGCTTCGATGACTAAATCGACGGCTTCCTGAGCTTCATAGAGGCTCACATTCGGTCCGCACGTCACCGAGCAAATCGCCCGGCGGGCGCCGTTTATGCTCGCTTCCAATAGAGGCGAATTAATCGCATTCTGAGCAGCCTCCTGCGCGCGGTTAGGTCCTTGACCTAAGCCAAAGCCGATTAAAGAGATGCCCGAGTCTTTTAAAGTATTGCGGATATCGGCGAAATCAAGGTTGATAATCGCCGGCATTAAGATTAAATCGGTAACCGTTTTGACAGACTGGGCCAAGACGCGGTCCGATTCGGCAAACGCTTCGGAAATCGGCTGTGTGCCGCTGACCATTAAAAGTTTGTCGTTAGAGACGATGATAATCGCGTCGACGGCATCTTTTAATTCGTTGAGACCTTCGACGGAATTGGCAATTCTCTTTTTGCCTTCAAAAGTAAAAGGACGAGTGACGATGGCGACGGTCAAAGCCCCCTCTTCGCGGGCGACCTGAGCGACGACGGGAGCGGCACCTGTGCCGGTGCCTCCGCCCATGCCGGCGGCGATAAAGACCATGTTCGCGCCTTTGACGACTTTGCGAATATCATCGACCGAAGCAGTTGCCGCTTCGCGTCCGACGCTCGGCTCACCGCCGGCACCTAATCCGCCGGTGACCGAAGGACCGAGGATGATGCGGTTGCGCGCTTTAGAAGTCGCGAGTGTCTGGCGATCGGTATTGGCGACGAAAAATTCGACGGCGCCTAAATCTTCATCAATCATACGATTGACGGCGTTATTTCCGGCTCCGCCGACACCGATGACGACGATGCGGGCGATCGGTTCGAAATTGTCTAATTCGGATCCTTGCATATGAGACCTCCTATTTGCGTTCCTTGGCTTCTTTTCCGCCGCGGGTCAAAGGTGTGACGACAGGGCGATCTTCTTCGAGATAACTCTGATAGCGGTTGTTGGCGAGAATGGCCCCGAGCGTATTGACATACGTCTGGTGGCGCGCGCCGATGGCTTTGGGAATGCAGAAATGTATTTTATTGTCGGGAAATGCTTCGATAATCAGTTCGTCCAGCCCGGAGAGGCGGCCGAGACCTCCGCTGATGACAAACGGCATTTTCAAATACTTCTTGTCATATCCGGACATCAAGGAGTTAATCGCCTGTTTTAATGATACTAAATAATCGTAGACGAACTGCTCCGTCACGCGATTCAAATCTTCGGTTGTATACTGTTTCTCGACACCTTCGATATCAACGCTTTGGGCGATGGTTGGATAAAATGACATCGGGCGATGGTCGATGCCATAACGGCGCTTGAGTTTTTCGGCTTCGTCAAAGGGAAGATTGAGATTGGCCATGATCGCCGTCGTTAAATCCTTGCCGCCTTTTTCAAAATATGTCGAGGAAAATAACGTGCGGTCGCCAATCAGGCTGACCGTCGTCACCTCGGCTCCCATATCTATTAATAGATAAGAAGTCGGAAGCGCCAAATCCTGGGCCAGCAAATAGGTCGCCGCATGGGGGGCGACGAGGGCGCGTTTGACGACGATGTCGGCTTCTTTAAAGGCCCGGCGGAAGTTTTCGATGACGGAGAAAGGCAAGGCATGAATCTTCGCCGAGATCGATAGCGAGTTCGATTTCTCACCGAGAGGCTGCGAAGAGAGTGCGACGCCGTTATCGAGGGCAAAGGCATCGGGTACGATATCGATAATCTGTCCGCCGTGGGGAATAACTTCCTTGCGAACCAATGAGACGACATTAGAAATGTCAATCGCCTCAACTGTGCCAGTTGGAGATACGACATTTGTCGTTTTATCGCTTTGATATACTTCGAGTCCGAGCGGCGGCAAAAGGAGAATCGCTTCGGAGATCGTCAGTTTTAATTTTGCCGTCGCATCTTTGATTTCTTTAATCTCGCGAAGGGCATCGATCAGACCGATTAAATTGACAATTTGGCCGCGCTCGACAAAAGCATCAATCGGCTTACGCATAGCGTAAAGAACGATCGGCTGCCCATCGATTTCATAGCCGACAACCAATTTGATTTCGGCCGAGGATATTTCTATTGCGGCGGTAGGTTTTTCCATATCAGGATAATTCTGACTTTAATTATATATATATAAATGGCTTGTGGCAAAGGCAATTTGCACAAATATCTCCCAAATAAATACTAATCAAAGAAAAAGCCGCATCATAAGATGCAGCTCGGATGGAGGGAGGTCCGTCCATGATGATCGATTTTATGATTCGACGACTTCGGCCGTATCGGCTTCTTCGGCCTCGGCCTGGCTGGCGGCAATCTTCAGGCTGACGGGAATAGAAATAGCGGCTGCCACTAGCGCCAAAATCGAAAAGGCGATGATCGCTCGACGAAAGCGATAAAATGGAGCCTTGCGATTAAATTTGACGAGTTTGTCTTTCATTTCTACTCCTTGATGCGTTCAATCGCCCGTAATTTAGCGCTTCGCGAGCGCGGATTGCGATTGATTTCGCGAGCTGATGGGGTCACTATCTTGCGATGGATGAGGCGGAATTTCGGCATCTCTTCTTCCTTTGGAAGCGAGAATACATTGCGCCTTGTTCCTTCGACGACCGTCACTTTGCGAAAAGCTTCTTTAATCAGACGGTCTTCGAGCGATTGGAAGGAAATAACGACTAGCCGACCTCCGACATTCAGGAGTTTAAGTGCGTCCTTAATCGTGATCTCAAGGGCTCCCAGTTCATCATTTACTTCGATACGCAGGGCTTGAAATATCTGCTTGGCGGGATGTCCTTTTTTAGCCAGTTCCTTCATCGGCTTAGCCGACTTGATGAGGTCAACTAGTTGCTGGGTTGTGACGACGGGTGCGCTGATGCGCGCCTCGGCTATTTTCCGGGCGATTTGATATGCGTATTTATCTTCGCCGTATTCTCCGAAGATGCGCGCTAAGTCCGTGACGCTATAAGTATTGACAATCTCATAGGCCGTTAATGAATTGCGCTCATCCATCCGCATGTCGAGGCGGGCGTTGCTGCGATAGGAGAAGCCGCGCTCCGAGTCATCGAATTGGGGAGAGGAGACACCGAGATCCATCAAGATCCCATCAACTTTTTGAATGTTGAGTGTGTATAGAACTTCTTTGAAGTTACGAAAGTTTTCGTGAACTGTCTCGAAGTTGCTACCGATTTTGGAGAGGGCGATTTTGGAATTTTCAATCGCTTGCGCGTCTTGGTCAATTCCGATCAGTCGGCCCTTGCGGTTTAAGCGGGCGAGGATTTGGCTGGCGTGTCCGGCTCGTCCGAGGGTGAGGTCGACATATATGCCATTGGGTTTGATGCCGAGTGAATCAATGGCTTCGTCTAATAAGACGGGAATGTGTTCGTCCATAGTCGATTAAACGGGAAGTTTTTCGGCTTTGGCTTCGTAATCTTTTTCGTTCTGTTTAAGATAGTTCTCCCAAGCGACGGCGTCCCAGATTTCAAAGTGGTTGATGACGCCGACAACGACGACACTTCGCGAAATCTTGTAATCGCCTAATAATTTGCTCGGAAGCTGAATGCGGCCTTGAGCGTCGACTTCTAGCTCCACGACACTCGCCAGGGTGATGCGTTGCACATCACGGGTGTCGCGCTGATTGTACGAGAGATCTTCTAATGCAGCGGTCAAGTTCTGAAAGTCAGCCTCTTTATAGACGCTGAGCGAGCCTTCATAGCCCTTGAGAATATAAAGGCGGCCGCCGGCTTCATTTCTGAGCTTGGCGGGAATCATCAGGCGCCCTTTATTGTCAAGAGTGTGTGAATAGCTTCCAAAGAACATATTTACCACTTACCTCCACTTCGTACCACTTAGCACCCATATTATACGCACAACGTTCAAAGCGTGTAAACAGCGAAAAAAGTCCTAACGCGAAGGTCAGGACCATGAAGATTTCAAATGTTTAATATATTAAACAATGAAAATATATTAGTAGTTATTTAGTTGTATTTTGGCATTAATTATCGTCGTCTTCGAAGTCGATATCGTCGAGTTTAGAAAAGCGTGAATCACCACTTTGGGTTCGATCTTTGGCTAATTGGATGTCGTCGATGACGCGATATCCTTCGCCGCTCTGTGGAAGGCTCGCCCCCGGCTTAAGCGGCTTAAGTGGCAGATTTGAGGAGATTAAACCAAATAGAATCCTCTCGATGTCAATGTCGTCGCCAGGGATAATAATAGCTTCTTCTTCGTCTTCGGGTTTATCGCTGATTAAAAGTTCCTCATGAATTATAAATGCATAATCAAAAGGTTCCAAAGTATATGAACACTCGAGAAGGACGACGACTTCAAGGTCGACATTTATGCGAATGTAATTACGATACTTAGTTATCTCGACATCTCCAAAGCACTTCTCGATACCGAGCAAAGGATTTTTAAAAGCATATTCTTTTGCATCAAAAAGAAATTCTTTTTGGATAGGAATCGTTTTATCGAGGATGAGCTTTGATTTAGAAATGATCATCGTTAGGTTCTCAGATTAATTCCCAGCTTCTTATTTAATGCCTCAAGCACGGCTTTTTCCACCGCATTTACTTCTTCGTCTTTTAAGGTGCGGTCTTCGCGTTCATAAGTAATCGTAAGAGCGATTGACTTGTGGCCTTGTTCAATGCCATCACCGCTATAAATATCAAAGATATCGACTTTTTTGATGATGCGGTCGACGGAAAGAATTGTTTTGCTGATCTGCTGAGCGGCGACCGACACGGCGGCGACGAGGGAAAGATCGCGCTGAACGGCGGGAAACCGCGAGAAAGCCTTAAAGGCTGTCTGCCCATTTTCTAGAGAGAGTAAAACCGGGAGATCGATTTCGGCTACAAAAACTTTGTTTTTGCCTAGTTCATACTTGCTGGTGGCGGCGGGATGAATCTCTCCGAGATAGCCGGCCACCTGACCGTTAATTTTTAAAAGCGCCGAGCGGCCTGGGTGCAATTCTTGCTCTGATGTGGCAAGCTTTTCGAAGCTGTATCTTGCCTCTTTAATGCCAAGCAGACTTGCAATGCTCTCGATTAGACCTTTGAGATGGAAGAAAGAATAAGGCACTTCGCTGAGCTGATGATGATAGAGATCGCTTCCGGCGAGGACGAGGCCGAGGCGCGTCGTGGCTTCGGCGGTCGTATCGATGTCGCTCACTTCGTAAAGGGCGAGATTTTTGCTGCCGCGAGCGATGTTGTGACTCGCCACCTTCAGCATCGATGGGATAAGGCTCAGCCGCATGTATTCATGCTCGTCGGTCAGCGGATTAATTAGGCGGTGTGATTCTCCTTTAGTGAGAATTCTAAAGCCGTCGAGTTCTTCAGCTTTCACCAGTGAATAGGTCAGGATTTCATCGAGGCCTCGAGCAGTTAGATGCCGACGAATTAAGTTAATTTGTTTTTTATCCTTTGGATAACCTCCGACCGTAACTTGTAAGGAAGGGAGAGTGTTGGCAATTTTATCGAGGCCGAGAATGCGAATAACTTCCTCGCTGATGTCGGCTTCACCACCGATATCGATGCGCCAGGCGGGCACCCCGACTCGAATATCATCGCGATTTAAGACTTCGACATTCATCCAGTCGCGCTTTAGCGTCTCGACGATTTCCGACTGCAAGAAACGAGTTCCGAGGCGGTTGTTGATATACGACACCGAAGTGCTGATAAGAGGCGGTTGATCGACTTGGCGGGCATCGTAAGTGACGGTCCGTTCGATTTGTTTTGTTTTGCAAAGGCTGACGATCAAATCCGTGGCAAACCCGATCACTTCATCGTATTGATATGGGTTGATGCCTTTGACAAACCGCGATGAAGAATCGCTGGCTAAAGCGAGGCGGCTCGAAGTCCGGCGAATGGCATCGAAAGCAAAGTTTGCGGCTTCGATGACGATGTTTTTCGTCTTTTCGGTCACGGCTGAAGCCAAAGAACCCATGATGCCGCCCAGGCACATGACTTGGTTGGCGCTCGTGATGGCAATATCGCCTTTTCGGACATCGTACTCCTTGCCGTCTAAAGCGGTGAATGAACCGACATAATCATCTTTGATGATGAGTTCCGGCTTCGGCAGCTTATCAAGATCGTACATATGAAGGGGCTGACCGCTTAAAAGCATCACGTAATTGCCGATATCGACGATGTTATTTATCGAGCGAACGCCCATGCTCTGCAGAGTCTTTTTGAGCCATGAGGGCGAGGTCTCGACTTTGATATTGTGAATGACGCGTCCTGAAAATTGAGGACAAAGAGGTGTTTTTGATAAGACGGTGAATGACGACTTGACCGCTTGATATTGATTGGGGCGCGGGAGGCGAACTTCTCTTTGATAAAGAGTGGAGATTTCGCGAGCCACATTGAGGACACTGTGCAAGTCGCTGCGGTTGGCGAGGAGTTTCAAATCAAGGATTGTGTCATCGAGTCCGAGGTATTCTAAAACATTCTCATTTCCGACCACCGCATCATCGTCGAGCACTTCGATGCCGGCGATTTGATCGGCGGTTAAAAACTTGGCGTCGACGCCGAGCTCGAGCATCGAGCAAATCATGCCCTGACTTTCGACGCCGCGAATGAGACCTTTGGAAATTTTGCCGCCGGGGAGCATCGCTCCATCCAAGGCGACGATGACTTTCTGGCCCGCTTTGACGTTGGGCGCACCGCAGACAATTTGCAAAACGCCATGTTTTTCACCGGTATTTACTTTAGTAAGTGACAAGTGATCGCTATCGGGATGAGGAACGCATTCGACGACCTTGCCAATCACGAGTTTGGTGGCGGTCGAAAGCTTTTCAACCGCTTCCACCTCGACGCCCGCAAACGTCAAGCGGTCGGCGAGTTCACTTGGGGCGATATCATCAATGTCGATGTATTTTTTAATCCAATTAAGGCTGACTTTCATGTTTTCGCCCTCTACTTTCTGACGAATTGCTTTAAGAAGCGGACATCGTTTTGATAAAAACGCCGAATGTCATCGACTTTATAGCGGAGCATGGCGACGCGTTCGATGCCGATGCCAAAAGCAAATCCGGAATAGATGTTGGGATCATAACCCGACATTTTCAAGACATTGGGATGAACCATGCCGGCACCGAGGATTTCGATATAGCCGGTGTCTTTGCACGTCGGGCAGCCCTTGCCGCCGCACTCAGCGCAAGATACCTGGACTTCGACCGATGGTTCCGTAAACGGAAAATAGGAGCTGACGAGGCGGATTTCCCGCTTCGGTCCAAACATTTTTTTAATGAATAGATCAAGGGTTGCTTTCAGGTGGGCGAGATTGATATCTTTGCCGACGAGCAAGCCTTCAATTTGCCCGAATTGGTGCGAATGGGTCATGTCGTCATTATCGCGGCGATAGCACTTGCCGGGGCAGACGACTTTAACCATCTCGCCTTTTTTCTCTTCCATGGCCCGGGCCTGAGCCGGAGAGGTGTGCGTTCTCAATAAGAGGTTTTCGCTGATGTAAAAAGAGTCCTGCATATCGCGGGAGGGGTGGTTCTTGGGGATGTTCATCAACTCGAAATTATAATGGTCGGTCTCGACATCGCGCCCTTCTTTTACTTCGTAACCCATGCTGATGAAGATGTCTAAAATCTCATCGCGGACGAGGAAGACGGGATTTGTTCCGCCGGCTTGATAATTGATGCCCGGCAGGGAAATATCGATTTGTTCGCTGGCCAGTTTGGCGGATACCTCGTCATCGAGAAAGGCCTGCATTCTGGTGTCATACAATTCATTTAGAGATTGCCGAATATCGTTGATGGCCTGGCCGAAGCGGGCTTTATCCGCGCCCGAAAAATTCTTGATCAGCGCCATCATATTATTGATTTCGGCTTTTTTGGAAAGGTGCGTGTTGCGCACTTCCACCAAGGCATTTTTGCTGGCAGCTTTATTGATTTCTTCGCCGATATTCTTTTTTAATTGCTCTAGTCTTGCGAGTGCTTGTTCCATCGCCTGTCCTCCTAAAAAAATAATGACACTTCAGGAACGAATTTCTCCGTGGTGCCATCCTTCTTCGCAACTATTGCTGCGCACTAAATCTTAACGCGATTAACGGGACTTAATCCATACTCAGAGGTGAATTCGCCGCCATAATTAGAGATGGGTCGCACTCATTCCATCATCCCTGGCTAACTATATTAACGGCTACTATTTCTCATCAACGTACGAGATATTATAACATAATCGAAAAATGATGCCTATATGTATCAAATCGTATTTTGCTTTAAAAGCAAATTAAATACTTACTATTTGCGGTTTAGTTCGTAAAGGACGATGCCGCTCGCCACCGCGACATTTAGGGAATCGATGCCCGAGATATCGATTTTGACGCGGTAATCGGCAGCCTTTAGCAACTCGTTGCTCACTCCATGCGCTTCGTTTCCCAAGATGATGACATATGGGGGCTGAAGTTTAAAAGATGATAAGGAGGCGCTTCCTTCAAGCGATGTCGCCACCAACTTATAACCGCGTTCGCCAAGCGAAATAATTTCTTTTGATGTCATCTCGACGAGGTTGAGTTTAAAAAGCGCTCCTTGTGAGGCGCTCAAAGCCTTATCGTTATAAGGCGAGACACACTTTAAGGAGAGGGCTACATCGCGATAGCCAAAAGCGAGGGCCGTGCGCAAAATAGTTCCGAGATTACCGGGGTCGGCGATATCATCAAGACATATTACTTTGTCGGTCGCGATGGGCTGGCTTGGGGCGGCTTTGCAGACAGAGACGACACCTTGGGGAGTTTTTGAAGAAGCCAACTTGCGAAGAATGTCATCGTTAACGATGTATTGATCAACATTTAAACCGGCGATCGGTTTTTTGGCAAACACATATAAAACGGAACCGGCGGCCACCGCCATTTCCAGAAGATGAAATCCCTCGGCTAAGAAAAGGCCGGTTTCCTTTTGAAATTTAGCCTGTTTGAGTTTGCCGGCTTCGACGACGCGGCGATTATCTTTAGAAGTCACTTGATATATCATGCGAACTGACCTTTCTTGAGCCTCTTGACTAAGATTTTATAATCCGGGCAATATTTATACAATTCCTGATAAAAGGATGGGCCGTGATCAAAATGGCGGTCATGGGCCAGCTCGTGAATGACGATGGCATCGATGATTAAGGGATGAAAATGGATGAGGCGGAGCTGAAAGCTTAAGGCGTGAGTCTTGCGCGAATTGGTTCCGAAGCGCGTTTTCATATCGCGAACCTTGACATCGTAAGGCTTCTTGATTTTCATGATTTGCTCATGGTGGCGAACGCGAAGCGTATAGTAGTCCTTGGCAAACGCTCGCAGCTTTTTATCGAAATCTCTCTGATTTTTATAATATAAACCGCGGCCGAAGATAAAGGTGTTTTTGACAGACGAGCCCTCGTAGAGATCAAAGAGTTCTCCGAGGAGATAAACTTGCTGATTGATAAAAGGGGTCGTGTTTTGCGCGTGTTTGGCCAGCAAGCGCTCGTAGAACTTATCGAGATAAGCGATAATCGTCGCCTCTTTGGTCCGCCTCGGAGCGCTGACATAGAAGACTTGATCACGAAAGCGAAAAATTACATTTTTAATCTGTTTAATTGTCACCACCACGCGATAATCGTGGCCATCGCGGCGATATGTCAGTTCGTAGACCATGCTATAAGTATAAGCGCATCGCCGAGAGTTAAAAAGACTAAAGACCGCGCATAATTCTTTTTTTATCTGTTGTCGTCACAGGGTGATAATTATACAATTATGAAGTATGAAAAAAGTTCTGATCAGCGCCTGCCTTATCGGCGACAAAGTCCGCTACGACGGAAAAGATAACGCAATTGAGCATATTGAGCAATTGATGAAGCATTTTGAACTCATTCCTTTTTGCCCCGAAGTCGAAGGCGGATTAAGCGTTCCGCGCCTCAAGAGCGAAATTCGTAACGGTCGCGTTTTTAACGAAGAGCGCAAAGAAGTCACCAAATACTTTTTATCGGGAGCCAACAAAGCTCTCAACATCTGCAAATATATGAATATTGAATTAGCCATTCTCAAAGAAGACTCGCCGTCTTGTGGCGTTAAAAGCGTATATGATGGCACCTTCAGCCGCCGCAAAATACCCGGCCAAGGTATCACCGCCGCCCTTTTAAAACGAAACGGCGTCGAGGTCATCAGCGAACTGGATGTTCCCGATCTCTTAGAAAAATTAGCAAGCAAAAAGGATGCCGCGATCTGATTGCAACATCCTTTTTTTATTAAACAACTATTCGTATTTTGTGGCTTTGATCGCGGCCAGAGTGTCCTTGTCGAGAGCTTTGACGACTTCGGTCAGGAGTTTAACGGCCTCCAGGTAGTCATCGTAGTTAATGAGCGAGACGTGGCTGTGGAAATAGCGGCACGGAATCGAGATCGTCATCGTCACGACGCCGTCGTACTGCTTATGAATTTCACCGGAATCCGTCCCTCCGGCCGTCATCAGGTCAAAGGTGTATTTGATGCCTTTCTCTTTAGCGACTTTTTCGACAAAGTCGAATAAGCCGCGGTGGGCGATGACCGAGCCGTCCATGATCGATAAGGCGACGCCGGCGCCGAGTTTGGTCGGATGGTTCGGCGCTCCCGGAAGATCATATGACATCGTCACGTCGAGGGCAAAGGCGACATCGGGTTTAACGTGATAAGCCGCGGTCCGCGCACCCCGCAAACCGACTTCTTCCTGAACGGTTCCGGCCGCCACGACGGTCGCTTGATGATTGACACCTTTTAAATTTTGCATGACTTCGATGGCCACCGCCGCTCCGAGGCGATCATCCCAGGCTTTGCCGAGGAGTGTTTTGCCATCATTCATGACGCGGAAGGGAGTGTACGGCGTAATCATATCGCCGACGCGAATGCCGAGCTTTTCGACATCTTCTTTCGAACTGACGCCGATATCGATGTACATGTCTTTGATTTCCATGACTTTATTGCGCTGTTCGGCGCTCATGCCGTGCGGAGGCTGCGCTCCGACGACGCCGATGATTTTATGGCCGTCTGAGGCCGTGATGCGCACGGTCTGGGCGAGGACGACATGGCCCCACCAGCCGCCGATCGGGTGAAAGCGGATAAAACCGGAATCCTCGATGCGATGGACTAAGAAACCGACTTCGTCGATGTGACCCGAAAGCATGATGACCGGCTCGCCTTTTTGGCCGCCTTTATAGGCGAGAACTGAACCGAGATTATCATACTCGATGCGGTCGGCGACGCCTTCGACGTGTTTTCTGAATAATTTAGCGGCGTCTTTTTCGCGTCCGGAGATGCCTTCGACTTCGCTCATTTCACGTAAAAATTGTAATCTTTCTTCCTGTTTCATATGGTTTACCTCCTAGTAATTGCTGTTTTGCCGCTGGTAATTGACATCGAGTTTGGCTTTGTAGGCGCAAACGACTTCTTCGACGCTGAAACCGAGGCTGGGGATTAGGTTCAGAAATATTTGATAAGCATTAGTATAGTGCGCGAGGTCATAGCTTTCAACAAGTTCGACTGTCGCCCGATAAAGAAGATGAAATTGCCGAGTGAGGGGAAGTTCGCTCTCAATGATTTCGTATCTGGTCGTCCTCACTCCTAATGGTATGCCTAATGATAGGAGAAAATGCATGCCGTCGGCGTATTCGTCGAGGAGTACCTCACGGGGGGATGGTCCTTTGTTTGACCAGTATTTAAAGCACCGCGTCTCGTTGGCGAGCTCACCGATTTCGACAATCAGAGCCATCAGGCGGTCGTCTGTGGTCTTCTCGTATGAGGTTTTGTGATTGCTCGCTATGCGAGCGTCTAACTCACCTTGTAACCTATACAGCTCTTTTAGTTCAATCATCTGGCTCATATTTTTAACTTCCTTAAATGCCAGATATCGCGGACGTATTGTTCAATCGTCCGGTCGCTGGTGAAGAATCCGGAATTGGCTATATTGATGATTTGCGAGCGGGCCCAGCTGCGCCGATCGAGATAGAGTCTTTCAATTTTTTCCTGAGCTTCGGCATAGGCGGCGAAGTCCTTCAAAATGAAGTAGGTGTCGTTACGATGCATAATCTCGTCAAAAATGAGTTGATATTTCTCATCTTTGCCAAACGTCCACGGACCGTTAAACAGGGAATCGATGACTTTTTTGATGCGTTCATCAGAGTTGTAGATGTCCCAAGGATTGTAGTCGCCCCGTTCATAGTGGCCTTCGACATCCTCGGCCTTTAAACCAAAGATGACGCAGTTATCCAAACCGACAAAGTCGGCGATTTCGACATTGGCGCCGTCGAGGGTGCCGAGCGTAATCGCTCCGTTCATCATGAATTTCATGTTGCCGGTGCCGCTGGCTTCCTTGCCGGCGGTCGAGATCTGCTCGCTGATATCGCTGGCGGGAATGATTTTTTCCGCTGACGAGACGCCGTAGTTTTCAACGAATAAAACTTTAATGAATTTTGAGACGTGCGGATCGCGGTCGATGATGTCGGCCACCGCCAGAATGAGCTCGATGATCTTCTTGGCGTAATCGTAGCTCGGAGCGGCCTTGGCTCCGAAGACAAAAGTCCGCGGAAAGATGGTAAAAGACGGATCATCCCTTAGACGCTGATAGAGATAGATGATGTGGAAAATATTCATTAACTGACGCTTGTAAGCGTGCAGACGCTTGATTTGGACATCGAAAATCGAATCGACATTCAAATCGACATTCTGCTTTTTCTTCATAAATGAAGCAAAGGCGATTTTGTTGTCGTGCTTGATGCGCAAAATCGCATCTTGTACTTTTTTGTCGTCTTTATATTGCTCGAAGTCTTTGATGAGGCTAAAGTCTTTCATCCAGCCCTCGCCGATCTTACTCGTGATCAGCGCGGCCAGTTCGGGATTGGCATACATCAGCCAGCGGCGATGGGTGACGCCGTTTGTTTTATTGTTGAACTTCTGAGGATATAATTCGTAGAAATCGCGAAAGGTATCGCGCTTTAAAATCTCGGTGTGCAGTTTGGCGACGCCGTTGACCGAGTAAGAGGCATGGATGGCTAGATTCGTCATGTGAATTTGTCCGTCTTTGATAATTTGCATCGCGTAACGCTTGCCGTAATCGACGTTTTTCTCGGCCATTTCCAGATTGAAACGGCGGCTGATTTCCTCGATGATCATAAAGCAGCGCGGCAATAGTCTTTGCACGTATTGAATCGGCCATTTTTCGAGGGCTTCGGCCATGACGGTGTGATTCGTGTAGGCAAACGATTTCTGCACCTGGCGCCAGGCTTCTTCCCATTCGTATTCGTATTCGTCGATCAAAAGCCTCATCATCTCCGGAATGGCTAAAATCGGATGGGTGTCGTTGAGCTGAAAAACATGGTAATCGGCAAAATTATCGAGGGTGCCGAAGCGGCGGAAATGGCCGCGCATTGCGCTTTGAAGGCCGGCGCTGACCAAGAAATACTGCTGCCTTAACCGTAAAATTCGGCCCTGCTCGGTCGAATCATCGGGATAGAGACCATGGCATAGTTCCTTAAGAGTAATCAAATATTCCTCAAAGTCCTGGCTCTTCGGCAAATTTTCTAGGCTCGGCTCGGCCGACCAGAGGCGGAGGGTATTGGCGACATTGTTGCGATAGCCGACCAGGGAAACATCATAAGGCATAGCCTTGACCGATACCGCATTCGCGGTGCGGATGCCGAACTGGCCATTCTTTTTAAGATATGTTTCGGCATTGCCGTAAAACTTGACTTCGACGGCGTGTTTTGGTTTGCGAACTTCAAAGACATAGCCGTTTGAGAGCCAGTGGTCGGGCATTTCGATCTGTTTGTTATTGCGAATCGCCTGGCGAAAGAAGCCGTATTCATAGCGAATGCAGTTGCCGTGCCCGGCATAGCCAAGCGACGCCAGCGAATCCATGAAGCAGGCGGCGAGGCGGCCGAGGCCCCCGTTGCCCAGGCCGGCATCATGCTCTTCGTCTTCGAGTTCCTTGATGTCGATTCCGAGTTCTTTGAGGCCTTGTTCGGCAATCTCGTAGATGCCGAGGTTCATCATGTTGCTGTGCATCAATTTGCCAATCAGAAATTCCATTGAAAAATAGATGAGCTGCTTTTCTTTATTTTTTAAGACGTACTCGCGCGTTTGCCGCCAGTAGTTGCCGGCATAATCGCGGACTAATTCGCCGAGGATGTCGTAGCGTTCGCTGATGTGGGAATCCTTGACATTCTTGCCGTATTTTTCGGATAAGCGCTTGGAAAACTCATCTTTGAATTCTGCTTTGTTTTTAAACATATTTCTCCTTTATTTCTTATTCTTCCGATACTTGAAAATCATCGCTCCAAAGGAAGCTATTTTAATTTTGATGTGATGCGGGCGGTTAAAGGGCCCAAAGGGCGCGCTTGGCACCGGTAATCCATTATACTGGTTCGCGCCGCCATATACATCTTTATCGCTGTTAAAGATTTCTTCATAGGTGCCTTCTTCGTTGACACCCAGTTCGTAATTATCAAAGAAGTTGGGGGTCATATTGAAGACGAAAATGAGGCGCGAATCGTCAACAAAACGCTCAAAGGCGTAGATTGACTGATCAGCGTTATCAGCCATCAGCCACAGGAAATGCTTGGGATTGTATTCCTCGAATTTCATGGCTTTTTCATAAGAGTAAATAAGATTTAAATCGCGAATCAGCCGCGTGATGGAATCGTGTTTGGGAAATGTTCGAAGATTCCACGGCAGCGACTTGTTTTCATTCCACTCGTCAAATGAGGCCAGTTCATTGCCCATGAAATTGAGCTTTTTGCCGGGATGTCCAAACTGATAGGTGTAGAGATTGCGCAGCAAGGCAAATTTCTGTTCGTAATCGCCCCACAGCTTATTGATAATCGTGCCCTTACCGTGGACGACTTCGTCGTGGGAGAGGGGCAAAAGAAAATTTTCGCTGAAGAAGTAGGCCATCGAGAAAGTTAATTTGTGATGTTCATACTTTTTATAGATGGGGTCTTTAGCATAGTACTTCAAGGTGTCGTTCATCCAGCCCAAGTCCCATTTGTAGTCAAAGCCGAGGCCGCCGAACTCCAGCGGCTTGGTCACACCCTGATAGTCGCTGCTGTCTTCGGCGATCGTCATCAGGCTGGAATGCTCGCCGTGAAGCAAGGTGTTCATCCGCTTCAAAAATTCGATGCCGCCGGCATTTTCGCCTTTATCTTTATTGCCGTCATGAAATATGACATTGCTGACGGCATCGATGCGAAGACCATCAAAATGGAAATAGCTCGCGAAATAATTCATCGCCGAGATGAGAAAAGAACGGACCGGGTCTTTGCCGAGGTCAAAGAGGAGGCTTCCCCACTGCGAATAACGATGTTTAATATCGGTGTATTCATATAGATAAGCACCGTCGAAATCCGCCAGAGCAAATTCGTCTTTGGCAAAATGGACGGGGGCGAAGTCGAGGATGACGCCGAGGCCGGCCTGATGCATGCGATCGACGAATGACATCAGCTGTTTGGGATTGCCGTAGCGCGAATCGACGGAATAGAAGCCGGTTCCCTGATAACCCCAGGAACCATCGAATGGATATTGGGTAATCGGCATGATTTCGACATGAGTGTAGCCCAATTCTTTAACGTAAGGAATTAAATAATCGGCGATTTCTTCGTAGCTCAGGTTGCGATTATCGACTTTACCCTTCCACGAGCCGAGGTGAATTTCATAGATTGACATCGGATCATCAAAGGAGCGGTTGCGGCTTTTCATGTATGACGAATCGTGCCAGATGAAGTTTTCGATATCGAAGAGGCGCGAGCAAGTTGCGGGCCGGTATTCGCTATAAAAAGCATAGGGATCGGCCTTATCGACATATTGGCCTTTGGCGTTCCGAAAATGATATTTATATGATTCATACTCTTTTAACCCGGGAATAAAAACTTCCCAGACGCCGGCCAAATCGACTTTCTGCATTTTATGAGCGCCGACATCCCAGTTGTTAAACGAGCCGATGACGCTGACATCCTCGGCCAGAGGGGCATACAGGCGAAAGATGACGCCTCGCTCTTTTTTACCATCGGCTTCCGATGCAATAAAATGAGCTCCGAAATACTCGTAAGCCCTGGTCGTGTTGCCCGTTAAGAAGTCGTGAAGTAGTCCATAAGCCATGTTTGTGTCCTGCTTTCCAAGATAATTATAAGGGCGCGCGAATACTTTAACAAATATGTTTTGGTTCAATATGCAATTGAATATAGAATGACGTATGATTATAATTGCAATGATTAATAAGAGGTCAGTCGCATGGTAAAAATATTAGTAGTCAACGCCGGAAGTTCAAGTCTTAAATATAAACTCTATGAGATGCCGGAAGAAGAAGTGATCTGCTCTGGCATCGCCGAACGCATCGGTCACGAAGATGCCATCTTTCGTCTTAAATTTAACGGCGACTCCATAAAGACAATCCTTCCCATCAAAGATCACACAAAAGCCGTCGAATTGCTCTTAGATGCATTAATCGTCCATCG
>ENA-UPXM01003497-UPXM01003497.1-activated-sludge-metagenome-genome-assembly--contig:-NODE-3497-length-17037-cov-5.129784_pt1 | contig 17037 bp, 16 predicted proteins | sample MGYA00238178_ERZ772708 | MGnify/ENA primary metagenome ERZ772708 (study PRJEB29002, sample SAMN05720212) | activated sludge metagenome | isolation source: anaerobic digester from wastewater... | reverse complement strand
CCTAGAAATGTTATATGAATATTTAGGATTAATGCCACAGAAATTACAATCCCAAGATTGATGCTAAAGTTAATTAATGCCATTGTAAGAGAGCTTGCGACAACAACCGCTCTTTTGAAATTAATCTTTACAATCAATCCTGCTCTCTCCATAATGGAACCCATACCCCAAATCATCCCTTCATTGAAGAATGTATATACAATCAAACCAGAGAGAAGATATACAGCGTACTGTTGTGATGTGAGACCTGTTGCGGAACCTGACACTCTAGAGAAAATCATAAAAAGGATTAGGAACATAAAGAAAGGTTTAAGAAGAACCCAAAAAAAGCCTAAGATGGAGCCTTTGTACCTCATCTTGAATGTTGTTTTTACAAATTGTTCGTACAGATCAAAATCATTATTGTTCATTATCTATCTTGTAAAAATTCTTTTAAAGTAAATTTCTTTGAGTATATCATCTTCCATAAAGTCCAATTAAAAAGGTACCAAATTGTCTCCTTGATTGCAAACCAAAGACCTTTTCTACTTTTTATACTTCTAAATCTGTTTTGCATATTCATAATATTTCTTTTTCTTGTACCTAACTTCTTAGAAGATGCCATATGGTCATGATATACCTCTGATGTTCCTACATAGTAGAGTTTATACCCTAAATCTCTAATCCTAAGTGAAAGATCGATGTCCTCATAATACAAAAACATATTAGGATTAAAGCCACCTACTCTTTCAAAAACCTCTCTTTTAACTAAGAATGCTCCTCCCATGAGAGCATCTATTTTCTCTACTACACTATATTTAGGATTATCTTCCTCCTTATCATATCTATCATATGCCATATAGTGTCTATCTACATATATCCCTGCAGAATTAATGATTCTCTTTTCGCTACCTACTTTTTCTTTAGAATACACAATCTTTGGACCAACTGCCCCTACATCTTCTTTCTGTAGCTCTTTAACTAGGTTATCTAAGAATCCTTTTGGTACAGAGATATCATTGTTCAGAAACAGGTATGCATCATAGTTTGGATATTCTTTAACACCTAGATTATTCCCTCCTCCAAAGCCTAAGTTCTCTTTACTCTCTACTACCTTCACAGAGGGGAATTCTTTCTTAAGATACTCAACACTACCATCTATAGATGCATTATCTACAATTACAATCTCAAAATCCTCGTATCCATTATTTACAACAGAGAGTAAGTTCTTCTCTAAGAGATGCCTACCATTAAAATTTACAATTATTATTCCAACTTTCATTTCACAATTATACACAAAATGATTTACGATGACAGTAATTTCTGTTACAATTAAATGTGAAGATATAATTTAAATAATTTAAAATATGAAGAAAATATTTTCTTTAATAGTTTTACCAATACTAACAGTATTGATGCTTGGTGTTTTAGTTCCTGATAGAAGCCAAGCTGCAGAGTTCTCTTTCAAAGACCAGTATACTTTACCAACTGGGAAAAGTGTAAATGATGATCTCTATCTCTTTGGTGATACTACTAAGATTAACGGTATTGTAAATGGTGACATTATCTCCTTTGGTAAAAATTTCCAGCTCAATGGATTTGTTGCAGGTAATGTATATGTCTTTGCTGAGAGTGCTCTCATTGGAGAAAACACTCAAATACAAGGGAATTTAACCTTCTTTGGATACAAAGGTCAGATAGAAGGAGTTGTTTCAAATAATGCAACACTCTTTGCATCTTCAATAATACACTCTGGTTCTATAAATAAGGATTTGACCATATTTACTGCGGATAACAATCTCTCTGGAGATATAGGAGATGATCTGAGAGTTTTTTCATCAACTTCCAAAGTAAAAGGCAATGTAAGGGGAGATGTTATTATGCTTGCACAACAATACAATATTGATGAAACAAAAGTAGGTAGTAAGATTTACGATGCAAAGGAAATAGAACAGATTGCAAAAGGGCAAGGAGTAGAGCTTAACAAAGAAGAGAAAGAGTGGATACCAAAGGAAGTAACATGGGGAGTGAAGATAAATAATGTAATAATAGGATTTACAAGTATGTTAATTGCAGGAGCATTTTTAATCTTCATGGCTCCTGTCAAGACAGGGTTGGTACTTAAGAAGATAAATACATCTACAGAAGAATTACTAAAGAGCTTCGGAATTGGTCTAGCTGTGCTATTCCTTGCATGGATTCCAATTATCTTCCTTTTAATCTCTGTAGTCGGTATTCCATTAGCAGGAATACTAACAGGATTTTTAATCTTTACAATAATATTTGGAGGTGTATGGGTTGAGTTAGCAATCGGTAGAGAGATATTAAGACTTTTTAAGATTGAAGATTATAGACCTTTTAAGTCTTTCTTAATTGGTAGAGTTGTTACTACCATTGTTAAGTTAATACCTTTTATTGGAGGACTATATAGTTTCGTTGTAACATCTGTTGCACTAGGTGCATTTGTAAGAATGAAGAAGGATTTCTTTGATAAACAAAACTTAGCTATAACTAAGAAAGATAAAAAGAAATAGTTAGAAGAGATCTAAGGGTTGATACAAAAAAGGGAGGTATTTCTACCTCCCTTTTCATTAACTAAGAATATATATCTCTATTTTGATAACTTCTTAATTGCATCTTCAAATGTAGAGAATGGATATGCACCTTTGACGAGTGATCCTGTAACTTTACCTTCCTTATCTATTTTTCCTACTACAAATCCTGGAGTTCCTTGAATACCTACACCGCTACCCTCATCTCTTTCTGCAGCAATAGCTGATTTGGTATCAGGATTTGCCATACAAGCATCATATTTAGCAACATTAACACCAAGTGCTATTACATTATTCTTTATATCCTCATCTGTTGCGAAATCAAAAGCTTTGTTATGAAATTCTACAGCCTTCTCTGCACCTGCTAATTCCCCAACACAGTGGAATGCTAGAGCTGAATTATATGCAGTACCTGCTTCTCCAAAAGGATAGTTCTTAAATACATATAACACCTCTCCTGTATCTATATATTTACTCTTAATTTCTGGATATGTCTCAACTGCATGTTTTTGACAGTAACCACATCCAAAGTTACTATACTCTACGATAGCAATCTTAGCTTTATTCCTATCTCCAATTGTTAGAGAATCTCCTATTGATACAGTAACTTCTGCATCTTCATTTTGGGTTTGTTCTTGCTGTTCTTGTGCTGATGGTGATGCTTGTGTACCTTCAACCTCAGCATCAGAATTCTTATTAACGAAAAATATTGCAAGTGCAATAATGATACCTGCAACAACTATTGCTATTGGAACTGCAAAAGAATCAAGATTAATTTCTATCACTTCATTCTTTTCTAAAGCTTTTTTTGCTTTTGCCATAACTTTACATGTAAAATATTAAATACAATATTGTGTGAACAATTTGTTATTATACCTTATATTATACAATAAATAACAGTAAAATGGAATACTCTCTAAAACAAAAAGATGTGAGAAAATCATCTCCAAAAAGACTTTTTCTATTCCCTATCTTTTTGATTCTACTGATTTTAATCGGTATTTTTCTTTACAAAAAACTCGCTCAAAAAGAAGAGGTTGTAGATACTATTAATAATGAGCAGAAGGAAGAAGTAAAGGAGGAGGTTGTTGTAGAACCGGAAGAACCTATTGAAGTTCATGAGATATTTGAAACTATCGATGGACAACTAGCATATATTGCAGTTGATTCTAAGTTTGAAAAGAAAAAAGATTTCCCTATTGTAATATATAGTCACGGTTCAACATACTCCGTAACACAGGATCCTAATAATCAATTATTAAAAGATCTAAGGGTATATGCTGATACATTTGTTAAAGAAGGATATATCTTTGCTGCTTCTAATCAACATGGAGATAACTGGGGTAATGCTGCAGCTATAGAGGATACAAGAAAATTAGTTGAATATATTAAGTCTAATTTTGCAACATCTGATGAGATATATTTAATTGGGTTTAGTATGGGAGGATTACCTACCATGAATTTTGCAGAGAAATATCCTCAGGGTATTGTTAAAATTGCTCTGTTAGCTCCAACTACATATGCTACAACTTGGAATTCTACAAGAGTGGAGAATATTAGAAATATCCCTATACATATCTGGCATGGAAACAAAGATGTTAATGTCCCCTACTCTCTAACTACCAGCTTTATAGCAAGGCTTAAAGCTCATGGGAAAGAAGTTACATTGGTAACAATTGATGGCAAGGGACATTGGGATATAGACACAGAACTAATCCCTGAAATTTTAGAATATTTCAAACAATAATTACTCTTCAGTAACAATAGCTGTTGCAGGACATGCTGCTTGAGCTTGTTTAATTTTTTCAATTAGTGCAGAATCCTGAATATCTTTATCCTTATATTCATTTTTTACTTCTACAGTACCATCATCTTTCATCTCGAAAACTTCTGGACATACGGCTACACATGATCCACACATTATGCATGTTGAGTGGTCTATTTTTACTTTCATTCTAGTTATTAATTAAATTATATAGATAAGGATACTACCTAGTAGTTACTTTTTCAAACCAAATTTATCAAACATATTTTTACTGTTAGTAGAAACAATATCTTCTCTCTGACCTTTGTATACAGGTAGTGTAAAGAAGAATGTAGTACCTTTACCTACCTCAGTATCTACCCATATCTTACCTCCCATCATTTCAACTAAAGCATAGACTACATACAAGCCTAAACCTGTACCTCCTGGTCTTACAATATTAAAACCATCTTCACCTGATATATAGTGCTCAATCCTATGGAACTTTGTTCCTAATTTTGGTATCTCTTCTTCAGGAATACCTTTTCCTGTGTCAATAACACTTACTTTTACATGATCATCTGTACTTTCTGTTTTTACAATTATAGATCCTTCATCTGTATACTTTATTGCATTACTAACAAGGTTATCTATTATCTCTCCTACTCTTACTTTATCTGCATATACATCCTTAGTATCTTCATCTATATCAGAGATTAATTTTAATCCTTTTGCCTCTGCTTGGTATTCATATCCATGTAGTACTACTTCTATCTGTTCAGGTACAGAGACTCTTTCCTTGTTCATCTCTATCTTTTGACCTTCTAATTTTGCACTAGAGAGTAGTGTATCTATCAATCTTATTTCATTCTCAATACTGTTTTGAATTCTATCTAAATATTTTTTGAAGTTTTCAGGATTACTCTCTATATATTTTTCTAATAGTTCTGCATTTAGTTTTACTATTGTAGCTGGTGTTCTTAATTCATGACCCATGATATCTATCATATCTCTTTCTTTTCTTCTAGCTTCTTCCAATTCTAATACCTTTTGTTGAAGTTCTTGTGTTTGTTCGTTGACTTTTTGTTTGAGGGTTTTGTTGAAATCTTCAACTTCTTTGTACAAAATTGCTCTTCCAAAAGAAATTGCAAAAGTACTTATTATTCTCCTTAACGCAGTAATATCTTCTGTTGTTAGAGGATATTTATCTGCTGTATAACCAAGCAAAACAACTCCATTAAATTCAGTTCTACTATTAAAAGGCACTATTCCAGATATCTGGTTTTCATCCATAAATTGTATAATCTTTAGAATTCTTTCAGAAACTTTACTATCTTCTAAGATTGTATCTCTCTTTATCTCATCTGATATTAAGATATCGCTAGAACCAATACTATCCCAATATTTTACAACAGATATCAATTCTTTAGATGTAAGATCTTTAAAAGTTGGATGATACTCATATTCTATATCAAAAGTTGTTTTTTCATATACCAAAACCCCAATTTCATTAATACTAAAAATACTTTTGGCTACTCTTCTCAGATTTGCAACTAACCTTTCAATTGAAAGTTCATTATTGCTAACCTGAGAAAAAGACTCTTCTGCAGACTTTTTTTCTACCTTGCTACCATCAATCAAATCTAGAAGTAAATTTATTAAATTCCTAAAAATAACAAAATAAACGGCAACTAGTAAAATAATATAGAAAATAGTATTAGTATAGAAATCAAACAACTTGGCAACATCACTTTCAAGAAAAGGCTGATAAAGAATAAAAGCAGAAAAGATATAAACAAAATCGGAAAGAACTTTTAACAACTTCTGAACCACTGAAGATATTCTAATAAATCTATTTTCAACAATAGAATAAGTCACTGATATGGTAAAAGGAATAACTGCTAAAGGACTGTAAACATAATACTGAGTATCACCATTTAATAAAGGAATTACATAGTCCAATATCATGATAGTTGCTAACATCAAAAGAACTCCTATCAAATAAAATTTTGATTGAGCTTTTTCATAACCAATCAGATTTTTACTTTTTCTAGAGAAAGAAATTGCAATTATCATACCACCAACAAAATTAGGTATCATTTGAATAATATATCCCTTTCCCATTTTAGCTATTGATATATATTTCTCAGGATAATGAACAACACTTAAAACAACAGAATCTTCTATTAACAAAACATATAACCCTACTAAGACAAGGAGAACTATCAAAATAATAGAACGAGAGAGATTTTTTTCTGTCTTTCTTGGGAAATAATATCCAAAAATCATTTGACTAAATAATAGTCCATAAGAAGCAATGTAAACAATTTTTAATAGAAGCTTGGGATCTGCAGAGCCAGGATTGTTATACCAATAAATGAAAATCATCCATATTGAAATAGAAAAAACACTTAAAGCATAAACAATATTATTAGCTTTTGTTTTCCCCCTAAGAAAGATTACAAGACCAAGTATTATGTTGATACCGGCGAGAATTAAGGTCTCATAACCAACTAATCTAGTTAACATACACTCTACTAATTCTAATAACTAAAGGATCTATCTCCTTACACATTTGCATCATCGTACCACCATCCACAACTTCTTCTCCTTTCTTATACTCATCTTTACCTATCTTTTCCCAACCAAAGTCCTCATAATTCAATGGTTTCGCTAATTCTTCAAATTTCAAACCTTTCTCTTCAATAGCATCTATTATTGATTTATGATAATCAAAAGGAGATGTTTCAGCAAATATATTAGCTCTCGAAACTTCAGTAGCAGATTTAATAGCTTTCATCACCTCGGGAAGTTTCTTTCTATTATGCAAAATCAAATGAGCAAGCCAATTATACATTCTAGCAGTACCTTCTGTTTTCATACCAGTTATTAATATTGATCCATCTTCTCTCTTTCTAAAGACATATTTATGATCAATTCCATATGGAGAAGTAAACTCGTAATCTTTAGCAAAACTCTTTCTTACATCTTTTGTTACAAGAGCTTTCAAAATATTAACTATATGAAAAAGAACTGAGAACTCGACCTTAAGCCCCTGATCAGAACCTAATGCTGCTATATACAAACCATTTTGACCAATATTATTCAAACAGATTGATATCAATTCTTGTGTATAATTTCGTGTTACATATTGTAAACCATTATCTATTAATAAAACATCATATTTCAAAGAAAGCTTGGTATCTTCTTTGGCTGCCTGCATTGCTTCACTAACTTGTAAAATAACAACTCTATCTCTTAAGAGTAAGTCTTTTGGAATTTTTCCATCAACCATATGTATCTCATATCTATCTTTTTCTGGTAAATTTTGATTCCATATCTCTAAATTCAAAGCTCCTATAGCTACAGAATCAGCAGAAGAATCACAAGAAATCAAATTAACATATTCTCCCATATTGTACAGTGTTATAAGCAAACATTTATCTGCAACGGAAGCACCACTAAATAAAGAACGAACTGTAATAGGCAAATCCTGAGACTTCTCTCTAAGAAACTTAATATGCAGTGCAACTTCTTTTGTATAAATATTTATTGGCTCTATTGGTTCTGTTGCCATCACCTTGGAGAGGACACTAATTACATATGGTTCCTCAGACATATCGATTCTCCATGGATTAATATGAAAGCCCACTTTTTTCATCTTCTTCTTTAAGAAAGTGGACAATGTTGCAATCATTTTAGTGGTTTTTGGAGACATCGTGTAAGGAAATTCTGATGCTACAAATTTACGATAAGTCTCATTCCACTCTCTATCATAAATATCACACTGATCTACAAAACTTGATGACAATATTACAGAATAACTTTTACTTCCATCCTTGAAACTATTTTCCTTTAAAGAGACATTTTCTTCTGATACTGGCAGAACTTCAGTTTTCTTTCTCATGCGTTTGTACTTATTTAAAATAATAAATGACTAGTAACTCCCTTACACAGAAACTCCATTATACGGACAGTTAACTAATATCCATACAATATCGCATAGATTGAGGAAAAAAACAAACCCTTTAGAAAAACTATTATCCTTTAATAAAAAGTACTAACAAAGGAATTAAGAATAACAGAGAATAAGCTAATATATATTTATTATTCTTCTTTTCAGTATTATTCATTTTCTAAAGTATTAGGTAAACAGATAACATTCTACATAGATTTTCTATCTTGTCAAATCGGGGTGACTCGACTTGAACGAGCGACCTCTTGTACCCCATACAAGCGTTCTAGCCATCTGAACTACACCCCGATAGGTCATTATATCAAATTATATACCAAAACATATTTAATCTACATTTAATTTTTGAATATTAGAATATAAATAATTTGACATATTGTTGCATATATGACACAATCGTTGAAGAAAGAAATACAAAAAGCACTTAGAAGAAAAAATAATATTAGATTGTAAAAATATGAAAAAGTACAAACTAGTCCCCTGGAGAGAAGTTGAAAAAAAACTCTTTACTCAAGAGGAAATAGAAAGGATAGATAGAAAAGTAGAGGACAAGCTAGCTTTAAGAGCCTTAAGAGACCTACGCAATGAACTAAGTTTAACACAGGAAGAATTAGCCATAAAAAGTGGTATACCTAGAACAACGATTAGTAAAGTAGAGAATGGACAGAGGAACATCTCTATTTACAAACTAGTACAAATTGCCAACAGTGTAGATAGAGATCTACAAATATCTTTTGTAAGAAAGAGAAACAAAAAGTAACTCTTACTTAATCTCTATTACAACCTGGTTAGGACTTAAGCTTGCACTTAATCTATACTCTGACCCTGCATCTACAAATGTATATACAGTTGTAGAACCACTCCTAGATGTGTTTAGAGTAATACCTAGAGGAAGATCATATGTCTTAGATGAACCACCTACCCTATCCAAACTCAAGCTATCAAATGTAACTACTAAATCTCCATCATCATTGTACTTAGCTGTTGCTGATGGTATTGGATTATCTCCCTCTGCAGATACACCTAATACAAACTTCAATACACCACCTGATGCACCATACTCAAAGGAATTAATAGATGCCTTCTTCTCAGCTCCAACTCCTGTAATTGTCTGTTCTTTGGATGAAAACTCTGTACTACCAAGATTCCCTAAGCTTTCTTTTTCTCCTGGATATTTCACATTCAATGTAATATCCCACTTCTCATCACTAGACTCTTCTACATCAAGCTTAAATACAGTACTCTGTGATAATCCAATATCATAGAAACTTTTGTCCTGAGAGCCAGATACATTGTGATATAACCTAATTACACCTTCTTTATTAATTGCTCTTTCTCCTTGATATTTAATCCCACTATTATCTTTTTCAACATTAGATAACTCAATTTTAATCACACCTGAACTGGCACTGTAATATGCAACAGCATGTGGTTTACTCGGACCTTTTAATGAAAATACAAATTCATGATACCCATCCCTCTCTGTATCTACAATCTTTTCTAATGTAAACATATCATCCTCTACAACCTCACCAACCTCCTGTTTCTTAGAAGAATATGTTGAGAAATCTGTATCACTCTCTTTTTTAGATGTCGTCTTTTTAATAATCTCTTTATCATCCTTTTCCCCCTCCTTGTCCTTTTCATCATCCTTTCCAACAGTTTCAACAACCGATTCTTTCTTTGAATCTGTCTTTTCTGTATCTCCCCCATCTTTGTTTTTGTTCCTTAGAACAATATATGTAACTAACCCACCTACTAAAAGTAAAAGGATTAGGAAGTAAACTAACGATTTTTTCATATCTTTACCCCTGATATTTTAATAGTAAATAGTAACATAGTATGAGAGATATTGAAATAGATATGTTTTGTGCTACTATATATCTACGATGGCAAAGGTAGTAGAAATATCAAATGAAAAAGAAGTACCAGTAGAAAACAAGAAAAACACTACTGTTGTGAAGAAAACAACTAGAGGAGAAGAAACAACAGTGGAATCAGAAGTTAAGAAAGAAGAAACTGTTGTTAACAAGAAAAAAGAAATACTTAAAAAATTAATCTTCCCTACTATTGCAATATTAACACTGGTGGGAATTGCTCTCTTTTACTACTTTGCAATATACCGATTAAGACCTGTACACCCTTCCAAGGTTGTACTCTTCAAAGATAACTACATATCATCAAAGGATAGAATGTCTCCTTTTAAATTTAGATTTCCTCTTCTCTCAGAACCTAAAGAACCTAAAACAGAAGTAAGTCCATTAAACGGTTTGCTTTTTACTAAAAAAGAGATGGATGTAATGAAAAGAAGAAGACCTGTGGCAGTAATGATTAATAATCATTCTGCAGCAAGACCTCAATCTGGCCTAACAAGTACAGATATAGTTTACGAAACAAATGCTGAAGGTGGGATTACAAGATATTTAGGTATTTTTTGGAGCAGTGCACCTGCTAAAGTTGGACCTGTTAGAAGTCTTAGACAATACTATCTTGAGTGGGCTAGTGAATACGATCCATTACTAATTAGAGATGGATGTGCAGAAAGCACAGACCCAAAAGCTAACGCTTGTGGTAATGTATATGCGTATGGAATCAAAGACCTTAGTACAATTGGTGCTTGGAGATGGAATGATGGAAGAAGGTTCTCCCCACATAACGAATACAATTCAATAACTAATGCATGGGATTATGCAAAGAAGAAAGGTTGGGATGCATTCCCCAGTACCATTAAATCATTTGAATTCAAAAATGATGCAGATGTAAAAGAGAGAGGAACAAAGACAGTTGTAAAGACAGTCTTTCATATGAGATTAAATAATAGAGGAGCGTATGATGCCATATGGACATATGATCCACAGACTAATTCATACTTTAGAAAAATTGGAGGAGCTATTGATGTTGACCAAGAAACAGGAACCCAAGTTAGTGCAAAAAATGTTTTAATACAAAAAGTAAAAATGTATTCATCTTCAGACGGAACTGCAAGAGTTGTAATTCCAACAGAGGGAGAAGGAGAAGCAACCATACTACAAGATGGTAAGATTATCAATGGTAAATGGAAAAAGACATCAAGAACAGAACGAACAATGTTCTATGATTCCACTGGGAAACCAATTAAATTTAACCGAGGAAGAATATGGATTGCTGCCATCCCCACTTCTGACGGAAAATTTGATATAATTGAGCAATAATATTAAGCAGATTGGGCAGTAATGCTAAAAAAACTTTTCATATCTAAAGTTAGGATTAGTGTATTAGATGTCTTCCTTTCTAATTTAGATGCAGCACATCATGTTAGAGAATTAGTTAGAATTCTTAATGAAGAGATTAATGCTGTAAGAAGAGAGTTAATGAATTTGGAAAGTGCTGGTCTTTTGAAATCAAAAAAGGAAGGAAACAAGGTTGTTTATAGAGTAAATAAAGATAATTCTATTCTCTGGGATTTAAGAGCTATCTTCTACAAGGAATCTGAAGTTGGAAAAGCAATTATAGATGTAGCTAAAAAAATAGAAGGTGTTAGTGTTGTTGTACTAACAAATAGTTTCATTAAAAAGAAATATGAACACCAAACAGATGTAGACTTTCTTTTCATCGGAACCATGAGAGTTAACGACCTAGCAGCTGCAATAACAGAGTTGGAAAAAATATTAGGCAGACAGATTAGGATAAGTGCAATTACTAAAGAAGATTTTGACTTTGCAAGAAAAAAGAAAGAACCCTTCTTGATGAATATTTTAGAACACGATAAACTTGTCATATTCGGCCAGATATCCGACCTACTATAACCATGAAAATTAGATTCAAAAAAATCAAATTTAAAAACAAATTAAATTTCAAACCAATCCTTAAGTATTTACTTTTCATATTAGTAACAGCAATAATAATTACCTTAACATTAATCGCTCTACCTCTAACAGAGAAAGTTTCTGAAAAGGTTACATTCAACCTTAACACTAAAGATTCACAATACTGGTCTAAAGAGTATGTTGCATTTGTTGGTACTACAGATAAAAAAGAATTACAGAAAGTAAAAGAAATTATTTACAGAAGATTGAGAAACTTCGGTGTAGAGAGAGTTGCAATATACACAGAAAGTGATAATGACGAATCTTCACGAATAAGGATAATTGTAAATACTACAAAAGACCCCGATTTAGTTTCTCAATTAGCTACAAGTAGATATTCATACAAAATAGTAACAAGAAGAGAGGATGTGGATTTTGATAAAGAGGATGATCCATATGTAGTTGTTTTTGGAACCAACTATAATGCTACAGATTGGGACTACAATGATTTTAGAACAGTATATATACCAAAAAACAAATTTAGAACAACTGATGGTAATTATAGATACTTCGCTGTATTTAAACCGTGGCCAAATAAGCAAGCTGAGTTCACTAAATTCTTAAAAGAACATGAATCTGAATATATGGGTGTAGAGATAGATTTCTTTGTTACTCCATTTGAAGTACAAGAGATACCAGAGGGAACAACAGCTCAACAAACTATTACACTTGGAGTCTATGCAGATACAGAAGAAGAAGCAAAAGCAATTAGCCTACTTTACAATTCAGGTCATATTGAAGCTAATTTTAATCATGAGAGTGAAACAGATAGAGAACCAGATGTCATTTCTCTAGATTACATAAAAGTGAGTATCGGTTTAGTAATCTCATTAGTAACAGCATATATCTATCTCTTACTTTTCAAACATTCTACAAAGGAAAGTTTACTAAGATCCTTCTTCGCAACAGGATTAACAATTGTAATATATCTTGCATACTTAAAGCTTACACATATCCCTGTTGATACATTCTTACTAGCAATTCAATTTATCTTAACCATGATATTTGTAAGAGCGATAGCAGAGAACAGAGATTCCGAAATATTTTTAATTGTTACCACTATTATAGTTCTAGGAATTGTTTCATTGTTAGGCACAAGCTTAATGATGATATTTGCAAAGGGAATGATTGCTTTGATAGCTTTAACAAAAGTATCCTTACTCTTTTCTAATTGGTATATAGATAATGTTAAGAAAATATAACTATGGAAATGTTTAAACATGTAATAAATAATTGGAGTATATATCAGATAGTAGCACTCTTAGTTATGTTCTTCCTTATCCTAGCGATAATACTAATTGCCGTTTGGTACCTAACAAAGAGTAAAAAATACATTGTCTTTACAACAACTTCTTTCTTACTATCCGTCCTACTCACACTTTTAGCTTTTCTTGTTGCAAACTTACTATTCAAGGTCACAATCAGCTACATATATTTACTAACACCAATAATTGTACTTACAATTAACTTAATACATATTGGAATGTCAGTTGGATTCTACAATGCACATAAGATGCAAAAAAATCCAGATATGCAAGCTCTTAGAAAAGAATTTCTTAAAGATTCTCTCCAAATATCCATATTCATTGTTTTACTCTTTGCTTCATTCCTAATCTTTCTAAGTGGTAAAGCATCCACATTCCTACTACTAACAGGAATAGTTACAATTGTAATGACATGGGTGAATTTTGGATTAGTAAAATTATTTTTTAGAAATGATTAATTCTCCAATTGTTGTAATCTCAGGTTGTACAGCATCAGGTAAGTCAGATGTTGCTCTTAAACTTGCAAAAAAAATCAATGGTGTGATTATCAATGCAGATTCAAGACAGGTATACAAAGAGATTTCAATTGGTACAGCAAAACCTGTGCCTGATAGAACAGAGAATGATGTCTGGTATATTGATAATACTCCACACTATCTTTTTTCATATGTTTCTGTAAAAGAGAAATACAATCTGTATAGATATCAACAAGATGTATTTGAATTACTAAAGAAATTACCTAAGGATACAATTCCGATACTTGTTGGTGGTACAGGATTGTATATAGATGCGGTTGTATTCAACTACAAATTAGAGAAAAAAGATAATGTTACTGAGTACAAAGATAGAGAATTAATTACAGAAGATATTAAGGAATTACAGAAAGAGATAGGAAAAGAAATTTTAGATAAGTTAAATGAAGGTGATAGGAATAATCCAAGAAGATTACAAAAGATTCTCCGATCAGGTCTTCCAAGTATAGAAAAAGGTGAAGAACTAAATCATCTGTATTTCTTTTTAGATATTGATAGAGAGATACTAAAAGAAAGAATTAGTAAGAGAGTAAATAAAATGTTTGAGAGTGGCTTACTTGAAGAGAATATTATGGTTAGAGAAAAGAATTTAGAAAAATATCCTGCACTACAAACAATTGGATATCAGGAGTTTGATAAATATTTTGAGAAAGAAAAAAGTTTAGAAGAAGTTAAAGAAGATATTATTACTCATACTAATCAATATGCAAAAAGACAGAGAACTTGGTTTAGAAGAAATATGAAAGTAAATTATATAAAAGATTACAAAGAGTTAGAAAAAAAGACATTAGCTTTCATATCTAAGAACCGGTAATACTCATCTGTACGGTATATACACCATCTTCTGACTTTACTAAATCAATACTTTGTACCTCAAAAGATATCTTGTTTACATTTGTCCTCTTTGAAACATTTACCAAATCTTTTGCAATATTAATACTTTCCTGTTGTGTTAAATCTTTATTCACCCTACCCAGTGTTAGATGTGGGATGAAGTGAACATCTGTTTTGTTCTTAAGGAGGTGTTTAAGTTGAAGATATATCTCTCTCATCTGTTCTCCACCTTCAAGTAAGTCAAGGTATATTAATTCTCTGTATTTTCTAGATATTCCTAACTTTACTGAATTAAATTTTACTGTAAATTTCTTGAATGTAAACTTCTTTAGATACAGTTTGTAGATCACAAGAAGGATTGGAGATACTTTGTTTCCTACAAAAAGAAGTGTACAGTGGTATGTCTTAGGATTACTCCATCTTACATCGATACCGAAGTCTTTGAAGATTTCTTTTACACTCTCTGTTACAGTAACTATTTCATCTTTAGACTCATTGTCTGGAAAGAATCCTAGGAATATACTCATCTTTTTACTTTGCAATTTTATCTACTCCACCCATGTAAGGTCTTAGTACTTCTGGTACTTCTATACTTCCATCTTCATTCTGATATGTTTCTACCAAAGCTACCATTAATCTACTTGTTGCAAGTCCTGAGGCATTTAATGTGTTTAAGAATTCTAGTTTTCCATCCTCCCTCTTGTATCTCATATTCCCTCTTCTTGCTTGATAATCTCTTGCATTAGATATTGAGCTTACTTCATAGTACTTATCTATTGATGGGATATATACTTCTACATCATATGTTTTAGCCATACCTGCAGAACAATCTCCTGCTGCAAGTTTTACAACTCTGTAATGCAAACCAAGACCAGCAACTAATTCTTCTGCTCTGTTCACTAATTCGTCCATAGCTTGGTTCGCATCTTCTGGTTTTACAAACAGATACATCTCTACCTTGTTAAACTGATGCATTCTAATTAGTCCTTTTTCATTTGCTCTATAACTACCTGCTTCTCTTCTGTAACAAGGTGTATATGCAAAGAACTTCTTAGGTAAATCTTTTTCATCTAATACTTCACCCCTGTACATATTTGTTAGAACTGTTTCTGCTGTTGGTATTAAACAGAGACCATCTTGTACCCAAAAGACATCATCTTCAAATTTTGGTAGTTGTCCTGCAGCATATGCTGATTCTCTAACTACAAGATTAGGAGGTATTATCATCTCATATCCTGCTTTAAGATGTTCTGATATGAAGTAGTTAATCAGTGCCCATTCAAGCTGTGCTCCTAATCCTTTGTACATTGAGAAGTTATTTCCTGATATCTTTGATGCTCTTTCGAAATCAAATATATCTAAATCTGTTCCAAGTTGTACATGATCTCTAATTGCAAAGGAGAACTCTGGTTTCTTACCAACTTCTTTTACTACTTCATTTTTCTCTTTTCCACCTGCTACTACATCTTCATCAGGTACATTTGGTAAGACTTCTACTTTGGATTTTAATTCTGTTTCTGTATTTCTTAATTTTTCTTCAATCCCTTTTACTTCTTCTGATTTCTTCTTTAACTCTTCAAGAAGTTTTTTAAATTCATCTCCCTTTTTATCAATCTTTGACATTTTTTCATTAAAACTGTTCTGTTCTGCTCTTGCACTGTCAAATTCTGTTTGAAGTTTCTTTCTCTCTTCATACAAAGATACTATTTCATCTAGATTAATATCTTCTGGATTCATTCTCTTGAGAAGACCTTTTTGAACTTCTTCTTTCTGTTCTACAATTCTCTTGATATCTAACATGGTATTTTTATTAATTTTATACTATCTCTGTATTATATTCTGCTCTTTTGGTATTATCAAGAATATGAGAAACGAATACAAACAATTAAAGAAAGTTGTGGAGAGTTCTAAGAGGATATTAATCCTTACACATAAAGGACCAGATGTTGATGCATTCTGTAGTTCTCTTCTGTTAAGACAGGTTTTAATGGAGATCTATCCTAAGAAGGTTTTTACAATACAAGCTAAACAGAATCCATCTATGAGGTTACCTAATATGAAGGAGATTGAGATTGTAAAGAGATTAGATAGTATTGGGTACGATTGTATATTAATTACTGATGCTGGGGATCTAAGTTTGTGTATTGAGGATGATGATAGTGTAAATGAATTACTTCCAACTATTGTAATTGATCATCATGATACATTTTTTGAAAAGAGAGAGAATGTAACAATAATTAATGAGAATATGAGTTCTGCTACTGAGCAGGTATATATGACTCTTAAGAAGATATATGGTAGAAGATTTAAAC
>ENA-UPXM01003491-UPXM01003491.1-activated-sludge-metagenome-genome-assembly--contig:-NODE-3491-length-17052-cov-7.490734_pt1 | contig 17052 bp, 9 predicted proteins | sample MGYA00238178_ERZ772708 | MGnify/ENA primary metagenome ERZ772708 (study PRJEB29002, sample SAMN05720212) | activated sludge metagenome | isolation source: anaerobic digester from wastewater... | reverse complement strand
GTATCAATGGGTTTGGCCGTATCGGCCGTATGGTGTTCCGCGCGGCGATCAAGAACTTCTCGGACGAGGTCGAGATTGTCGGCATCAACGATCTGCTGGACCCCGATTATCTGGCGTACATGCTGATGTATGATTCGGTTCACGGCCGCTTCCAAGGCGAAGTGGCGGTTGACGGCAATAACCTGATCGTGAACGGCAAGAAGATCCGCCTGACGGCCGAGAAGGATCCGGCCGCGCTGAAATGGGATGAAGTCGGTGCCGACATCGTGGTCGAGTCGACCGGCCTGTTCCTCACGAAAGAGACGGCGGAAGCGCACATCAAGGCAGGCGCGAAGAAGGTGATCCTGTCGGCGCCGTCGAAGGACGATACGCCGATGTTCGTCTACGGCGTGAACCACAAGAGCTATGCCGGCCAGACCATTATCTCGAACGCCTCCTGCACGACCAACTGCCTGGCGCCGGTCGCCAAGGTCCTGAACGACACCTTCGGCATCGTCAAAGGCCTGATGACCACGGTGCACGCCGCCACGGCGACGCAGAAGACGGTGGACGGCCCCTCCAAGAAGGATTGGCGCGGCGGCCGCGGCATCCTCGAGAACATCATCCCGTCGAGCACCGGCGCGGCCAAGGCGGTCGGCAAGGTGATCCCCGAGCTGAACAAGAAGCTCACGGGCATGGCGTTCCGCGTGCCGACCTCCGACGTGTCGGTGGTCGATCTGACGGCCGTGCTCGCGAAAGAGACCTCCTATGAGGCGGTCAAGGCGGCGATGAAGGCGGCCGCTGATGGCGAGCTGAAGGGCATCCTCGGCTACACCGAAGACAAGGTGGTCTCGACCGATTTCCGCGGCGAGGCCAAGACCTCGATCTTCGACGCCGAAGCCGGCATCATGCTCGACTCGACCTTCGTCAAGATCGTGGCGTGGTACGACAACGAGTGGGGCTATTCCAACAAGGTGCTGGAGATGGCCAAGGTCATCGCGAAGTAAGCGCCTGGACTGTTGTCCATTGTTTAAACGCCGTCCCTGCCTGCGCAGGGGCGGCGTTTTCGCTTGGGCGAAAACACGCGAACGCCGAATGTCAAAATGAACGGGATTGCAAATCCCGCCAGGATCGGCTATATAATAACGGGAAAGCGAAAGGGTTCGGAGGTCATCGATGCACGTAAACGCTCAAGTTGCCGCTTTCATGAAACAGTTCCCGTTCGAAGGGCTGACCTTCGACGATGTCACGCTGGTCACCCGGTACGCCGACTTTCTTCCCGACCAGACCACGCTCGCCGCGCGGCTGACCAGCCGCATTACCCTCAACATCCCGTTTGTCAGCGCCGCGATGGACACCGTGACCGAAGCCGGCATGGCGACCGCCATGGCGATGCTCGGCGGCATCGGCGTGATCCACAAAAACCTGCCGCCCGAAATCCAGGCCCAGCACGTGCGCCGCGTCAAGCACCACCTCAACGGCCTGATCATGAAGCCGGTCGCCTTCCACAACGCCGACACCCTGGCCTACATCCAGCAGTACCGAGACGACCACCACCTCTCGTTCAGCGGCTTTCCGATCCTCGACGACCAAGACCGCCTCGCGGGCATCGTGACCTCCAGCGACATCCGCTTCGCCAAGAAGAGCGCGACGCGCGTGTCCGAGGTCATGACCACGCGCGTGATCACGGCCGCGCCCGACACCTCGCTGGAACAGGCCTACGCCATCATGATGGAGAACAAGATCGGCAAGTTGCCCCTCGTGGACAGCGACGGACGGCTGGTCGGCCTCTACTCCTTTACCGACGTCCTGGAGCTGGTTGAGAACGCCCAGCCGCTCTACACCCGCGATTCGCGCTACCGCCTGCGCGTGGCCGCCGCCGTCAGTGCCGGCGACCACGACCGCATGGCGATGCTCGCGGACGAAGAGGTCGATGTGGTGGTGGTCGACAGCGCCCACGGCCACAGCAAGGGCATCCTCGACATGGTGGGCTGGATCGCCAAGCACTATCCCGACATCGACGTGATCGGCGGCAACATCGCCACCGCCGAAGGCGCGGTGGCCCTGCAAAAGGCCGGCGCCCATGCCGTCAAAGTCGGCATCGGCCCCGGCTCGATCTGCACCACGCGCGTCGTGTGCGGCGTCGGCATCCCGCAGATCACCGCCGTCTACAACGCGGCGCAGGCGGTCGGCGGCGCCATCCCGATCATTGCCGACGGCGGCATCCGCCACTCCGGCGACGTGCCCAAAGCGCTGGTCGCCGGCGCGGACACCGTGATGCTCGGCTCGCTGCTGGCCGGCACCGAGGAGAGCCCGGGCGAGAAGATCATTCACGAAGGCCGCCACTATGTCGTCTACCGCGGCATGGGCAGCCTCGCCGCCATGAAAGAGGGCAAGGGCAGCCGCCAGCGCTACGACCAAGACAACGTCAAAGAGGATGACCTCGTGCCGCAGGGCATCGAGGGCATCGTTCCTCTGGCCGGCTCGGTCAAGAAGATCATGACCCAATTCTGCGGCGGCCTGCGGTCGTCGCTCGGTTACTGCGGCGCCCGCACCCTCGCCGAGATGAAACGCGACGGCTATTTCTACCGCGTCACCAACGCGGGCGTGCGCGAAGCCCACCCGCACGACGTCAAGATCATCAAGGAAGCGCCCAACTACCGTTCCTGATAAGCGCTCGGCTTTTTCGCCTTGCGTGCGGTGCGCATTTCTGATTAACTGTGCGCGTTTACGAGCGAAAGTGAACGCGAATGAGCGAAACCGCATCCAGAGAATTGGCTGAAGCCCGCTGGCGCAAACTGCGCGACCTTGTGCGCGAGCGCGGCATTCTGCGCGTGGAGGAGCTGGCCGCCGAACTGGGGGTCTCCGCCGCCACGGTGCGGCGCGACCTGGCCGCACTCGAGACGTCCGGCGAGCTGCGCCGCATCCACGGCGGTGCCATGGCGCCGGAGCGGCGCGCCGAGGAACCCTTGTTCGATGACAAGACCGCCATGGCCGCGCCGGAGAAACAGCGCATCGCCGAGGCCGCCTTCGCGCTCATCGGCCCGCGCGACATCGTCTACCTCGACGGCGGCAGCACGATCGTCGCGCTGGCGCGCCTGCTCATCCCGCTCAAGCAATTGACCGTCGTCACCAATTCGCTGCGCGTGTCACAGATCTTCAGCAACGGCGGCCCCCGCATGATCCTGACCGGCGGCGAGTGCCGCCTGCTCAGCCAGACGTTCGTCGGCCCGCTCACGCGCGCGGTGCTGGACCAGATGCATCTCGACATTGCCTTTATGGGCACCATCGGCGTTTCGGCCCAGCAGGGCATGACCACCACCGACCCGGCCGAGGCCTTCACCAAAGAGCAGGCGATGGCGCGCGCCTCGCGCACCGTGCTGTTGGCCGACAGCTCGAAGTTCGGCAAGACGAGCTTCGTGAGGTTCGGCACGATCAGCCAACTCTCCACCGTAATCTCTGACAAACAGATGCCTCCCGCCGAGCGGAAGGCGTTCCAGCGCGCCGGAGTCGAAACCCTTCTTGTTTAACCCATACTAACCGAAAGACACGACCGCCATGGCTACCAACAATTACCTCAGCACACTGAAACCGAAGTTCAAGCCGACCACCTACTCCCTCGGCAAGATTCCCGCCTACCAGTACAAGGGTTCGCTGAAAGAGGAGCTCGCCGCCGGCTCCCTCACGTCCGCTCAGACCGTCGACGTGCTGGAAGACATGCTGATGATCCGCGAGTTTGAGGAGATGATCGTCAAGCTGCGCACCGGCGCGTACGACTCCTGCAAGGGCTACGAGTACCGCGGCCCCACGCACGTTTCAATCGGGCAGGAAGCCACGGCCGTCGGCTGCTGCGCCGCGATGCGCTATGACGACCAGATCACCTCGACCCACCGCGGCCACGGCGATTCGCTGGCCAAAGGGTGCGCCGCCATCCGCGGCATGAGCGTGGACGAGCTGAAGGCCCGCGTCCCGGCCTGCGGCGCCACCAAGCGCAAAGAGCTGGTCGAAGCCGCCCTGGAAGACCATGTCTACCGCGCGATCGCCGAGCTGTTCGGCAAAGAGGACGGCTACTGCAAGGGACGCGGCGGCGGCATGCACATCGCGGACTTCAAGGCCGGCCACCTCGGCGCCAACGCAATCGTCGGCGGCGGCGTGCCGATCGCCACCGGCTCGGCGATCAGCTCGCGCTATTTCAAGAACGGTAAGGTCACCTGCTGCTTCGCGGGCGACGGCGCTTACGCCAACGGCGTCGTGCTGGAAGCGCTCAACTGGGCCGCCATGGGCCAGTTCACCGACCCCACCTACGCCAAGCACCCCTTCGGCCTGCCCATCGTCTATGCCGTCATCAACAACCACTATGGCTTTACCGGGCGTGTGGATGGCGAGGTCGCGGGCGTCTGCACGGTCGCGCGCCGCGCCGCCGGCTTCGCGGACAACAACATGCACGCCGAAGTGATCAACGGCATGGATATCCTCGCCTGCATGGACGCCATGCGCCGCGCGGCCGAGCTGTGCCGCAAGGGCGAAGGCCCCGTGATGCTGGAGTTCGACACCTACCGCAACTATGGCCACTCGCTCGGCGACCCGCGCAACGAATATCGCACCAAGGAGGAAGAGGCCGAGTGGAAGGCCCTCGACCCGATCGCGAACCTTGAGCGGCAGATGCTCGAGAACGGCTGCATCACGCCCAAGAAGCTCGCCGACCTCAAGGCCAAAGTGGCCGACCGCAACGCCCGCATGGCGGCCAAGGCCGCCTGGTCGAAGGATCCCGATCCGGCCGACGTGATCAAGTACATGTACACCGACACCCGCGTGGAGACGGTGCCCGAGGCCTTTGCGTCCGTCACGCTCGAAGCCGAGCTGCCCGCCATCAAGCGCACGGAAGACAGCCAGATCACCTACAAGGACGCGATCAAGGAAGCGATGATCGAGGAGATGATGCGCGATCACCGCGTGGTGCAGTGGGGCGAGGACATCGCCGAATACGGCGGCGCCTTCAAAGTCACCAAGGGGCTGATCGACGCTTTCGGACGCGACCGCGTTTTCAACACGCCGATCTCGGAAGCCTGCATCTGCGGCACGGCGGTCGGCGCGGCCATGACCGGCCTGCGCCCGGTGGTCGAGCTGATGTACATGGACTTTGGCCTGATGGCCTCCGACCAGATCTCCAACCAGGCGGCCAAATGGCACTACATGTCCGGCGCCAGCATCGAGGTGCCGCTGGTCTACCGCGCCTCGGTCGGCGGCGGCAAAGGCTACGGCGGCCAGCACTCCCAAACGCTGGAATCGATGTTCGCCCACATCCCCGGGCTGTACGTCGTCTATCCGGCCACGCCCTACGACGCCAAGGGCATGCTGAAGAGCGCGATCCGCGACAACAACCCGATCCTCTTCGTCGAATCGCAGATCATGTACAACTACAAGGGCGTGGTGCCGGCCGAAGAGTACCTGATTCCGCTGGGCAAGGCCGACGTCAAACGCGCCGGCGATGCGGTCTCGATCATCACGTGGGGCCCGATGCTCTACGAGGCGCTGAAAGCGGCGGACCAGCTCGCCGCGCAGGGCGTCGCCGCCGAGGTCGTCGACATCCGCTCGCTGGTGCCGCTGGACATGGAGACGATCCTCGCCTCGGTCCGCAAGACCGGCCGCTGCGTGGTCGCCAGCCACTGCGTCGGCATCGGCAGCTACACCGGCGAGATCGCGTCGCGCATCATGGCCGAGGCCTTTGACTCGCTGGATGCCCCGGTCCTGCGCGTCGGCGCTAAGGACGGCATCGCGCCGCAGGCCTACTCGCTGGAAGACGCCTTCCTGCCGCATGACCGCGACATCGTCGCCGCTGTCAAACAGCTTCTCTAATCACGGAAAACAAAACGGACCTGTTTAGAGTCGACAGGGATGGCGGGCGTGCCCGCCATCCCTTTTTTGTTGGTTGCCGACCTGCTTAATAGGCACCCTCCGCCTCTGCGGCGCGGAGCATGGCTGTGACGTTTTCGAGCGGTGTCTGCCGTTCCAAAAAGTCAGAGGCCGCGAAAAGATAGGGATAGACCCACGCCAGAAACTCTTCCTGGATAAAGGGAACGACCGGCACGCGGTCGGGGATGCCGCCGTTCAACACAGTCAGGATACGTTCACGTGCAGTCATGCGTTTCATGCTTTCTTGGGTAACAACAGGTACACCACGATCCACGCTGCGACTCGCCCTTCTTTTCCCTCGCCATCCCGGTTTAACCGGTGGTAACATGACGCTCCATATGCTGGGTACGGTGGCCCCACGCGGGACGCGTATTCAGGAGTCCGGGTTTAACGAATGAACGGATCTGCGAAGCGACACGATGACTGCCGAAACCCATGCCCAAATCGCCTCTTTCATCTGGGGAATCTGTAACCTTCTGCGCGGCCCCTACAAGCGCAACGAATACCGCAAGGTGATCCTCCCCCTGACCGTCCTGCGCCGCTTCGACTGCATCCTCGCCCCGACCCGTGCGGCCGTTCTCAAAAAACACGCCGATCTCAAGGGCAAGGGCGATAACATCGTGCGCCACAGCCTGACCCGGGTCACCGGCGTGCCGTTCTACAATCTCTCGAAGTTCACCCTGGGCAAGCCCGCCGAGAAGAGCGGCCTCAACGGTCTGCTTGACGATCCCGGCCAGCTCGATCAGAACCTCAACCGCTACATCGGGGCCTTCTCTCCCAACGTCCGCGCCATCATCGAGCGGTTCAAGTTCAGCGAGGAAATCTCAACCCTGTCTCAGAAGAATCTGCTCTATCTGGTGGTGAAACAGTTCGCCGCCATCGACCTCTCGCCCGAGCGGGTGGACAACATGCAGATGGGCTACGTTTTCGAGGAGCTCATCCGCATCGGGGCTGAGCAGTCGAACGAGGAGGCGGGCGAGCACTTCACGCCGCGCGAGGTGATCAAGCTGATGGTCAACCTGCTCCTGTCCCCCGAGAAGGACCTCGCCCGCAGCCATGTCGTCAAGACGATCTACGACCCCGCCTGCGGTACGGGCGGCATGCTCTCCGTGGCCGAGCAGTATATCCGCGATCTCAACAGCCACGCCCAGCCCAAGCTCTTCGGCCAGGACTGGAACGACGAAGCCTGGGCCGTCTGCAAGTCCGACATGCTCATCAAGGGCGAGGACGCCGACAACGTGGTGCTCGGCGACACCTTCACGCAGGACGGGTTCACCCGCGCGCCGGACGGAAAGCGGTGGGCCTTCGACTACATGCTCGCCAACCCGCCCTTCGGCGTGGAGTGGAAACAGCAGCAGAAAGCCATCGAGAACGAACGCGACACCTTTGGCTTCGACGGCCGCTTCGGCGCGGGCACACCCCGCGTCAACGACGGCGCCCTGCTCTTCCTCCAGCACATGCTCTCGAAGATGCGCCCCCCGAAGGACGGCGGGAGCCGCATCGCCATCGTCTTCAACGGCTCCCCGCTCTTCACGGGCGACGCGGGCAGCGGCGAGAGCGAGATCCGCCGCTGGATCATCGAGAACGACTGGTTGGAGGCCGTGGTGGCCCTGCCCGAGCAGCTCTTCTACAACACCGGCATCTCGACCTACCTCTGGGTACTCACGAACCGCAAGGAGAAACACCGCAAGGGCCAGGTGCAGCTCATCGACGCCCGCGCCTTCTGGGTGCAGATGGAAAAGAGCCTCGGCAACAAGCGCCGTCGCATCGGCGACCCGGCCGACAAGGAGAAAGACCCCGACCACATCGGCGACATCGCCCGCATCTATCATGACTTTCGCGATGGCGAGAGCCGCGCCTTCACCGAAGAGGATGCCGTCACGCACAAGCCCGTCAAGCGCAAGCGCGTCGTCAGCAAGGTCTTCGACAACGAGGAGTTCGGCTACCGCAAGATCACGGTCGAGCGTCCCCTGCGCCTGAACTTCCAGGCCAGCGCCGAGCGCATCGCCCGGCTCGACAACGAGAGCGCCTTCAGGAATCTCGCCACAAGCGCCCGCAAGGCCTCGGCCGCCCGCGAGGAGGAGATCGAGGCCGGCCGTCAGCGGCAGCAAGAGATCAAGGCTTTCCTCGGCACGCTGGGCGGCAAGCTCTGCAAAGACCGCGAAACCTTCCTCTCCGGCATCAAGACCGCCGGCAAGAAAATCGGCCTGCGCCTCTCGGGCCCCGAACTCAAGGCCGTGCTCTCGGCTTTGAGCGAATGCGACGAGACCGCCGAGATCTGCCGTGACGCAAAAGGGAATCCCGAGCCTGACGCCGAGCTGCGCGACACCGAGACCGTGCCGCTCAAGGAGGACGTGGAGACGTATTTCAAGCGCGAGGTGCTGCCGCACGTCCCCGACGCCTGGATCGACCACGCCAAGACCAAGGTCGGCTACGAGATCCCGCTCAACCGCCACTTCTACAGGTACGAGCCGCCGCGTCCGCTGGCTGTCATCGAAGCCGACATCAAGCGCCTCGAGGGCGAGATCGTGGCGCTGCTCAAGGAGGTGACGGCGTGAGCGGGCGCTGCCAAGGGACGCAAACGACTGAAAGGACGGAAGGCCGGCCGTTGCATTTTTTACGTTCCTTCAGTCCCTTTTGTCCCTTCAGTCCTTTCAAGTAATTTTTATGTCTGAGCACTTCATACCCCCGCACGGCGGCTACGAGAACCTGCTGTCGTTCCAGAAGGCGCGGATCGTGTTTGACGGCACGGTCCGGTTCTGCGAGCGCTTTGTGGATCCGCGCTCGCGCACGGTGGACCAGATGGTGCAGGCCGCCCGCTCGGGCAAGCAGAACATTCTCGAAGGCAGCCGCGCTTCCGGGACTTCCAAGGAGACCGAGATCAAGCTGACCAACGTGGCGCGCGCCAGCCTGGAGGAACTGCTGGAGGACTACCGCGATTTCATCCGCCTGCGCGGCATTGCGGAGTGGCCGCCGGACCACGCGTATACCCTGCGGCTGCGGCAGCTCAATCGCACGCCGGACGCCGGCTACGACACGTTCAAGAAGGGCATCGAACACCCCGATCCGGCCATCGCCGCCAATGTGATGATCGGCTTGATCAAGCTGACCAACTACCTGCTCGACCAACAGCTCCGCGCCCTGGAGCAGGCCTTCCTTCAAGAGGGCGGCCTCCGCGAACGGATGACGCGCACCCGGCTCGCCGCCCGTTCCCATCATCCCCCCTCATAATCACCGCTTCCGTCTTTTCTGTCCTTTCTGTCCCTTCCAACATGAAACGCAAACCCTACCCGAAATACAAGCCTAGCGGCGTCGAGTGGCTCGGCGACGTGCCGGAGAACTGGCAGGTGAAGCGGCTGAAAACGTCTGCCCTGTGCTGGGTCAGCAACGTCGATAAGGTCCCTTCCGAAGATGAGTTGCCTGTGCGTCTGTGCAACTACACGGACGTCTATTATCACGATCACATTTTGCCTGACATGGGATTGATGGAGACTACCGCGACAGCCGACGAGATACGCCGATTCGGTCTGCAAAAAGGGGATGTGCTCATTACCAAAGACTCCGAAGAGTGGAGTGACATTGCCGTTCCTGCGCTGGTCATAGAGGCTGCTCCTGACCTTGTTTGCGGTTATCACCTCGCCATCATTCGCGCACAGCCTGAAGCCCTTTTGGGTGATTACCTCCTGAGGGCATTTCAGTCGTGCGCGATCAACCAACAGTTTCAAGTGGCAGCGAGTGGGGTTACGCGTTATGGGCTCCCCAAGTCTTCGATAGGGGATGCATGGTTGCCGATTCCACCTCCCTCCGAGCAACGTGCCATCGCAGCGTTCCTCGACCGTGAAACCGGACGCATCGACACCCTGATCGCGAAGAAGCGCGAGCTGGTCGAGCGTCTGAAGGAGAAGCGCACCGCGCTGATCTCGCACACCGTCACACATGGCCTGCCGCCCGAAGCTGCCGCGAAGGCTGGGCTTCCCGTCAACCCGCCCTTCAAACCCTCTGGTATTGAATGGTTGGGGGACATCCCCAAGCACTGGGACGTAATGGCACTCAAATGGCGTTCACGCTGTCGCAGCGGAGACGCAATCGCAACGGATGATGTGAATCCAGAGCTGACACCTGAAAGAGGTGTCCCGGTCATCGGAGGAAATGGGGTGATGGGCTATTGTGATAGTTCAAACTGCGAACATCCGGTTTTGGTTATCGGGAGGGTGGGTGCATTGTGCGGAAACGTCCACTTCATCAAGCCGCCCGCGTGGATTACCGACAATGCTCTGGTCATGTGCACCGACGCAGCGACGTTCTCACAGAAATACCTCGCCGCTGTGTTAAGAACTAGAAACCTGAACGAGTTGGCGGACAAGACAGCTCAGCCTCTTATCACTGGAACTCGCATTCGGAATGAACGAATCCCTGTTCCGGCCCTCCCCGAGCAAGCCGCCATCGCCGCCTATCTCGCCGCAGAGACGACGAAGTTGGACACGCTGGCGACGAAGATAGAAGAGGCTGTCGAACGGTTGCGGGAATTCCGCGCCGCCCTCATCACCGCCGCCGTCACGGGAAAAATTGATGTGAGAAATGAGGTCGCATCATGAGCACGGATAAATCACAGGATTACCTTGTTGGTCTGGTCAACGAACTGCGCAAGCTGCCCAAGGAGACCGGCTGGGTCGAGTTCAAAGAGAATGTTGCCAATCCCGACGACATTGGAGAATACTTGTCCGCGCTGAGCAACACAGCGGCCTTAAAGGGCAAGGCGAACGCCTACCTTGTCTGGGGAATCAAGGACGGAACGCACGAAATCACCGGCACGTCTTTCCAGATTGGCCAAACAAAAAAGGGGAACGAGGATTTGGAAAGCTGGCTGGTCCGACTGCTGAACCCTCGCCTTCATTTCCGCTTTAATGAACTTGATATCGACGGCAAGCGACTTGTGGTGCTGGAGATCCCTCGCGCAACGGGAAAGCCGACACAGTTTGGAGGGATAGAGTTTATTCGGGTCGGCTCGTATCGACAAAAGCTGAAGGATCACCCCAATCTTGAGCGCGATTTATGGCGGATTTTCGATACAACTCCTTTTGAGGATCTGAAAGCGGTTGAACGGGCGGATTCAGCTCAGGTCCTCACGTTGCTGGATTACCCGGCTTACTTTGATTTGATGTCGCAGCCGCTGCCTGCCGACCGAGACAAGATTCTGTCCCGTCTGGCGGATGATCGGCTGATTGTGGCAAACCCGGCGGGAGGCTGGGATATAACGAATCTCGGGGCCATTTTATTTGCAAAGGATCTGGACGCGTTCAAAGTGTTGAAAAGAAAGGGCATCCGCGTAATCGTATATGAGGGTAAGGGGCGGCTTATTACTGTACGTGAACAAGACGGTCGCAAAGGATACGCATCTGGGTTCGAAGGGTTAATCGATTTTGTGAATGCCCTGCTTCCTCGTAACGAAGTTGTCGGAAAAGCCCTGCGTAAAAATGTGCCGATGTATCCCGAACCGGCCATCCGCGAGTTGATTGCAAACGCGCTTATTCATCAGGATTTCTCGGTCACGGGAAGCGGACCAATGGTCGAGATTTTTGCCGACCGCATGGAAATAACGAACCCGGGACTTCCTCTTGTTAAAACGGAACGTTTTCTCGATACACCTCCTCGTTCACGCAATGAAGCGCTGGCTTCCATGATGCGGCGGGCGGGCATTTGTGAGGAGCGTGGTAGTGGCGTCGATAAAGTGGTGTTTCAGACCGAGTTTTATCAGTTGCCAGCGCCAATTTTCGAGACGCCAGACGGTTCTACACGGGCGGTGCTCTTTGCGCATAAGGTGCTGAACGCGATGGATCGGAACGACAGGGTGCGGGCCTGCTACCTGCATGCCTGTCTCCGCCATGTGGAACGTAACCCGATGACGAATTCCAGCCTGCGGGAACGATTCGGAATTGATGAGAAGAACAGTGCGATCGCATCCCGGATCATCCGGGACGCCAGCGAGGACGGGCAGATCAAGCCATATGATCCCGCTCAAGGCAAGAAATACGCCAAGTACCTTCCTTTCTGGGCTTGAAACCATATGATTTTCTTATTTGATGGTTATTTGATGCGAAGCCTCCGGAGACGGGGCGTTTGCTATGCCAGTCGCAGGTCAACGCTTGATTACCAACGACTTACGATTCTCATCGCCTGACAGTCTTATTTGATGGCCATGTAACCTTATGAAGACAACCAACGAACATGCCTTCGAGACCTACGTGGAGGAGATCCTGCTGAAAAAGAGCGGTTGGACGCGGGGCAATCTCGGCGACTGGGACAAGGAACTGGCGCTTTTCCCCGCGCAGGTGTGCGCCTTCATTGAGGCCACGCAGCCCAAGCTCTGGGCCGATATGCGGTCGCTGCACGGGAGTGGGCTGGAGTCGGCGCTCGTCGTGGCTTTGGTCAAGGAGCTGGACGCCAAGGGTTCGCTCCATGTCCTGCGCCACGGCTTCAAGTTCTACGGTAAGCTCTTCCGGCTCTCTTACGCCAAGCCCGCGCACGGCGCGAACTTCGACACCATCGACCTCTTCAACAAGAACGGCCTCACGGTCACGCGGCAGGTGCCGTGCCACCCCGGCGACACCCGCACGCTCGACATGCTGCTCGCCGTCAACGGCCTGCCCGTCGCGACCATCGAACTCAAGAACCCCGGCACCGGCCAGAGCTGGAAGAACGCCGTGTGCCAGTACAAGGCGGATCGCGACCCCCGCGCCCCGCTCTTCGCCTTCAAGCGGCGGGCGCTTGTCCACTTCGCAGCCGACCCTGACGAGATCCACATGACCACGCGGCTGGCGGGTGACAAGACGCACTTCCTGCCGTTTAACCGGGGCAGCCATCCCGGCGAGATCATCTGCGGCAAGGGCAATCCCCAGCATCCCTCCGGCTACCGCACCGGTTACTTCTGGGAAGAGGTGCTGGAACGGGGGAGCTTCCTCGACATCCTGCACGCCTTCATGTTCCTTGAGGTCAAAGAGGAGAAAGTCGACGACGGCAAAGGCGGCCACAAGAAGGTCACCAAGGAGACGCTGGTCTTCCCGCGCTACCACCAGCTCGATTCCGTGCGCAAGCTTGTCCGCACCGCGCGCGAGGAGGGGAGCGGACACAACTACCTGATCCAGCACTCGGCGGGCAGCGGCAAGACCAACAGCATATCGTGGCTCTCGCACCGCCTCGCCAGCCTGCACGATGTGCGGGACGCCAAGGTCTACGACTGCGTCGTGGTCATCACCGACCGGCAGGTGCTCGACCGCCAGTTGCAGGACGCGATCTATCAGATCGAGCACGCGCAGGGCGTGGTCAAGGCCATCGATCAGGACGCCAAGCAGCTCGCCGCCGCGCTTGTCGACGGCACGAAGATCGTGGTCACGACCCTTCAGAAGTTCCCGTTCGTGCTGCGCGGGCTCCTGCATGCGGCGGGGGCGGAGAGCGCCGAGGCGGCGTCGGACGAGGAGAAGCGTCAGGCCAAGGCGTGGGAGGCGGAGATCGCCAAGCGCCGCTACGCCATCATCGTGGACGAGGCGCACTCGAGCCAGACCGGCGAGACCGCCCGCGAGCTGAAGGAGATCCTGGGCAAGTCCGCCAAGGCGGAGAACGGCGAGGAGGAGGCCGACTGGGAGGATCGCCTCAACCAGGTGATGCAGTCGCGCGGGCGGCAGCCCAACCTCAGCTTCTTCGCGTTCACCGCCACGCCCAAGGGCAAGACGCTGGAGCTGTTCGGGCGCACGGGGGCGAGCGGCACACCCGAGGCCTTCCACCTCTACTCCATGCGGCAGGCCATCGAGGAGGGCTTCATCCTCGACGTGGTCACGCACTACACGACCTACAAGAACTTCTACCGCCTCGTGAAGGCCATCGAGAACGACCCGACCCTGCCCAGAAAGAAGGCGGCGAAGGCGCTGGCCAAGTTCATGAGCCTGCACCCCGTGAACATCGAGCAGAAGACCGAGATCATGGTCGAGCACTTCCGCAGCACGGTGCGCGGCCTGCTCCACGGCAGGGCCAAGGCCATGGTGGTCACGCCCTCCCGACTTCACGCCGTGCGCTACATGCAGGCCTTCCAGCGCTACATCTCCTCCAAGAGCTACTCGGATATCCGCCCGCTGGTCGCCTTCAGTGGCACGGTGAAAGACCCCGACTCAGGCATCGAGTACACCGAGCCCAACATGAACCTCGACTGCGTGAGCGGTAAGCCCGTCAGCGAGCGGCAGCTCCCGGAGCGCTTCGCCTCCTCCGACTACCAGGTCTTGCTCGTGGCGAACAAGTACCAGACCGGCTTCGACCAGCCGCTGCTCTGCGCCATGTACGTGGACAAGCGCCTCGACGGCGTGCAGGCGGTGCAGACGCTCTCGCGCCTCAACCGCAAGATCCCCGGCAAGGAGCCGCCCTTCGTCCTGGACTTCGTCAACGAGGCGGAGGACATTTATCGCGCCTTCAAGCCCTACTACGACGCCACCAGCCTCCAGGGGGTGTCCGATCCGCACAAGCTGGAGGAGCTCAAGCACGAGCTGGACAAGGCGCAGGTCTATCACCAGAGCGAGGTCGAGGCGTTCGCCCGCGTCTTCTACAAGCCGCTCGAAAAACAGTCGGTCCAAGACCACGCCCTCATGCAGCGCCAGTTGCAGCCCGCCGTCGACCGTTACAACGCCATCGAGGACGACGAGCGCCGTGACGCTTTCCGGGAGAAGCTCGGGGGGTACGTCCGCATCTACGCTTTCATGAGCCAGATCATCCCTTATGCGGACGACACGCTGGAGATGCTCTACAGTTTCGCCCGCTTCCTGCTGCCGCATCTGCCGCTCGACCGCGACACGGAGCGGGTGGTCATCAGCGACGAGGTAGGCCTTCAATTCTACCGCATCCAGAAGATCTTCTCCGATGACATCCGGATCAGGGAGGGCGATCCCGAGGGGGTGAAGAGTCCCACAGACGTCGGCACCGGCACGTCCAAGGACGTCAAAGCCCCGCTATCGGAGATCATCCAGGCGCTCAACGACCGCTTCGGCACCAGTTTTTCGGAAGAAGACCGCATCTTCTTCGAGCAGATCCGCGAAAAGGCCGCCCGCAACCAGCAGATCATCGACACGGCGAAGGCGAACCCGCTCGACAAGTTCCAGCTCGGCATCAAGCAGATCATCGCCGACCTCATGATCCAGCGCCTCGGCGAGAACGACCAGATCGTCTCACGTTACATGGAGGACGCCGAGTTCCAGAACACGGCCTTCCCGCTGCTCGCCCAAGCCATCTTTGAGTCGATCCGTGAGCGAACTTGAAACATCGTCCCGATGATGAGGCGCCCCTACAATCGGCCTCGCTATCGGTATCGGTATCGCCAATTCCGCTTTTCTTCCGATTCCGATACCGATAGCGATTTGGATTGAGTTTGCGATAGCGGCTATCAGGGTTGGGAGGCTGAAGTTTGACGAAACCCGCGTGAAACGTGTATGGTATCCCCGTCAGTATGATGAAGTGGGGGATCTATGCGTTTGAACGGGAGGATGGCGCGGAGGGTGTTCGCCGGGTTGATGGCCACGGCGGTGTGCGGCCAGGCCGCCGATGAGCCGGACACGCTGGACCGGATCTATCTGGGCTCGCGCCCGTCTGTGTCGGCCGACGGCAGCCAGTTTGTCTTTGAGTGGTGTGACAGCATCTGGCTCGCGCCGACGGCGGGCGGCACGGCCACCCCCTTGCAGAACGGCAGCGCGAAAGACGTCTGGCCGGTGCTCGCGCCGGACGGCCGACGCGTGGCGTTTCAGAGCGACCGCGACGGCGGCTGGAAAATCTTCGAGGTGAATCTGGATGACGGCCGGACGCGCCAGCTCTCGTTTCATTCGGAGGGCGCGCGCCCCTATGGCTGGACGGCGGACGGACAGGCGCTGCTGGCCGTCGTCGTGCGCGATCATGACGGCGGACGCGCCCTGGAGCGCGCCGCCCTCTTGCCGGCCGCGGCGCGCGGCCCGGAACAGGTGCTGTTCGACAACCCGGCCAACGAGCCCTGCCTCGCGCCGGACGGCCAGCGCTTGCTGTTCACGATTGAGGGCGGCGACCTCTATCGGGCGCGCGCCGCCGGCAGCCAGTCCGCCCAGATCTGGCTGTACGACCGGCGCGATCAGCGTTTTACCTGTCTGGTCAAACGCGCGACCGAGAGCCGCACGCCGCTGTGGACGCCCGACGGGAAGGGCTTCTACTACGTGTCGGGCGAGGGCGGCTGCATGAACGTGCGCCACCGCGATCTGGCCTCCGGCGATGAACGGCCGATCACCCGCTACGCGGAAGACGCCGTGATCCATCCCGCGCTCTCGCGCGACGGACGCACGCTGGTCTTCCGCCGGCTGTTCGATTTCTATCGCATGGACCCCACCCGCCCGGAGCAGCCGGCGGCGCGCATCGTGTTGCGGCCTGGTGCCGCGACCCTGCGGCCGGCGTCGCGCCGCCGCTACTACAACGCCTGCTGGAACAATGACGAGCCCGGCTGCGTGGCCTTCTGCGACGACGGCATGCAGATCGCCTTCACGACCGGCGGCGACCTCTGGGTGATGGACACGGTGCTGCGCGAGCCCAAACGCGTGCACGGCGCGACGCGCACGCACGAGCGCGACTGCGTGTTCACGCCCGACGGCGGGGCGCTCTATTATCTGTCCGACCAAGGCGACGGCGTCGCGCTGTGGCGCGCGGAACGCGCGGACGCTTCCGCCTGCTGGTGGGAGAATTCGGCCTTCCGCAAGACCGTGCTGACGCACGACGAAACGCACCGTCGCCTGCTGCGGATCAGCCCGGACGGCACGCGCCTCTCTTGGGTGGAGCCGTGCGGCAACCTGGTTGTGGCCGATACCAACGGCGTGGCGGTCACGCGCTGCCGGCAGGCGTCGAATGTGGACGCCTACGCCTGGTCGCCGGACAGCCGCTGGCTGGTGGCTTCGCTGGCCGACGACTACAGCAACACGGATGTCTGGCTGCTCGCGGCAGACGGTAAAGGCAAGGACTGCAACCTCTCGCGCCACTTCAGTTGGGACGGCCATCCGTGCTGGTCGCCGGACGGCAAGCTGGTCGCGTTCGTGGGCCAGCGGCCGGATGACCAGACTGACCTCTTTTACGTCTGGCTGAGCCGGGCCGATGAAGAGCGCAACACCTTCGACAAGG
>ENA-UPXM01003479-UPXM01003479.1-activated-sludge-metagenome-genome-assembly--contig:-NODE-3479-length-17091-cov-26.007396_pt1 | contig 17091 bp, 17 predicted proteins | sample MGYA00238178_ERZ772708 | MGnify/ENA primary metagenome ERZ772708 (study PRJEB29002, sample SAMN05720212) | activated sludge metagenome | isolation source: anaerobic digester from wastewater... | reverse complement strand
AGGTTCCTGAAGATCCACTTGTACCGCTAGTTCCGGAGGTTCCATTTATACCTGATGATCCTGAGGTTCCACTTGTACCGCTAGTTCCGGAGGTATTTGATTGTCCAGAAGCAAAATCTCCCAATGTTCCAATATATCTATAACCTGAAATTTTAAAAGGTTTTGAAAATAAAGAAACACTTCCATTAAATGTTAATATACCTGTTTGATAATCAAAAAACCATTCACAAGAATCAGTAGGATAAATCTCATTATTATTATTATCAAATAAATGAATTTGATAATTATCTCCGTATTTTGTTGAAATCCAATTTTTTAATCTATTGATTCCATCAGATGCATAATAACATTGATTATTAGGAACTGTATTATCTAATGTTAATTCAAATAAAGTATATTTTTCAGCTATACTTTGATTAACAGCATCTTGAGGATTCTCAGGAATTGTTTGCGTCCAAACATCATCGGCATGTATATGTATTGTTGAATCAGCATATTCATTGAACCAGAACTTTCCTTGAGAATCTGTTGTTCTTCGACCTATTAATGTTTTAAAACTTCGGTCTGTTTTATCCCATGACATTTAAGGTAAAATCTCCTAAAAGTTATATTAAAATTATAATGAATTAATTGCTTTAATTTGCTCTACAGAGCTTTTAAATATTATAATAACCCTATATTCATTATTGTTATTTGCTGTTGAGTGTAGACCAAGTGAAAATGAAATTGACCCATTTATAGCTGAAGTTCTACATCCCAATGAATCAGATCTACTTGTACCAGAACCATTACCATTATTATCTCCAACAACTTTACCTAGATCAAAATATAAATTTTCATTTTCAAGATATAATAAAACATTTAAATTTCCATTCCCATAAGAACTAATATCTGTATAAACAATATTATTAAATGTTAATGTTCCTGTTGAAGCAGATGCCTTTGTAAATTTTCTTTGATATTCTTGATCTCCTGTAAAATCAGGATAATCAATTGAATTTGGATATTGTAAAATTCCATTTTTAACTTGAGCATTACCATTTATTAATAATTGTGTTGAGTCCCATGATAAATTAGTATTTAATTGTAATCTTTTATTTTCATCATAGAATGATTCTGATGTTAATGTACTTATAATATTATATGTACATATGTCATAATCTAAACTTATATTTTCAAATACTTGTTTGTTATCAGGTTTATATAATCTTACTTGAATATAAGGATTTTGACCTGATATATTTTGAATATTTAAAGTAATTAATTGATTTGTTATTATAAACTCATCATTATAATTAGGAATTGTTAAAGGATTTAATGAAATTGCATCCATAGCAGAAGGATTCATTGTAATATAAGCAACTCTATTGGGATGAATTGCTTTTGTAAATATACCACTAGCTGCTTTAAAATTTAAATTAAATGTTGAATTATATCCATAATATTTTATTCCTGATAAATATTTCCAATTTATTGAATTTTCATTTATTGTTGGAATTTCACTAAAAGAAGGATTTGATGCAATATCATCATATCTAATATTTATATCATTTGATTTTCCTGCTTTTGAATGTTCAATATTATATTTATTTAATCCTTCTTGTATTTGATGAATATTTGTATAAACTTGACATTTTGCCCATATTGAATTATATAATGATATACTCAAAATACTTAAATCATAATAATCATTTTGAGTTGTTCCCTCACCTTCTTGTAAATCTCTTGATAATATTGTTTCATTATTAATATTAAGCTTGATAATTCCTGAAGGTTTACTAAATTTTCCAACTGAAAAACAATTTTCAGGATTTGGTGTTCTTAAGTTAAAGGTGTTATCAATAACATAATTATTAATAATATCCCCAGGTGATGAATCAATATACCATGAATCTGATAAACCTGCAGGTAACTTTGCAGAAAATAATGTTGTATTTGATAAAATCAATGATTTATTAGATAAATTTTCAGGTGGGGAAGGTGAAATTGCAGTTAAAATTTCATTTAAATTATCAATAGCATCACAAACAGATGTTTCAGGTGTCAATTCAACAATTCCTGAAAGATCACCATCTGAAGGTAATCCTAAAACAATATCACTTGCATCTCCAATAAATTCTCCTGGTTCAGGAGAAGTTCCACTTGTTCCTGAAGACCCACTTGTACCACTAGTTCCCGGTATACCACTTGTCCCAGATCCACCTTGAATAAATATAAATTCAGGTGATTCATTTTCACCTTGAGAAACAAGAGAAGTACCTGTTTCTCCTATTGGTATAAAAATAAGTTCGCCTAAATTATTTATAATAGGAATTGAATTAATTTGAGGTTCTATTATTTTTTCAAGATTTTCATTTTTTTCAGTTAAATTATTATATAATTCTAAAACAATATTATAAATTGAACTATGAGAAGGTGCTGTCTTTGTTTTATTTTCCCAATTTAAATCAAAAGGAATGTTTAATACATTTCTTGAATCCAGAAGCCATCTACCAGGACCAGTATATAATTGTCCTTTTGTTTGAAATAATGGAGAAATAATATATAAATCATCTGGATATTCATTTGAATCTTTATAATAAATATATCTAAAACTATATGGTTTTTGACCAGATTCAATAATAACATCACATGAAAAATGATTAAATAAAGTACCTGCATAAATGTTTTTTAATTCATCAATACTGTTTACTGAAAGATTTGATCTTTTAATCATGATGATTTATTTTTTAACTCCAATTAAATTTTTAAAAAATTTGAAGTTTATTTAAAATTAATAAATATATTAAAATTAATAAAAATCCATATATAAAAAAACCAAAAAGAGAAACTGAATATAGGATACCTTTATTAAACAATTTATACATAGAGGTTAATAATATTAAAAGAAATATTAAAAATAATATATTAAATTCAAATAATTTTAAAAACACATAGTCACCTATATTTTATAAAATTAATGAGTTCTTTAATTTTTGTTCTTAATAAGTAAAATAAATTACCAAATTTATATTTTATTTCTTGATTTCTTATTTTATTTATTAAGTTTCTTTGTTTTAGTCTTTTTCTTAATATTAAACAATCATTATTATACTTTTTACTTTTCTGAAAATAAAATTTATATAAATTTTGATGTGATATTAATTCTTTTTTAAGATGTTTATTTTCATTATGTATATAAAATAATAATACTAAATTTGTTATTAATAAAATAGATAATATGATACATATAATTGTCATAATCATAGTTTATTTTTCCTTTTTTAAATTTTAGAACAAGAAAAATTAAATTATATATCTAATCTTTTTCTTTTTACATATAAGAATTTTTTTGGATACTAATTCTTTTAATGATTCATTATCTAATTCTGAAGTATTAACTTTTCTATCTTTCTTATCATAATATTCAATAATATCTGTTTCTAAACTTTCATCATTAATCCATCTAATATAATCAAAATCTTCAATAAAATAATAAATTTTTTTGATATTATATGGTATCTTCTCTGGTTTATTAAAATCATAAATATAAAGAATTAAATCTGAATCTAGATATGATCCAAATACTGCTAGATATTTTGCATTTGGGGAAGGATAAACATATTTCCATGAAAATGCTAATCCTTTATATGCTTCATCTGGGTAATATTTTATTACCCTTCTTTTTGATATATTATATAAAGAAAAACCTTGTATATCTTCACTTGTAATAAAATAATCATTTCCATTATCATGACTTACTAATGAAGACCAAAATAAATAACTATTTTTTTCAATAATATCTATATAGTGATTTTCTTTTATATTAAATATTTTAATTTTTATAAAATCATAATTATTTTTATTACAAAAATTATATATCTCTAAATTAATAACAGATACTTTCCCTGTAATTGAGGCTGTTGCGAATTCTTCAACTTCAAAACTTAAAAGATCATCTATTGAAAAATTCCTTTCAAGATGTTTTTTCAGATTACTTCTATAAGTTAAATATTTATCATAAGATCCACCAATGAATTTGATAGAATATTCTTTCAATATTAATCCTCTTTGTATGAAAAAATAGGGGATAATTCTATTTAAAAGAATTATCCCCATATATTAAATTAAAAAAATAATAAACAACCTATCAAATATTATTAAGCTTTTTTATTCTTAAGAAATTCAAGAACCTCATTAAATTCAGTTTCATTGTATCTAATTTTAGAACTATCAAGAATTTCTCTACAAATAACAAGAAAATCATATGTATCAATTTCATTTTTATCAACAGATCTATAATTTTCAATTACCCTCAGAAATGATGAAACAGTATTTATTGTTTCCTTCTGATCATTACTAACATTAGCACCAGCAGCAATAAGAATATTTTGAATTGCCGGTAGAGCTCTATCTAGACTAGGCTTTCCATCTTTATCAACAACCTTTGTTAATTCCTCTGCCACCGTTCCCGCAATGATCATCATTTTTAGCCAAGAAATCTTCATAATTTTCTCCTTTTATTTTTGTTAAAAATATGTTTTTATTTAATTCTTTAATCAGGCCAAACAATCTCAGGTAATAATTTACATAATGTTTCTGATGAAATTCTTAAATCTCTTTCACCATTTTTAATTTGTTCAGATAATTCAAAAAATTTTATCCATACTTTATCCCTAAATTCATTACCAGCTATACCCTCTTTTCTAAATTGTTCATTAGAACTTGTTGCATATGAACATAATGAAATAATATCGTCATAGCCTCTTTCTTTAGCTACATTATCTAAATATTTTAGAACATTCTCTTCAAATTCATATAAATATATTTCTTTTTCTTTTCCTTTTGATAGATCCAATAGAATTGGATATCCATTTTCATCTGTTATAATTTGTTTGCCATTTGATTGTCCATTTAATAATACATTATAATATTCATCTGTTATTTGAATAGCATCTTCAGGAATATCTTTATGTATTTCTGAATTAAAAAATCCTTGTTCTTTTACTGAATAATAATATGACATATCTTTTATATTCCTTTTTTATTAATAAATTTTTAATAACCTATAGCTATCCAGTTAGAACTACCTGTGTGTATGCCGCCATGATGTGCACCAGTCAATCTAAAGGAAGATCTTGTAAAATCTGTGACACATATTTCATTTCCATACCACCAATTCCAGGTAATTTGTGTAGCAGAAACAGAAAAACATGCATGAGGAAAACTTATTGGAAAAGAAATTGTTACTCCAGAATAGAAATTTGGATTTGGTGCATACCATGTACCCCATTGAATTAAAAGATTACCTGGGGATAAATGAAAATAACCATTGGTACTAAAATTCACTTTTTCTAAAGAAGTCATTGTACTTATTATAGTCCACGTACCCAAAACGTCTTTAGTACCAGAGTAAACAGCTACTATATGTTCCCCGGTACCTATATCATTTTTTCTTTGAACACATTCATGATGAATTGCACCAGTGTGTCTAAAAATAGGTCTTATATGCATATCAGCAGTTAAAATATTACAACAGTTTAATTTATAAGGTGTTCCTTCTGTTGTAGTAATAGGAGAATGGAATGAAATTGCTAAACCAGGATATAACTCTGTAATAGGAGGATCACATTCAAATGTAAAAATTCTATTTTGTGTACTTGTTATTGTTCCGTTAATAATACCACCACTACTACTTCCTACTATATTGGGTTTATTCCATTTATTATTTAAACCACTATCTGAATATAATTCAACTAATTGATTTTGATAAACTATAGTATTATCAATATCATTTGTTAAAGTTACGGGTCCTGTATTAATATTAAAAAATTTTAACCAAGAACCATTAGGTTTATTAGAAGCTTCTGGTAAATTAATTGTTATCGGAGTTTCTGATTTTAAAATATTTAGTGAATTTACATCATAATCTTGAAGAGTTTTTGAAGATGATATTACATTTGTTTTTGGCCTATCTGAAAAAATTTTACCATGCCAATTATCATAATTTGCAAAAATTAATATTTCATCATTTTTATATAAAACAATAGTTCCTGAAGGATTATCATTAATAGTAGTCCCAACAATGGTAACACTAAAATTAGAATTATTCTTTATCAATAACCATGATCCCGGAACAACTGAATCATAATCTAATAATGTCAATGTAGCATTTTCAGTATTATTAAAAATTATTTTAGAATTAATATTTTCATTTGTAATTTCATATGAAGAATCTTCAACTATAATTGGTAATCTTTCAGGTAATAAATTATTATCAATTAAACTATATTGAATAAATTCAAGAGAAGGTGGTTCTGCTTCCCATATAATATTAATTGAAGTAAAATTAAGAGGTTCGATATATTGACAATTTTCTACTACACCATATATTTCAGATGAATTTTCAATATTTGTTTTTACTTTTAATCCTTTTATTAAAATATCTGACCAATTACCATCTAGAGATGTAAGATGATCTACATTAACATTTAGTTTTAAAGGCGGAGACCATGCAGAATTTCCATGAATATTATGGAAATTTGAAATATATAATTTACCATTTAAATCTAAAGCAGTTCCTAATAATTGTTTATATCCATTTTTTAAAGGATGATTTGTTATTTTACCTTCTTCTATTGAAGAAAGATATAATGAATCACCTATATGAATATTTGAATTTGTTTCAAGATTTCCTGTAAATTCACCTTTTAGTGAAATTCTTCCAAAAACACCAATATCAGTTACATATCCTATTGCTAATTTTGAAGAATTATTAGCTATTGCGGGATAAGCAACTAAATCTTCAGATGAAATATAAACAAGATCATTTAAAATACAGTTTGTTGTATCTGCAATTATTTCATCACCTGATAGTGGTATCCATCTATCTAATAATCCAAATAAATAACAATTTAATAAAGATGAAAATACAATTCTTCCCGGATCTCTTATTTCATCAAATATTTCAGGATCAACAATTCTCTGTACTCTTGTTTTTGAAAAATTAACTAATCTATTATTTTCTCTATCAATATTATCAATATTGAAAATGCATAAAGGACCATAATTAATATTTAAATCTTCGTCTTTCTCAAAATAATAAATAACAGGATAACTATTTATTGGAATGTTTTTAGCAATAATATTATCAAAGATAATATCCATTCCTGATTTTGCTTGAAGTGTTATTTTATTAATACTAGATGAAAATGATTCTGAATATGTTGATAATGAAAAAATAGGATTCTCAGGTTTTATGGCACTTGTATTAAAATATAATTTAACATCTTCATCATTTGAACACTCTAACCATATATGATATGGTGTATTTAATGATAAACGTACATAAAAATCAGAATTAATCAAAGAATAATTATTTAAACCTACAAATCCTAAACCTGCAAATTTTTCAATTTGTGGAATCCAAATTACATCTTCAAAATTATAAGAATTTGTTTTTAATGTCCATTCAATACCATCAGGACTTGTCATTATATTATTTTGAGAAACACCTTGACCGAATGCAATAAATAATTGTAATTCTGAAGACCAAATGATCTTTTTCCAAATCTGATTAGGTAAAATTGGTAATTGATATTCATTCCATGAAAATCCCAAATCATTACTTATTAAAGAATAACCATCTGTTTCTGAAATGACAACAATTAAATTATTTTCAGGACTAAATGTAAGATCAATCCAATCTCTAACAGTTGTTGTTAATCTTTCATAAACATGTCCTAATTCTGAATTAAATGTATAATAAAAAATTGGTTTTTTAGTATCTGAAGAAATACCAATAATACTTCTATCATCATCAAGACTTAATAAAGCTTTTATATTTGGAATTTCAATATCTGTCTCATTCCAATCAGAACCATTATTACTAAATTGTAATCTATTTGTTCCAGCAATAAATGCTCCTTGACCAATAGATTCAATATTAAGATTTGGAGACCAAACTATTTTTTTAGCTCCAATTTCATATCTTGTAATATATAAAAGACCATAAAATTCAATTTCACTAATATGTAATTTTAAATTAATTCCAGGATTAGCTAAAATTCTAAACCATTTATAAATTGCAGGTTTAAATGGAAATTCATTCCAACCATTGGGTTCAACATTTAATCCTGATGCTATACTTGTCCATGTTCCATCTGAGCCATTTGTACTATTTTCACTTACTTGAATTGAGAAATTCTTTAAATTTAAATCAAGATTATCAATTAATTTTCCATAAATTCTTAATTTATAGAATAATGTTGAATGTGTTGGTTTAAAGGCAATCCATTGAGGATTTAATGCATCATTAGGATTACTTGTCCATCCATCTTCGGTTGAAGAATTAAATGCTTTATAAACATCATCCGTTCCTTCATAAGAACTTTGATATTTTAAACCGTCTACTATTTTTTCTTCTGTTTGTATTGTAAAAGGTACACCTTGAAATTTAATTTCGCTTAATGAAATTGTATTAAGACCATCACCAAGTGATTTAGTTGTTTCAATAATTTTTAATTTATCATAGGCTTTATTTGTTTTTATAATAAATGATTCCCATGAATCATCATTTTGAACTTGGATACCTGTTTTTATAGTTTCCCATTCTTCTGTATCTTCATTATAACCCATTAATGTTGCATTTGTTAAATTATCAAGAATTTCTTCTCCTGCAAGATATTCACTTGGTCCCCAAATTGACATTTTATAAAAAATTATCTTATCAAAAAATGTAAATATTATTTCAGTCAATGAACCTTCATTTTCTGTTGAAGCTGATCTCCAATAAGTATTTAAATCACCATCATTACAATTTTTAGGATCTTTATATAATAAATAATTACCTTCCGCTGTAAAAGGTAAATTATAATTAATTACTTCTTCTGTTTCTAAAGGTGTTCCTATTACTTGTACACTAAATATTCCTAATGCATAAATATTCTCAGCTATATATTGTCTTAAACCTAAAATTCTTATCCATTCATATTCACCAGAAACAGAAAATTCACACCATGTATTCGTACCATCAACATTTAATCCTGTAGATAAATCATCCCATGTTCCATTAGATCCATCTGTACTATTATTACTTCCTTGAATTTTAAAATCTTTTGGATTTATATCATAAATTCCACCTTCAAATGGAATATATTCTCCTGAATAAATTCTAATTGTTTGTAATGAAGATTTTCTATCAAGATTATATGCTAACCATTCAAAATCAGCAGAAGAGTCAATTTGAGACATCCAAAATGTTTCATCATTATTATCAAATGCTTTTCCAGGAGTATTTGATAATTTATCATTTTCGAGATCAATATTTATTGATGATGCATAAGACATACCTTTTAATAATGATGACATTTCTGGTTCTTTTTCATATGATTCAATATCAGCAACATGTGATGATTCTCGAGGTGTCCATGTTATTCCATCAACACTTGTCATAAAATAATTTCTTTCGGTAATTACTAAATCTGTACATTCAGAGGCACCAGCAATAAATATTTCAAGTTCAGGAACCCAGATTACAGTTGACCAAATATAATTATCGGGAATATCAACATACGTCCAATTTAAACAGTCAGAACTATATGCTAAATTATCTTCTGAGATAGCAACATATTTATTTAAAGTTGAGGAATAAGCTAATTGTTTCCAATAACCATTTGATGGATTAACAATAGAACTATTATCCCATGCTTCAAAAAGACTTTCGGTTTCATTTTCTCCTTCTATACCAAATTCTTCAGGCATCTCTATTTGATATGATTTATCTATAATATCAGGCTCAAAAATATCTAAAAATAATAAGCCATCTTTCCAAGATAAATCAACAGATGAGTTATTATCATCATTTGATAATTTAATTATTGGTGATTTACCTATAGATGGTATAGCTTGAGATTTCATTTTAAAAATAGAATAATTATAAAAATCTTCAACAGGAAGAAAAGATATATTCTCTGATGTTTGAGCATTTTCAGGAGAAGAAAATGCAACTAATCTTAAAGATTTATTTTGATTTAATGGATCATCTTCATAATCCCAATCAGATATAGCATATGTTTGACCAGAATTTGTCCAATTTTCCGATCTACCTTCACTTTCAAAGTTTTCTTGAACTATAATATTTTGTAAAATCTCATCAATTCTATCATAAAGTAAAATATTTGAAGAAGGTTTATTAAATGTATTATAATTACTAGCTAAAATTAAACCGTGATTTTCAAACCAAAATAAATTTTCTAAAGCTGTCTCTCCATCAGTAGATTCAAACTCTTCTTCCCATACAGAAGAATTGGGATTATCATAGTTAATTGACATACTATAAATAAAACTATTTATAATAGAAGGATCTTCAATTGATTTTTCTTGTCCTATGATAAAAAATTTATCAAATGTTTGTGTAGAATTAACTAATAATATTAAATCTTTATATTCTAATTCTTTAGGTAAAGGCATAGAAGTCCAAGATGCTAGAGTATTATATTCTCCTGTACTAAAATATATATTATTTTGACTAAATAAAACAAAAGTTTGAGTAAATGGAAAATATTTTACTCTATATAAAGATCCGGGTGTATCATCATAAAATGGCATGTTATTATCAGACCATGTTAAACCATCCTCAATATTACCAGAACTTATTAAGTAATTTGTTCCATAATCATTTAAACCAACAATAATAAAAGCATTATATTCAGGACCCCAAGCAACATCTTTCCAAACTTGATTTATATTACAATCATTTATTGTACATTTTGTCCATTCAGTACCATCTGAGCTAATAATATATTGATTTCCTTGAACTGGTAAACCAAAGAAAATACCAAATTCTTTACTCCAAACAATTTTTTGTAATTTTATTCCATAACCATCTTCATCAACAACTGAAATGGGTGTCCAATTAAAACCATCTTCACTTATTACAATTGTTTCTTGACCTAATTCTGAAATTAAATTTTCTCCAATTTTATTTACTGCAACAAATATTTCTAATTCAGGAGACCAAACAATATCAGTCCAATCAAAACTTATTGTTTCTTCACTTATATTTTGACCGACAATAGGAGATACCTGAGGTGTCCATGTTATTCCATCAATACTTGTTGCAAATGAATTAATATCTGAAGTAGATTCTCCAACAGCAACAAATAATTGAAGTTTTGGACTAAAAACTATAGATTTATATGAATTAATTTTTGAAGATGAAATTTTTTTCCAAGTAGTATCTTCAATAATTGTTGGAGGTTGAGGATTACTTTCAATAGGTGAATCATTAATAAAGATATTATCAATAATAATATCTCCTGATCTTATTGCTCCAAAAGATAATTTTCCTACTGAAAAATCCACAGGACATGATAATTCAGTATCTATTGTTAAATTAAATATTGGAGTCTCGGGTTTTTCAGAAGTTGTATTTAAATAAACTAAAATATTTTTACCAGCTTCAGCTTCAATCCACATATGAAAAACAGTATTTAAAGGAAGATTTGGATAAATAACAGTATTGCTAATCCAATTACCTAATATAAATCTCAATGAGCCATCTATACATCCTATTCTTGCTTGTAATACTCCGGTTGGTGAATAAATATAACAAATATGAGATATCGTTCCTGATTCAGAAGAATATGCTATTAAATTAAACATCATATATGAATAAAAATTAGTTATACCTTCTTCTGAAACTGTTGCTTGAACATATCTTGATGAGCTTTTTTGAGCTGTTATCCTTAATGACCTATTTCCACTTAATGGGTCATTAGAATAATCCCAATTTACATTTCCTAAACCTGCATTCTCTATCCAACCATCCGGTATTCCCACACTTTCAAAATCTTCACTAAAAATATATGTAACGGGAACAATTTCTTCATATTCAACATCAATAACTTTTAATAATAAATAATCAGATTCATTAAAAAATATTCTTTGTGAAGGTTTTAAAATTATTATATCTGCCTCAGGTGGTGGCATTCTTTTTACATATGAATATTTAATACATATGTAATATTTACCAGCCTCATCAAAAGGCGCTCCTTGTTCATAAAAATCAAAATCTCTTAAATCAATTTCTTGATCTTCATTAATTGATATAAGAACATCATCTTTAAAACAAGATCCTTTTTTTACGGTGATTGTTACAGGTGATGTTCTTATTACTTGAATAGGGTCACCTGAATTTAGTGAATCTTGATTTTGACTTACCATTCTTGTTAATCTATTCACAACATTACTATTATATTCTGAATATGGATTCACTGTACAAGTATAAGAAGTAATATTTGACATTTAAAATTTTATCTCCTTATTAGATTTAATTTTTTTAACTTCATTTTTACATTATCAATAGTTGGTTTTTTTTCTTCAAATTCTATAATTGTCCAACCATTTTCTTTCAGAATTCTATTTCTATATTCTCTTTCAAAATCTTTATTATGCCATATAACATTTATAAACTCTAAATTAATCTTCTTAGATGGAATAATAATATCCGAAACAAATTTATATGCAGTAAAATTTGTTATTGTAGTTATTCTTATAAATTGATTAGATTTTGCATCTTTAAATATTGTTTGTAAATAATTTAAAATTTCTTCTTTTGTATCTAAATTTTTAATTGGTTCTTTTTTATTCCTATTAATAATAAGATCTAATTCTTTTAACTTCTGTGTAATTTTTTCAGATAATTGTTCATCAATAACAGGAACTTTATCTAAATTTATTTCTTTTACTTCTTCTTTTGTATTTTCTTTTACTTCTTCTGTTTTTTTCTCTTTATTTTTATGATAATCTAAAAGATTATTCTTTCTTCTTATTGATGTATTTTTTGCAACTAATTCTGCATCTGGAAATTTATTTCTGTATTCTTCAATATTCATATTATGTATCTTTTTTAAATGAGAATTAGTTATAATTTTAAATTTTTTATTACAAATACGGCAAATAACATATTCATCATTTTCATCATTCTTTGTTTCATTATAATTGATATCCTTAATTGTTTCTTCTCTATATTCTTCTGTCATAATAAGTATTCCTTCCTTTAATTTATAATTTAGTTTTTGTTCTAATATAAAACGGTTTTTAAGATATTTTTTAAATTTATTCTTATTATTCTTACATTATTCTATAATAATCTATATATATTAATTAATGAAGTAAAAAATAGTGAACTGGAACCATTCTTAATTTTTTTAGATCAAAAAAAAGAAAAAAGGAGAATTATTCATGAAAGTAAAATGGCAAGTTGAAGATGGTTATTGTGGTGGATCAAGACCTCATGAAACAATTATAGATGATACAGAATTGGAAGAATGTGAAACAGAAGAAGAAATAGAAGAATTAATAGAAGAAAGAATTCAAGAAGATTTTAATCAAAAAATAAGTTGGTATGAAATTAGTCGGAGATAATAATTTTTATGTTTGGTAAATATAATCATTATATTAAAGTAGCTATTAATGAAAGTAAAAAAAGTGATTATAAAGTTAAATTAGGAGCTGTTATATTTGATAAAAAGAAAATTATTTCAATCGGATATAATTCTTTAAGAAATTATAGAAAACTTCATCCTAAATATCAAGCATGGAAAGGATCAATTCATGCAGAAATTGATGCTATTTTAAAATCAAGAAAAGATCTTAAAGGTTGTACAATGATTGTTATAAGAATTAATAACAGTGATGAATTGAGAATGGCAAAACCTTGTAAAAAATGTATGAAATATATTAGAGATGTAGGTATTAAAAAAATAATATATTCAATTTCAAATTATCCTTATCTAGAATGCATTAATTTATAAAAGGAGAATGTGGTATGGATTCTGAGAAAACAATCAATCTTGAATATTTAGGTGTTTGTAAGTTTCAAGGATTAAAATTAATTAATGTTTTAATCAATGGAAAGAAATATTCTTATGCTCCACAAGGTATTGAAATAGATTTTGTTAAAAGAAAATTAATCAAAATGATGCGATATTCTCACGGAAAAGCATTAAATTGGTTGAAAAAATATCTGTAAAATATTAAAAAAGTCGACTAAGTTAGTAAAGTAAGGATAATAATTAATTATTATCCTTTTTTACTAAACTTTTAACACAAAACCTACAGAAGGAGAAATTTTGAAAAAAGAAGAAGATGATCTTTTAAAAAATATTAGAAAACTTGTATCATTAATATGTAATTCAAAACCCGAAACTACAATAAAAGGTGAAATTGAAAGTTTAGCTTTTTTAATTGGTCATGATCCAATTGTAATAAATGATAATAAATGTTATTTTACTATAGACGAAGACAATCCCATTGGATCAATATTTAACAAAGATGATAACATATTCATTTGTCAAAATTGTGGTGCAAAACATGAATTAGGTAATTATGAGATTGGTCAATAACTCACCACTTAGAGTCTAACGACTCTTGAAGTGGGAGCTTGCAAAAGCTATGATTGACTAGACTAAGTATTAATTTACTACGTTATTATAGTTATCACACCTTAGAATGACACCCTAGTTCTAAGCTCTGTGTAGGCTCTCTAAACAGTTCTGATGAGTAGGAACAGTGAACCTAATGTGTATGTTCTCACATACAAGCTATAATAACATTGTCGAAGGGTAACAACTCTGAAAGGAGGAGTACTATATGTTAGTATTCGTTATTAATAAACATGGTGAAAGTTTAATGCCATGTAAACCTAGCAAAGCTAGAAAACTGATAAAAAACAAAAAAGCTAAAATAATAAGCTATAAACCTTTTACAATACAGTTGTTTTACGGAAGTAGTGGTTATAAACAGTCTGTAAGTTTAGGTATAGATCTAGGTGCTAAGCGCAGAATGGCAGGCCGAACGGGATCACTACGGGCTTGATAATCGCTGCGAGTTGCGAGGTTACTGTTCAGAAAGTGGTGAATTCTGATGGTTCTATAGTTTTGAGATTAGATGATGGTCATCAGAAGATGTATGTAAATTATGATAATAAGAGATCACTGGAAAAGGATAATTGGGATTTCTAAGGAGGTATTAAAAATGGAACAGAATACAACGACTATGTTAGCACCTTATAGCATTGCTTATCCTGATGGTGATATTGATGCAGGTTCTAGTGTTCAGGCAAGGAAGAAGATATTACAGGATGGATCTGTGAAGGTCTATGTTACTCAGGGACATAGAACAGTAGTTCTCTCTTTTGACAGTAATTCAGACATGATCGATTCTGGTTGGGATTTGTAGGAGGACTTAATGTCTAGATCTGGTATATTTATCAAAGAGAATAAAGAGAATGATATTCTTGGGAAGATCACTTCTTATATTCAGGGTAAGAGATTAAAGGTAGAGAATCCCAATTATAATATCACTCGCAAGTATTCACCTCAGTGGAGTGTTCTTGGTAATGTCTATTATTATCGTACTCCAAAAACTGATGGAAATAAGATCATCGCTATAATCTCTACACATAAGAACATTAATGGCAGGCCGAACGGGATCACTACGGGCTTGATAATCGCTGCGAGTTGCGCAGCGAAACGAATTGCTACCATGATAGGAGGGGAAAATGTCTGAGAAACAGCAAGTACCATCGGCAGGTCCCGATTTTGTAACCAAACTTCCACAAGATCAATGCGGAGATGAATGCTGTGGCGAAATTGGCGCTAACAGCCGGGCGCTTAAGCACGCTCTTTCTGAGACTCCGATGCAATCCGATCAGATTGTGATGTTAGCCAACGCTGTCAGATTGTTGGCTTTTCACGTGGAAAGGGTCCGTGACGAGTGGCAGTTCAGAGAAGAGTTGAGAGGCATCAGAGACGACATGGAAGACCTTATCTATACGATTAAAGGCAGACGGTAAAATGTTCAACGGCTGGAAAATAACCAACATCCTCGACGTGGGCCTGTGCGAGCTGGACACAGCCGACGGGCCCTACAACAAGACCGGATACCGGCTTGAGCATCGAGAGGACGGATTTGCAATCACGGTCGGCCTGATGGAGTACATATCTGGCTGGTCAGCGTTGGAGATACTTTACTGGCTGCACGAAAAACAAGCGATACCAAGGAGATACGACGATGCAAAAAGACATTGAAGACAACAAGCCTCATTTGTGTGTGCCGACGTTGGACGGGAATACCCACGTGATACCGGTGGAAGTGTTCGACAAGATCATTTCCGGTGAGATGAAAATCACCGACATGGATGATTGGGAAATCATCACTCGGACAGCCTTTTCGGAATGGCTGCGAGGACTGGAAACGGAAGCAAAGGCGCGAGTCTACAAGGCTACCGTTGACCACCTTGCGGATACGATGGCTGCCGGGGCATGGCAAGACGGGCCCGCTCCAAAAGATGGATCGCATATACTCGCGCTGTTTCGTGGCGATCCATATGTCGTGTATTGGGATTCGTGGCAAACTGGCGAAACGATCCCAGGCGAAGGGACCTATATTGACGGCGAAGAAAGCGGCTGGATCATTGCCAGAAACGGTGATGCTTTAATTGACGATGAACCCGAAAAGTGGGCACGGATCATTCACCCCAACCGACACATGCCGGCGTCATGGGACGGGCCCGGAGATTACCGTTAGGAAATGTACATTTGGGGAGGCCATAACGGAAGGACCGAAGAGGATATGGGAATGAAAAAGCGGATACAGTTACTCAGCAAGCAGGATGTTAATATTTCTGCAACACCTAATGAATTTTTATGTTGGTTTGGTGTAGGTTCTGGTGGATGTTTATTAGAAAATTAATTATTGTACCTCCAATCTATATATATATTAATTAGTGAAGTAAAAAAAAAGAGAGGAGGAAAGGCTATGAATTACAAAAACCACTTGATTGCAAACATGAAAGTCGCCATTAGATGTTTTGTATTAATGGTGTTCCATACCTTGCACGGAATAATTCCCTGCAAATATACAAGCCATAATTATTGGGGGATTTGACTGCTCACAAGCTAGCAATGTACGTCCTGCAATCTGAGGCATATCAGAAGGACATGGTCACAAGGGATGCAGATGATGGTGTGATGGCCCTTGTAATGCCGAGAAAGGCGGGTGAATGATGAAGACTCCAGAAGAGAAGTATGCATGTGATTCCAGATA
>ENA-UPXM01003473-UPXM01003473.1-activated-sludge-metagenome-genome-assembly--contig:-NODE-3473-length-17120-cov-7.212013_pt1 | contig 17120 bp, 15 predicted proteins | sample MGYA00238178_ERZ772708 | MGnify/ENA primary metagenome ERZ772708 (study PRJEB29002, sample SAMN05720212) | activated sludge metagenome | isolation source: anaerobic digester from wastewater... | reverse complement strand
GCAATATCTGTAGTTCCACCACCAATATCTACGATGGCAACTCCAGCTTCTTTTTCTTCTTTGGTTAAAACAGATTCGGAAGAAGCCAATGGTTCTAAGGTTAAAGCTTCCATCTCTAAACCAGCTTCACGAACGCATCTCGCAATGTTTCTAATACTTCCCATTTGTCCGACCACCACGTGGAAATTCGCTTCCAATCGTTTTCCGTGCATTCCGATGGGTTCCTGAATTTCGCCTTCAGAATCAACTTTATATTCCTGCGGAAGGACGTGAATAATTTCTTCGCCAGGAAGCATCACTAGTTTTTTAACCTGATCTTTCAGTCTTTCGATATCTTCTTCGGTAATATATTGATCAGGATTGTCCCTCATAATATAATCTGAATGTTGAAGAGAGCGAATGTGTTTGCCAGCGATTCCTACGGTAACTTTTCGGATAAGTACGCCGGAACTGGATTGCGCTTCTGCTACTGCGGCTTTTATGGACTGAATAGTTTGGGAAATATTGTTCACAATTCCTTTGTGAACACCCAAACTTTTTGCTTTTCCAACGCCGAGAATTTCAATTTTTCCGTGGGCATTTCTTCTACCGACAATCGTTACAATTTTTGTGGTGCCAATATCTAGGCCTACTGAATACTCGTGTTTTTCCATTTGTATGTCGATTTGATTTTTAATATTTTTATCAGGTTTTTTTCCGTTGCATTTCTAAATTGTCACTTAGAGATTTTTTTTACTCTATTTTCACTTTCGCTTTGGGTTTAGGCTTCGTAGCGGAAGTTGAGGTTTTTTTTGATTGAGATGCTTTAGGTTTTTCCTTTTCTTTTTTTACTGTTTTTCCTTCTTGCTTTGTTTTAAGCTTTTCCGGTGCTGATTTCGGTTTAGCAGCAGTTGTTTTTGTTTGCTCTGCCTTTTTAGCGGTGTTTTTTTTAACAACCGGCTTTAGTTTTTCTGCTGTGGTCGCTTTTGTGGAGCTGTGTTTTATGGCTTCTTCTTTTTTCTGCGCAAGCAAAGGTAATTTTGCCAACTCCTTATTTCCTACGACAATGATACTGTCATTTTCTTCAAAGTTAGGATTGAGTGTCGTGACAATTTGGTTATCATATTTTACAGAAATTTTGCTGTATTTTTCGCCTTGCTGATAAACCAGATATTTTTCGACAAATGTTTTAAAACCTTTTACTTTCAGATGAATTCGATCTAAATCACCGATTTCAACTTTATAATTTCCCTGACTCGTTATCAAATTGTAGCCGCCTTTTTCTTTGGAGACTCCAATAAAATATTTTTTGCTGAATTCATCATTATCAATTTTATCGACCAATTCTGCCAATTTTTGGTACTCAGATTTTTGAACGTCACCTGTAACCAGCATGCAGGGAAAAGAATAGTTTTTCGAAATCGGGAACTCATTTCCTTTTTCATCCACATAAAAATCTTTTCCGTCTTTGTTTAATCGGAAAGCAGGAACTCTTTGTTTGATATCTAAATTCAGATTTCCATTCAAATTCAAATAGACGTTTGCACTGTCGACCGCAGGAAGTTGATTGAGCTTTTTCTCCAACAGCGGAATATCAATATCGCCCACTCTTTTCGTGGGATTTGAACTTTTCACCAAATCTTTTACATCTTTCTCATCAATAAAATAAACCGGATTTTTGGTTTTGGTCATGTTTACCGTGACTTTTTCCATGGGTTTATTATTGAATCTTTTCAACGAAAAACTCAGCAGAAATCCAAAGATGATTACTGTAATTAATATTTTTAATATTCTGAATTTGTTTTTCATTTCTTTTTTTTGAACACGAAGTTCACAAAGGTTTTATTGTTAATTCTTTTATAAGCGAAGCGGCTCTGTGCGACACTCTACGCAATTTTCTCTGTAAGCTTTGTGTTCGAATCAGCCGTTCAACCATTCTACAATTCCATCATAAAGCGTATCGATATTTCCGGCTCCGACCGTCAATAAAACATCGAAATCTTTATTTTTTATTTTATCAAAAGCTTCATTTAAAGTTGAAATCTCCTTGTTCTCTAATTTTATTTTTTCTAAAAGCCATTTCGAAGTGATGCCTTCAAAATTCTCCTGTAATTCACGCGCCGGATAAATATCGAGCAAGATCAGTTCATCTGCTTTATCTAAACTTTCGGCAAAACCATCGGCAAAATCGCGGGTTCTGCTGAATAAATGTGGCTGAAAAACCACCAATAATTTCTTGTGCGGATAAAAAGTTTTGATTGATCCAATTACCGCATTCAATTCTGTTGGATGATGCGCATAATCGTCGATATAGATTTTTCCGCTATCGAAATTGTGTTTGGTATATCTTCTTTTAATCCCTTTGAAATTGGCAATACCGCTTTTCAAAGTTTCAAAATCAACGCCTAAATTATTTAAAATTGCAATGGCAACCGTTGCATTTTCCACATTATGAATTCCCGGAATTTCCCAAACAAAATCCTCAATTTCTTGTGTTGGGGTGTGAAAATCAAAATAAATTTTATCACCAATTTCTCGGATATTGTCCGAATAAAAATCAGCTTCCTCATTTACGGCATACGTTTTCGCAGCTCTTCCAATCTGAATTCCTTTTCGGATAAAAAGTTGATCACTTTCCGGAACCAAATCTGCAAAATCTCTGAATCCTTTTTCAATCGTTTCTTTGTCGCCGTAAATATCCAAATGATCTGCATCAATCGAAGTTATTGCAGCCCAATTTGGGGAAAGATTGAGGAAGCTTCTGTCGTATTCATCGGCTTCAACCACGGAGATTTCATTTCCATTAAACAAAAAATTCGATTTGAAGTTTTCTGCAATTCCCCCTAAAAAACAGGAGAAAGGAAGGTTTGCTTCTTTACATAAATGCGCAACCAGCGAAGAAGTTGTTGTTTTTCCGTGCGTTCCTGCGATGGCGATGCAATTGGTGTTTTCGGTAATCATTCCGAGGACTTTCGCTCTTTTCAAAACCGTGAAACCATTCTCATTGAAATAGTTGAGAATATCAAGTTTTTTAATTGCAGGCGTATAAATGACGAGCGTATTTTCCCGATCTAGATTTTTAATTTCATCATTAATACCATCTTCAAAAACAATATCGATTCCTTCTGAAACCAAGACATTGGTCAACTTGGTCACGGTTTTATCGTAACCCAAAACATTTTTTCCCGATTCGTTGAAGTAGCGCGCCAAAGCACTCATTCCGATGCCGCCGATTCCTACAAAGTAGAAGTTTTGATATGTTTCTAAAGATTTCATCTTATGATTGAATGTTTATTAGTTCTAAAATCTTGCTCACTATTTCATTTGTCGCTTTTGGTTTTGCAAAAAATTCCAGATTTGCAGACATTTCTTTTCTTTCGTTTTCATTTTCGCAGATTGCTAATAAAGTGGATAGAAATCTGTCCTTCATTTCGGTGTCTTTTACCATTTTCGCCGCGTCTTTTTCAACTAGAGTCATCGCATTTTTGGTTTGATGATCTTCAGCCGCAAAAGGAAATGGTACTAAAAGCACGGGTTTTTTCGCGACCGCCAATTCCGAAATCGCAATTGCTCCAGCTCTGGAAACAATAACATCTGCGGCGGAGTAGGCTAAAGCCATGTCGGAAATAAATTCTCTGACGAGAATTTGGTTGTTGGTTGTTGATTTTTGGTTGTCTGATTTCCCATCAACCGACAACCGACAACTATCAACAATTTCAGCATAATCTGTTTTCCCAGTTTGCCAAATAAGTTGGTACTCTTTTTCAACGATTTGATTGAAGTTTTCTTTCCAACCGTTGTTTATTGTTCTTGAGCCTAAAGAGCCGCCAACAGAAAGGATGGTGAGTTTTTCTGGGTTTAAACCTAATTTTTCTTTTGCAGATTTTGTTTCAATTAAATCTGTAATTATATTTTTACGAATAGGATTTCCGAGGAAAAAAGTTTTTGTTCCGTGGAAAAATTGCTCCATGTTCGGATAAGCGGTGAAAACTGCTTTTGCTTTTTTAGATAAGAAGATATTTGTTTTTCCCGGCAAAGAATTTTGTTCCTGTACAAAAATCGGAACACCTAATCTCGAAGCCGTAAACAAAGCGGGTCCACTTGCAAATCCTCCTGTTCCAATGGCAAAATCGGGATTGAATTCTTTGATGGTTTTTCTAGCTTTCATCAAGCTTGAAATGACTTTGAAAGGAAGATTGATGTTTTTCAGCAAATTTCCTCGATCGAATCCAGCGATATTGAGTCCGACAATTTTGTAGCCTGCTTGTGGAACTTTTTCCATCTCCATTTTTCCGTTCGCACCAATGAACAAAAATTCTGCATCCGGAAATCTTTTTTGGATTTCATCGGCAATAGCGATTGCTGGAAAGATGTGTCCACCAGTTCCGCCGCCGCTCATGAGTATTTTTATTTTTTTGTTCATATTATTTTGAATTTTTTAAAATGAATTTAGTTCTTTAACAAGAGTTTCATCAATAAAAAATTTATAATTGTGAGGTCTAATTCCCCCAAAAAACATTGGTCTAGTTTTTAATATTTCAATTGTATTATTTTCCTCAATTACTTTATATTTTTTTGAAAGTTTAGTAGAAAAATGGGTTGAAAAATTAAGAATAGAATCTAAATTTTTTGTAATTCCATCTTTTGTGTAAGTGAAACTTCCAGTAAACCAGTTTCTTTCGAAACTTATTCCTTCATTATTAATATAAATTACCGTTTTCATTATTTTTTAGGCGATGTCATTTATTTCTTCAATATTTTGTGTTTTGCCCATTCCTTCTTCATCGTAAACTTGAATTCTTGAACTCACATTTAAAATTATTCCCAATTGGATATAAGTAACCAACATCGAGGTTCCACCGTAACTTATCAAAGGTAAAGGTTGTCCTGTAACCGGAATGAGATTGATGGCGACCGCAATATTTACGGAAAGTTGCATAAAAATCATGATTCCTAAACTCAGCACAAGCAAGCTTCCGAAAAAAGCGGGCATTTTACTGGCAATCATTACAATTCTAATGATCATGATGAGGTAAAGCACAATTAAAAACACCGCCCCAAAAAATCCATATTCTTCGACGATAATGGCAAAAATAAAATCGGAGGCAGATTGTGGAAGCATTTGTTTCAAAGCGCTTTTTCCAGGTCCCATTCCGGTAATTCCGCCGTGAACGATGGCTGCTTTTGCCTGCATCACCTGATAATTTTTTGCTTTTAAGGTTTCATCTTCAACATCGGTGGTTTTTTTGGCGTTGCTGAAAGTTTCTACACGGCTCATCCAAGTGTGAACACGGTTGCTTCCAATCAAATCGGTTTTTAATGCCAAAAACATAAATAATCCGATCGCGACCGTGGAAATTCCCATGAAGCCTAAAATATATTTTTTGTTCAGTTGTCCGATAACCATTACAGCAAGTGAAACCATTAAAATCATTAAAGCGGTAGAACCGTTATCTTTTGCGACCAATCCAAAAACCAAAAGTACAGGTCCGAAAATATAAAATACATTCTCGATCGGAAGCCGGTCTCTTTTAATTCTTTTGGTTAAATATCTGCAGAGATAAATCACAAGCAGCAAATAGGCGAAAGACGAAGGTTGAAAAGAAATGGGCGTTCCGGGAATTTTTAACCAGCGGGAAGCGGAAGCACCGTCGATTTTCTGTCCTGTAAACATGGTTAAACCTAAAAGCAAAACCATAACTCCCAATAGAATACTGCTGAGTTTACCGATGTGTTCGTATTTGAAAAATCCTACAGATCGCATAATCACTAAACCAAGGAATACGAAAAACATGTGCTTCATTAAGTGCGTCGTCGTAGTTCCATTATTCACGATAAATTCCAAATTTGAACTTGCAGAATAGACGGGAAATACAGAGAAGAACGAGATCAGCAAGATCACGCTCCAAAGTACTTTGTCGCCTTTTAATAGTTCGAATTTGTTTTCTGTTTCCTGCATTTTGTTGGAATCGTTTGCGATTTTATGTTTTGGTGTAGGACGATTTGCGATATGATCCTACTTCATTTTCTATTTTAAAACTTCTTTTTTGAACTGATTTCCTCGGTCTTCGTAATTATTGAACAAATCGAAACTTGCACAACATGGGGAAAGTAAAACCGTATTCCCTTTTTCAGCTAAAGATTTCGAAACTTTCACGGCTTCTTCCATACTTGATGTGCTGTAAATCAGTTCTGTTTTGTCTTGAAAAAAGTCGATAATTTTCTGGTTGTCAATTCCTAAACAAACAATTGCTTTCACTTTTTTCTTTACCAAATCTTCAATTTCGGTGTAATCATTTCCTTTATCAACGCCACCTACAATCCAAATCGTGGGTTGTTTCATGCTTTCAAGAGCGTAATAAGTTGCGTTGACATTGGTTGCTTTGCTGTCATTAATGAATTTTACCCCATTAATTTCTGTCACTTGTTCCAAACGGTGTTCAACCGCTTGAAAAGTCATCAATGAATTTCGGATGCTTTCATTGCTTATTTTCAAAATTTTTCCGGCGATAGAAGCGGCTAAACTGTTCGCAATGTTGTGATTACCGACCAAAGAAAGCTCTTCGATTTTCATGGAGAACTCGTTTTCCATTTTCACAATCAACTTTCCGTCATTGATAAAACCTCCTTCTTTCATTTTCTCTTTCGTGGAAAAAGGGATCATTTTAGCGTTGATTTCTAATTTTTCGAGCAAGTTGATGCTCATTTCGTCATCCTTATTGTAGATGAAGAAATTGTTTTTTTCTTGGTTTTCTGCAATTCGGAATTTCGCCAATGCATATTCCTCATAATTGTAGTTGTATTGATCCAAATGATCCTGACTTAAATTCAGCAACAAAGAAATATACGGTCTAAAATTTTGAATATCGTCGAGTTGAAAAGAACTTACTTCTAAAACATAGTAGTCGAAATTTTCATCAGCAACTTGTTTGGCAAAACTTTTCCCAATGTTTCCACCAAGACCAACTTTCAGATCATCATTTTTTAAAATATGATAAATGAGAGAAGTCGTCGTGGTTTTTCCGTTGCTTCCGGTGATGGCAATTATTTTAGCATCAGTAAATTGTGAAGCGAACTCAATTTCTGAAGATAATCGGATTCCTTTTTGGTTGATTTTAAAAATAATATCCGCTTTTTTCGGAATTCCGGGAGATTTGATAATCCAATCTGCGGCGAGAATTCTTTCTTCCGAATGTTGCCCTTCTTCGAACTCGATTTCGGCGTCGGTCAAAAGTTTTTTGAAGTCCTCTTTGATCATGCCTTTATCGGACAAGAAAACATCAATGCCTTTTTTCTTCGCCAAATAAGCTGCGCCAAATCCGCTTTCTCCGCCACCTAAAACTACTATTTTCATATTTCGTTTTGTAAAATGTATCAAGTACAGTGTAAAATGTTCTCTTTACGCTTTTTATTTATCTAACTTTTAAGGTAATCAAACAGATTATTGCAAATAAAACGCCCATAATCACCATTCTATTCACGATTTTACTTTCGTGATAGCCTTCTTTTTGGTAGTGATGGTGCAATGGTGACATTTTAAATAACCTATTGTTTTGGGCATATTCTAACCCATATTTTCTTTTTCTATATTTAAAGACTGCAACCTGTAACATGACAGAAATGTTTTCTATTAAGAAAATTCCGCACAGGACAGGAATCATTAATTCTTTTCGGAGAATTATGGCTAAAACTGCGATAACTCCGCCCAACATTAAACTTCCGGTATCGCCCATAAAAACCTGCGCAGGATAAGTATTGTACCAGAAAAATCCGATCACAGCACCGACCAAAGCGAGCGCAAATATGGTCGTTTCACCCATATTCGGAAGGAACATTATATTGAGATAGTCGGCAAAAATGATATTCCCCGAAATGTAGGCAAAAAACGAAAGGGTGAGCAAAATGACGACACTTGTTCCTGCAGCGAGACCATCGATTCCATCTGTTATATTGGCACCATTGGAAACTGCAGTCACAATAAAAATTACGATTGGGATAAAAACAATCCAAGACCATTCGTGTGCTTTTTCAGGCGTCATCCAAAATAAAATTCCGCTGTAATCGAACTCGTTATTTTTTACGAAAGGAACGGTAGAAACCGTGGATTTTTCCGTCGGCATAAAGTTTCTTTCTACATTATTTCTATTGACTTCTTTCGCATCTGCATACTTTCTTTTCACAGTAATATCGGGATGAAAATACATGGTAACTCCCACAATTAATCCCAAACCAACTTGTCCGATCACTTTGAATTTTCCGCTGAGTCCGTCTTTGTTTTTCTTTACTTTCTTTAAATAATCGTCGATAAATCCGATCGCACCCATCCAAACGACGGAGGTAATCAGCAAAACGATATACACATTAAATATGCGGGTAAATAAGATCACGGGAATTAAGGTCGCCATAATAATGATCAAACCACCCATTGTTGGTGTGCCTTCTTTTTGTTTCTGACCATCTAAACCCAGATCGCGAACCAATTCGCCCATTTGTTTCTGTCGCAGATAATTGATGATTTTCTTCCCAAAAACCATCGCAATGATTAATGACAATAAGACCGCCATTCCAGCTCGGAAAGAGATAAATTTAAACATGCCAATTCCCGGAATATGAATTCCGTGGGCGATGCAATATTCGTAGAGGTAGTATAACATGCTCTTGTTTTTGGTTTATTTTGACATTAATTTTGCTAATTCCAGTACCGTTTCTTTATCATCAAAATGATGTTTGATCCCATTAATTTCCTGATAATTTTCGTGACCTTTTCCTGCGATCAGGATGATATCTTTCGGTTCGGAAAATTTAATGGCCATTTTTATCGCTTCTTTTCGGTCGGGAATGGAAGTGTATTTGCTGAAATACTGCGGTTCAACTCCAGCTTCGATTTCTTTAATGATTTCTGCTGGATTTTCTGTCCTCGGATTATCTGAAGTGATGATTGCCAAAGTAGATTTTCTTGTCGCAATTTTTCCCATTTCTGGGCGTTTTGCCTGATCTCTGTCGCCTCCACAACCGAAAACCGTGATTAATCTTTCGTTTTTCGTACGGATTTCGTTGATGGAATCTAAAATATTTTCCAACGCATCCGGAGTATGTGCATAATCGATGACGAAGAAAATTCCGCCTTCAGATTTTACGGTTTCAAATCTGCCTTTTACGGTTTTTAATTGAGACATTGCTTTTAAAATATCTTCACTATGAAAACCACTTTCTTCCGTAATTGCATACGCTAAAAGCAAATTATAGACATTGAATTTTCCGGTTAAAGTCGACCAGAATTCTTTTCCATTAAAGTGGAGAAGCATGCCATTGAAGTCGGTTTCCAACATTTTGCCATGGAAATCTGCCATTGTTTTCAAAGCGTAAGATTTCTTTTTCGCTTTGGTGTTTTGTAGCATGACGTTTCCGTTTTTGTCATCAATATTGGTGATGGCAATTGCGTCTGCACTTAACTCGTCGAAAAATCTTTTTTTGGTTTTTAAATAGTCCTCAAAAGTTTTGTGATAATCGAGATGATCGTGCGTAATATTGGTAAATCCGGCGATTTTGAAATGCAAACCTTCCGTTCTGTTTTGATGAATTCCGTGGGAAGAAACTTCCATAAAAGCATATTCGCAACCCAATTCTACGGCTTTTGCCAACATTTGATTGATTCGGATAACATCTGGAGTGGTGTGTGTGGAGGGAATAATCTCGTCCCCAATTCGGTATTCCACTGTGGAAATCAAAAGCGATTGAAAACCTAAAATTTTGAAAATATCAAAGAGGAGAGTAGCAACAGAAGTTTTTCCGTTGGTTCCTGTAATGCCGATTAAATTTAATTTCTCTGAAGGATTTCCGTAAAAATTAGAAGCCAACTGACCTAAAGTTTTCGAGCTATCTTTCACTTTAATGTAAGTCACTGCTTCATGCAGATCTTCGGGTAAAATTTCACAAATAATTACTTTAGCACCTTTTTCAATAGAAGAATCGATGAAGGAATGACCATCGGAAACAGTTCCTTTGATGGAAATATATAGAGAATCCGCCACAGCTTTTCGGCTGTCGAAAATGATTTCTGAAACATCGGGATTTTGATTTCCGATCATTTCTAAAACGGGGATTCTATTTAATAATTCTTGTAAATGCATTTTTTAGTTCTGTAATTGCAGATAAATTCTTTGATTCTTATTAATAATAGTGCCTTCTACTGGAAATTGTTCTTTAATTCTTCCAACCCCTTTGTAATCAACTCGGTATCCTTGGTTTTCCAATTGCGGAATAATATTTTTTCCGATAAGACCAGTTACTTTTGGCATTTGGTTTCTGGTAACTGCTATTTTTACAGCAGGCTCGACCATTTTGCTTAAATCAACATTGTTGTCGACCAGTAATTCTTGCTCGATATTTTGTGGTGTTTTCAAAAATGTTTTCCCTGCAATTTCTTTAAAAACCGGAGCTGAAACTGTTGCACCATAAAAACCTTTGGAATTATCTGGCTGATTAATCATTACAATACACGTGTATTTTGGATTATTTGCGGGATAAAAGCCGGCGAAACTCGCTTGATATTTTGCGGGACCCGGTTTCCAATATTCGAATCTTGCGGTACCTGTTTTCCCCGCCATTTTTAAATTTGGGGTGAAAATACTTTTTGCAGTTCCTTTTTCCACTGCTTTTGTTAAAGCATTGGTCATCATCGTAATTGCTTTTTCAGAAGCCATTTTTTTAACCATGATTTCTGGTTTGGCTGTAAAGAGAACCTGCCCATCTTTCATAATTTTATCGATGAACAAAGGTTTTAGCATGACTCCTTTGTTGGCAAGACCATTATAAAAAGTGGTTAGCTGCAACAAATTAAACCGAGAAGAATATCCGTAAGATAAAGAAGCAAGCGTTGCAGCGTTCCATCTTTTGCTTTCTGGAGTTACAATATAGGGTTTGGTAATGCCGGGAAGTTCGATATCCATTTTATCGAACATTTTCCATCTTTTTAAATGATCTAAAAATACCTGCGGTTTGTCTGCATAATATTTGGTAATCAGTTTTGCGGAACCTACGTTGCTCGATTTCGCTAAAACATCTGAAATGTCGTAAGTTCCGCCACCGTGACCGTCAGAAATTCTTTGTTTGGCATAAACCCAGATTCCGTTCCCAACATTTACGGTCGTATTTTCATCAATGAAACCATCGTCCATTGCTGCTAAAAGCGAAACTGTTTTGAAAGTCGATCCTGGTTCTGAGGCGTCTTTCATGGCATAATTGTAGGCGTCAACATAAATTCCGGGTTCAGTTCGGCGAAGATTAACCATGGCTTTTACTTTTCCAGTGGCTACTTCCATCACTAAAACACAACCGTGATCGGCATCAAATTTGATCAGTTGTTTTTCTAAAGCTGAGCTTGCAATATCTTGAATTCTTAAATCGATGGTCGTGTAAACATCTTGTCCATCAATGGGTTCGTTCACTTTCCAGTAATCGATAGGTTTCCATTGGCTAGAATTGACTCTTTGCTCCAAACGGGTTCCATCTTTTCCGGTTAAATATTTGGAAAAAGCACCTTCTAAACCAGATTGCGATTCTCCATTGTCCATTCCGATTGTTCCTGCTCCGATTTGAGTGGTTGCCAATTCTCTTTTGAATTTTCGGTCGATGATGAATCCTCCTTTATTTTTTCCTTTAATGAAAATCGGGAATTTCCTAATCCGGTCATACTCATCGAAATCTAAACCTTTTGCTAATGCATAATATTGGTTTTTCTCTTTTTTCTGTTGATCAAGTCGATCTCTGAAATAACTTCTGGGTTTGCCAAACATTTGTGACAATGAATCGGTTAAAGCACCGATATTGTTGGAGTAAACCGTGTCTTTTATGGTTTTGAAATCGAGATAAACATCGTATCGCATTACGGTCGTGGCAAGAATAGAACCGTCTGCAGCATACAGATTTCCGCGTGCTGCTTTTAAGCTTGCTTCGCGGTAGTTTTTGTTGATATAATCGTCTTTAATTTCCTGAACATTAGTGTTTTGCAAGACAATTATTCTGGCGAGAAAGATCATAAATAAGACAAAGGCAAAACCTGCGAAGAAGTAACCCCATCGTAATGTTTTTGAGCGCTTATTTTCGAATTCATTTTGAACCGCCATCTGTACTGTCTAGTTTTATCAATAATTTGTGAGGATGATTTTCTAAAGATAAGAGGGAATCCTGCACCATTTCCTTTCCTAATTCTGATTCTAATTTAACTTTGATCAATCTGCTTTGAGCGTATGCATTCCGTGATTTATATTCCTCGGTCTGCTCTTTCAGATCATTAACCATTTCTATTTTTTGGCTCACCAAGTGATTGCTGTAGATCATGATCATCATTAATAAAAAGACCAACATAAAATACTTGTAATGGATTTTTACTTCATCGCGATTGAGGAAATTTCCTTTTATAACATCTATAAAAGTGAGTCTTTTCTGCGGGCGATTTGAAGGTCTTTTTGCCATTTTTCAAGATGAATGATAGTGAATCACTAATCAATTATAATTTTATTCCAACACGCATTTTTGCGCTTCTTGCACGGGAGTTTTCTGCGATTTCTTCCTCAGAAGGAATAATTGCTTTGGTTTGAAGAAGATCAAATATTTTTGAAAAATTCCCATAAATATCTCGTGCAGGTTCGCCTTCGAACATTCCGTTTTTCAAAAACCTTTTTACCAATCGGTCTTCTAAGGAATGGTAAGAAATTACGACCAATCTTCCTTGTGGTTTTAAAGTATTGTAAGACTGTACAAGCATTTCTTTTAATACTTCTAATTCTTGGTTTACCTCAATGCGAATTGCCTGAAAAACCTGTGCAAAAAATTTATTTTGCTTGAATTGTGGAATATAGCTGAAGAGTTTTTTTAAGTCGTCGGTCGTTTCGATTATTTTGGTTTTTCTATGATTGACGATTTCTCTTGCTAATTTTCGGGACTCTCTTAGTTCTCCATAATAATAAAAGATAGAAGCCAATTGCTCTTCCTCATATTCATTAATGATTTTTTTGGCGTCTAAAACCTGCATTACATTCATTCTCATGTCTAAAGGAGCATTCATTCTGGTTGAAAATCCTCGGGAAGCTTCATCAAACTGATGAGAAGAAACTCCCAAATCTGCCAAAACACCATCAACACGAGAAATTCCATAAGCCATCAAAGAATTTTCCAGAAATCTAAAATTTTGGTTAATCAATGTGAATCTGTCATCATCAATTGTATTTTTCAATGCATCTAAATCTTGGTCGAAACTGTAAAGCTTCCCTTTAGGAGAAAGTTTTTTTAAAATTTCACGAGAATGACCGCCGCCGCCGAAAGTTACATCTACATAAATTCCGTCAGGATTCGTCACCAAATCATCTACACTTTTCTTCAATAAAACGGGATTATGATACATCTTTTTTATTATTTCGCGGATTAATTTTCGCTGTCATCAAAACTTATTTCGCCCATCACTTGTTCAGCTAATTTTGCGAAATCTTCTTCGGAAGTGGCGATTACTTTTTCATAAGCGTCTTTGTCCCAAATTTCAAAAAGTTCCCCTGCGCTGGTTATCACGATTTCTTTTTTTAGGTCTGCAAAAAGCGTAAGATCTTTAGAAATCTGCAATCTTCCAGCGTTGTCTGGCTCAACAGTTTTTAAACCGGCCGTAAACTGGCGAATAAAATCGGCATTTTTCTTTTGGAATCGATTGAGCTTATTTATTTTTTCCATCAGCTTTTCCCAACCCTTCATCGGATAAACTTCTAGGCAGGATTGAAACACAGAACGCTTTACCACAAAGGAATCACCGCCAAAATCCTCCATCTGCTTTACCAAAGATGAGGGAAGTTTGATGCGACCTTTGTCGTCCATTTTGCATTCGTAAGTGCCGATGAAATTCTTCATTTGGGACAAATTTATATAAAAAATTCTAAAACCTCCCACTTTTTCCCACTTTTTGACTTAATGTTAATAAGTTTTGGATTTTGGCATTAAATAATTGATTGAAAAGCAGTTATGGTTCTGTAATGTTTTTTGGAATTTTTACGAAAAAATGATTTTAGATGTTATTAAAAATATTACATTTATTAAAATTTAAACAACCAAATCAATATTGGTGTTAAATTTGTATTTTTGCGACGCTGATAAAGCAATTTTATGAGATTTATTACGAAAAAAGAAAAGAAATTCTCTTTCATTGAAGCTGGAGAAGGGCATCCGTTGATTTTATTACACGGATTGATGGGTGGTTTGAGCAATTTTGACAAAACCGTGAAGTTTTTTTCGGAAAGAGGTTTCAAAGTTTTTGTACCTGTATTGCCAATATACGATCTTCCCGTTTTAAATACCAACTTAACGACGATTGCGAAATATGTCGCAAAATTTATCGAGTCAAAAACAACTGAACCTGTAACCATCGTTGGGAATTCGATGGGAGGTCATGTAGGTTTGATTTTAACTTTGGCGAGACCCGAATTGGTAAAAAATTTGGTGCTCACAGGAAGTTCTGGTCTTTATGAGCGGACTTTTGGGGACAGTTTCCCGAGAAAATCTGATAAAGAATACATTAAAAAGAAAACACAAGAGGTTTTCTTTGATCCTGATATTGCGACCGAAGAATTGGTTGATGAAGTATTTACTCTTGTCAATGACCGCATGAGAGGAATCAAAACAGTTATGCTTGCAAGAAGCGCTATAAAACATAATATGTTAAATGACTTGCCTAAAATTACAGCACCTGTTTGCTTGATTTGGGGAAAGCAAGATAATGTGACGCCACCCGAAGTGGCTATAGATATGAATAAATTTCTACCCAAATCTTCTCTTTATTGGATTGAAAATTGTGGGCATGCAGCAATGATGGAAAAACCCGATGAATTTAATCAGATCTTATATGACTGGTTGCAGGGTTTAGAAAGTTAGTAAAGTGGAAGTTTTAGCTTCCATTTTTTATTTAATAAATTTGAAAAAAATAACAAATGGTTATCAAAACAACGGAATTTGTAAAAAGCAGTGGTAAATGGCAGGAATGTCCGGAACCCAACTTGCCAGAATATGCTTTTATTGGCCGGTCGAATGTGGGGAAATCGTCACTCATCAATGCGATGATGAATCACAAGGATTTGGCAAAAACTTCTCAAACTCCCGGAAAAACACAATTGATTAATCATTTTTTAATCAATGAAAATTGGTATCTTACTGATTTACCGGGTTACGGTTATGCGCGAGTTTCGAAAAGTATGCGAAAGGACTTTGAGAAAATTAATACCAATTATATATTGAACCGACAAAATTTGGTGAACCTTTTTGTTTTGGTTGATTCCCGACATTCTCCACAGCAAATCGATATCGAATTTATAGAATGGTGTGGAGAGAGCGGAATTCCTTTTTCTATCGTTTTTACGAAAGCTGATAAATTAAAACCCAATACTGTCAATGCAAATGTGGAGATATATCGGAATGAGCTTTTGAAAAGTTGGGAAGAATTACCAGACATGTACGTAACTTCAGCAGAAAAGAAAATTGGAGGCGACGAGATTTTGGAGTTTATTACCAAAACCAATGAACTGTTAATTAAAAATAAAGTGAAGTTCGAATGATCGAAGAACGCATCTGGAAAATAAAATCTTTTGAAGAACTTACCAGAAAAGAACTGTACGAAATTTTAAAAATCCGGCAAGAAGTTTTTGTCGTAGAACAAACCTGCTATTATCTTGATGCTGATGGAGCCGATGAACATGCGGTACATTTGTGGGCAGAAAGTGATGGTCAGATTTTAGCGTACTGCAGAATTTTCGAACCGGGGATAAAATTTACCGAGGCATCCATTGGAAGAGTCCTCACACACCCATCTTACAGAAGTCTTAAATTAGGAAAGATATTGATGAATATTGCGATGAGTACCATCGAAGGAAAATTTCGCACCCCAAATATTAAAATATCTGCGCAGGATTATTTGCTAAAATTTTATTCAGATTTTGGTTTTAGAGCGACCGAAAACAAGTATTTAGAGGATAACATCCCTCACACTGAAATGATTAAATATTCTTAAAATGCACGAAACGCTGTTTGGTGAAAAAATTGGATATTTGAAAATTCTGTCCGAATATGATTTTTATTCAAACGATTATGTGCTTTTTACGTACTTAAATTAGCAATTGTTTAAAAAAGTAACAATATAATTTGTTTAATAAAGATGAATTATATACTTTTACCAAAATCATTTAATTTAAAAGGTTATGAAAAAATTTTTACTTACTGGCTTTGCGCTAGTTTCAATGGCATCTCAAGCACAAACTTGGGTACCACAGGCGACAAAACTACCTACGTCATTTGCTCCTAGAGAAATAGCTATAGTCAATGCAAATGTTGTTTGGACAACAGTTTCAGATGGTAGACCTTTATCACAAGGTGGCGGAACTTATCCTAAAACCTTCACTAAAACGATTGACGGTGGAACAACCTGGACTCCAGGTAATATTACGGGTGCTCCTGCTGCTGCACTTGTTGGTGACATTGCGGCGTTCGATGCAAATACTGCGTGGGTTGTAACTGCACCTTCTGATGGTGGTACAGTCGGAAATGGTGTTTATAAAACAGCGAATGGTGGTACTTCTTGGACAAAGCAAAATGTATTTTCTGCTTCTTCTTTTGGTAACATTGTCTATTTCTGGGATGCAAACACAGGTATCACTGCTGGAGATCCTGTTGGCGGAAAATTTGAAATTTTCAGAACGACAAATGGCGGTACAGCTTGGAGTGCAGTAGTAACTGCTCCATCGCCGAGTTCTTCAACTGAGTATGGTTTAACAGGAGTACGTTATGCTATTGGCGACAATTTGTGGTTTGGTACCACAAAAGGTAGAATTGTTCGTACACAAGATAAAGGACTTACTTGGAACATTTATTATTCACCAGCTTTAGATTTCGGTAGTGGAGATGCCACTGCTGGTACTGTTGGTTCATCAGCTTCAATGGCTTTCAAAGATTCAAATAATGGTCTTTTGATCACTGTTGATGGCGCTGTAACCGGTGGTACAGCTACAGTTTCCCTTTACGCTACTACAGACGGTGGACAAACCTGGAGTGTTAATCCAATTATTCCTAATGGTCCTATGTACTATGGAGACATTACTTATGTTAAAGGAACTCCT
>ENA-UPXM01003470-UPXM01003470.1-activated-sludge-metagenome-genome-assembly--contig:-NODE-3470-length-17125-cov-24.711716_pt1 | contig 17125 bp, 13 predicted proteins | sample MGYA00238178_ERZ772708 | MGnify/ENA primary metagenome ERZ772708 (study PRJEB29002, sample SAMN05720212) | activated sludge metagenome | isolation source: anaerobic digester from wastewater... | reverse complement strand
GACAAGCTCTGCCTGCACCTGCATGAAGAGCTCTTTCGGAATGATCGCTTCGTGGGAGTGTTGTTGCAAGGTAAATACTTTTGCACCCCTTATGGATACAAAAAAAGAAGCCCCGCCACCGACACATAGCATGCCAGCAGCGGGGAAAAAAACAAGCTCCGCAGATCCAATTCCTGCGAAGCTCTACTCCTGAATGTTTCCTATGAAGTTGTAGATGATTTTGATTTCCTGCTTCTTTACGCCGTCGATCACCTGCGCCTGTCCGACCTCAACCCGCTCGATCAGGGTTGCGACGATCTCCGGTGTCAGCTCCTGAATGTCTGTAAACTTCCTGACCATTCGGATGAACTGTTTCGCGTTGTCCGATGTAGTTTTGGCAGCGGTGATCTGCGTCTGCAGCTGTTCGCATTTCGACCGCAGTGTTTCCTGTTCCGTCTCATACTTCGTCAGCATCCGGGAAAAACGGTCTGCGCTTAGCCCGCCGGATACTTTATCCTCATAAAGCTGGTTGATAATCCGGTCAATCTCGTCAATCCTGCTCCTAGCTTCGGCGTATTCCTTCTCGGCTTTTTTCACAACGTCATCACCCTGCCTCCGGGTTTTCATCTCCACCATTTTCACAAAGTCAGCTTCGTGCTCTTTGGCATAGGCGCAGTCAGCGCGGAGCTGGGCGAGAACCGCCGGTTCCAACTCGTCCCTGCGGATGTAGTGCGTGGTACATTTCTTATAATGCATGTAGTAACCGCACATGTAGGTGCCGCTGGTCTTGAGCCTTGTCGGGTGATTGAAGTACAGCTTGCTGCCGCAGTCCGGACAGTAGAGAAAGCCGTTCAGCGGTCCCTTGTCCCACACATGCTCCTTCCTGCGCCTGCCGCTTTCCCGCATCTTGTGAACAGTCTGCCAGGTTTCTTCTTCAATGATGGCAGGCTGAGTGTTTTTCGTGATGATCCAGTCGGCTTCGTCGTTGAGCACACTCTTATGGGTTTTGTAGGATATGCTTTTCCTTCTGTAGCTCACGGTGTGCCCGCAGTATTCGTAGCGATCAAGCAAGTTCAGGATGGTTCCGGGATGCCACATGGCCTTGGGAGTATCGAACGTTACAGCTTTTCCTTTTTTGTATTGATGCTGCTTTGCAAGGTAATCGCCCGGCGCGTCATAACCACGCTTTTCCATTTCCGTTGCGATCTGAGCAGCATTCTTGCCGTCGAGATATAGCAGGAACACTTCACGGATGATGCTCGCAGGCACCTCGTCGATTACCCACTTCTTCGGATTATTTTCGTCCTTTTTGTACCCATAAGGCGCATTCCCCGTCAGGTGTTCGCCGGACTTGGCCCGCGACTGCATGCTAGCCTTGATTTTCTTTGAAATGTCGCGGCAGTACCATTCGTTTATGATGTTGCGGAAAGGGGTAAAATCATCGGACGCACCGCTGGCGCTGTCAACGCCGTCGTTGATGGCGATAAAGCGGATTCCAGCTTCCGGGAACTTCACCTCAGTGTACAGACCCACATGCAAGTAATCCCTGCCGAAGCGGGACATGTCCTTGCAGATGATCGTACTGATCAGCCCGTTGTCTACATCGGCCATCAAGGCTTCGAAACCGGGTCTGTTGAAATTTGCGCCGCTCCAGCCGTCATCGACATAGTATTTAGTGTTGCTGAAGCCGTGATCGGTAGCGTATCGCCTCAGGATGGTTTTCTGGTTCCCTATGCTGTTCGACTCGGCGTCGCCACCGTCATCCCTTGACAAGCGGCAGTAGAGCGCCGTGATCTTATCGGGCGCATATATTGGTTTTGGCATTTTACAACTCCTCCTTGAATCGATTGTCCAGTCGTATTAGTCACTCAGAAAGGCACACATTGCAAGTCATTACTCAGGCAGATTTCTGAACAAACTGATAACTTCCGGACAGCTTTGCAGCCTCGTTCAGGATGAGTTTTTCCAGCTTCTTTTCCAACGTCTCGGTTGCGTTTTCGCTGTATGCGGTTGTGATGATGAAAACGGTGTTGCCTTGCTTCATCTCAGATGCAGTATCCGTAACAGCGGTATCTGTGCTCCCAGCAGAAACGCGGTTTCTTTTACAATAGCTCCTAACCGTTTCGCGAGACAATGAGAGCTTATCCGCGATCGCCTTATATCCAAGGCCTTCCGCCCGCATAGCCTGTATTTCATTCTTCTGGGTGTCTGAGAGTCTCTTCAATATCAATACCTCCATATCAAAATTGCCTGGTCATGTATTGACACCCAGAAGATGGGCCCTCACATGCAGGCGGGATTACATGCGAATCATCATTTGCACCTCGCTTTGTCTCGATTTTTCGATGATTTTCATCGTCGTTCTCAGTGTGTTACTCCGCCCAGCGATTCAGGCGGAAAATGAAGTGGGACGCACCCACAGGAAAGAAGCCCCTCTTCCGTGAGCACGTCCCTTGGTTTTTAGCAACTCATATGAGCGTTATCTCAGCCCTGGGCTGCAGTACCCTTCATCTTGAGCACCTGCACAGCTTCGGGCAGGATCAGCTTGCCATCGACGCGCTCCTTGGCGACAAAGGCCACCTGACCGACACCGGCATACAGCTCATGCAGCGCAGCGAAAGAACGGGCACCGCGGTCGCCGATGTTGTAATAGCTGAAATCACCAAAAGCCATAACAGGCTGACCATCAGCAATGGTGGGAACGTACTGGCTGGTATATACCGGGAAGCCCAGCAGACGATCCGGCTCACCGGCAGTCAGGGCGGGCTGCCACAGATAGCCGTTGTCGTTCTTCAGCTTTCGTACAGCGGCCAGTGTGCTGTCACTGGTGATGAAGACGGCATTGGCACGGTAGGGCCGCTTCAGCTTGTACACCAGATCGATGATTTCATCAGCAGTAATCGTATTACTGGCGGTCATCACACCGATCTGACCGCCTTTGGTAGCATGAAGCAGGCCCGTGGGCTTCGCATTACCGTCACCGACGAGGAACGCTTCTTCTTCAGCATTGGCGATAGCACGGCCAAAAGCGTTGATCAGGAAGGATTCCAGATCATAAGCGTTATCCGCCAGAAGCTCCTCGGAAACCTTCACAGCCACGGAGAGCTTGTAAGCATCCAGAATCACCTGGTCGAAGGTCGCGTCACCGAAAACCAGCGCGCCGTTTTCCTCAATCCAGGAGGCGGCGGGCTTGCTGGCCGCGACGTTGATCTTGCGTTCGCCGGAGGTCTGGATCACGGTGCCCAGGGAGCGGATCACATTCTCATGCTCCAGAGCCTCGATCAGACGGGCATCATATTCCGTCGGAACGAGATAACCGCCGGAAGCGTCGTTGCCCTCCATCAGCACATTGTTGACGGTGCGGAAGTTCGTGCGCAGAGCAGTCAGCATGGCGTTCTTGTAGGCGTCGGAGGCGCGGCCAGTTTTAGCGTCGCCAGTCATGCCGGGGCGATTCGTCAGCAGCGTGCCGACAGGCTTTGCCAGCTCGGCGTCCATGGCTTCGCGCCGTTCCAGAATCTCAATCTGCTTGCCGAGATTGGTGATTTCCTCTTCCATCGCCTCATACTTGGCGACGTTCTCAGCGCTTACCATGCCTTTGGCATCATGGTGGCTGTCGAGGAAAGCCTTGGCCTGCTCCCAGGCGCGGGCACGGGTTTCACGGAGTTCGTTGATGGTATAATTCTTCATGAAGATATCCTTTCTGCCCAGTTATCGTGATGGGCACACAAAAAAGCTCCGCATACAGATTTACGGAGCGTAGGGATTGACGGCGTTGAGCCATCTGTGTATATAAAGAACAGCAGCGGGAGGGGCTTCTCCTACTGCTGCGCTTTACTCTGTTTTGTTATCAGCCTGTTTCGTATACGCTGCACCGACCATGGACAGCGGAATCATTGCGCCCTGTACCATGTGGGTATCTCCGCCATCCTCAGGCGTAAGCAGATCCATATTCTCCAGCTTACGGCAGTCATTGACGCTGAAGATGCCGGTATTCACGGCGGTCTGGTATCCGCGCATACGGCTTTCATAGGAACCTCGCAGCAGGCCATCCAGATTGAAACGGATTGCAAAATGCTTTCTGTCCTCAGCTGACAGCAGGGATCGCATCATTGCCTGCTCAATGCGCACGCACCATGGAAGAAGAGTGTAGTAGACAAATTCCTGACTCATCTGTTCGGCGCTATTGTAACTGGTCTTTGTCAGATCCTGAACCAAGTGGGGCGGCACACGGAAGATACGGCATATTTCTTCAACGGTAAATTTCCGCGTCTCCAGCAGCTGTGAATCCGCCGGGGAGATGGAGATCGGCGTGAACTTGAGCCCCTCTTCAAGAATCGCGACACGCCCGGCGTTTTTGGTGCCTCCGTATGCTGCGTTCCAGGAATCTCTTAGTTTCTCTGGATCTTTGATCACGCCTGGATGTTCCAGCACGCCCATGGGTGCCGCTCCGTTCGCATAATACCGGCTGCTGTATTCGTCGGCGGACAACCCCGCGCCGACGGCATTCCTGCAGGCCGCGATAGGGCTTAAACCTACCAGACCGTCAAAGCTCATGCCGGGGATATGGAGTACATCTTCTGGTGATAAGATCACCTGATTGCCATCCATCGTCGGAGGTTCCTCGCTGTACCGTTGATACCGATAGAACAGCTGGCCGTTCTCATCCCGTTCCACCGTCATACGGTTCGGCAACAACGGATAGATGGCGATCACCTCTCCGCGCCCGTTCCGCAGGATTTGGCAATAGGCATTGCCGTAAAGAAGCAGGTGCGTCATAAGGGTTTCCCGCAGAGTGAAACTCGACATCTCTTCGTTGGGCGTATCATGCAGAAGAGTATATAACGGCAGGCTCTCTGCTTTCTCCCGGTTCCCGTTTTCGCCGCGTTTATACACATGCAGCGGCAGACTGGCGATGGACTCCGCCAGGACGCGTACGCAGCCGTATACCGCTGTCATGGACATAGCCGTCCGTTCATTGACATTCGCCCCGGAAGCGGACTGACCGAAGAAGAATCTCGGGCCGCTGCCTGCCAGATGATTGCTGCCACGAGGCTTGAAGATATTTTGAAAAATGCTCATCCATTATCCTTTCTGCTCTGCACATCGGAGCTTCTCGTTCAGCCAATTTTAGCAAAACGGTTAAATGTGATTTTCCGACAGGAAAAAGAGTACTTGATTTGATGAAGTGTTGGTCCTTTTACCACCAGCTGGACCTTGACGCATGGGTTATAATGAGCTTGAAAAGCTCATTAGGGGAACAGATTTACAGAGGCACTCAGACGAACAGCAGGCCTCTGTTTTCATATACAGATTCGCCTTTGTTCATCTCATGCCTGACCGCTCGATCCAGCGCCATGACCAGCGCCACCGCAAGATCGACTTTTTCTGTCGCCCGCGCCTTTGTGATTTTGATATTACCGGCGGCGTCCTGATCCACGACCACGTTATCCATGCACCATCGCAGGACTGGATGTCCGCCATGGGCCAGCTTCTTTTCCAGTGTCAGTTTGAACAGCTCTTTTGTCGGTGGAGACATTGACTGCATGCCCTGGCCGAAGGGAACGACCGTCATACCTTCACCACTGAGATGCTGTATCAGCATCTGGGAATTCCAGCGGTCATACGCGATCTCACGAATGTCGTATATTTCCCGCAGCTCCATGATTTTCGTCTCGATAGCTGCATAATCGACAACAGATCCTTCGGTTGCCAGGATGAAGCCCTGCTTACGCCAGAGGTCATAATTCACATGGTCACGCCTGGACCGCTGTGTTATCGTTTCCTCCGGCACCCATGCGAAGGGCAGGATGGAGTATGGTTCCTCCGGATTTGTGGGCGGAAACACCAATACCAGCGCCGTGAGGTCCTGTGTACTGGAAAGATCGAGTCCTGCATAACACGGTCGGCCACGAAGCGCCTCTGCGTCAACAGGAGCAGCGCATTTATCCCATTGCTCCATAGGCATCCAGCGAACAGCCTGCTTCGTCCAGATGTTGAGCCGCAGGGTCTTGAATACATTCTCTTCGGACGGGTTCTGTTTCGCTGATTCACATGCTTCCTGGATTGCGGATTCCGGGAAGGTCACGCCCATGGAGGGGTTCGCCTTCCTCCAGACCTCCGGGCTCGTCCAGTCATCCTCCGGGTCGGCGGCATACACGACAGGGTAAATCGTGGGGTCGGTCTTGCGGCCGTCCAGAATGTCTTTTGCCTTCTGGAATAGTTCATATCCGATGGAGTGGATGTTGTCACCCGCTGTAGAGATAATGAACTGAAGGGGTTGCTTACGCGCATCACCGCTGCCCTTGGTCAGCACATTCACCAGATCTGGGTTTTTCTGTACATGAACCTCATCCACGATCACGCCATGGGCGGATACGCCATGCGCCCGGTCAGCGTCGGAGGAAAGCACCTGATAGAAACTGTTCGTCGGCGTGAATATGATTCGCTTCCTGGAATCCAGTATCTTGCACCTTTTCCGCAGCGCCGGAGACAGCCGGATCATATCCGCCGCTACATTAAATACCAGACCTGCCATCTGCCGGTCAGCTGCAGCCCCGTATATTTCCGCCCGCTGTTCATGATCGGCGCAGAGGAGAAACAGGGCAATCGCGGCCGCAAGTTCCGTCTTCCCGTTTTTCTTGGCACAGAAGGTGATGCACTGTTTAAACTGCCTGGTGCCATCTTCCTTTACCACACCGAAAAGGTCACGGATTAGCCTCTCCTGCCAATCGAGCAGTTTGAACGGCTTGTTATAATAGCTGCCCTTGGTGTGCCTAAGGCTCTCGATGAACATAACGGCACGGTCAGCTTTTCCCTTGTCATAATGACTGGTCGGCAGCATGAACCGTGTCGGCTCATAATCCCTCATTTAGATTCTCCTCCTTTCCGCAGTACAGGGATTCACCCATGCAAATATTTGCTTGTAAGCACCTATGAAAATATTTTCTTACCATCACATCCCCAGCAGTTTTTCCATGATATCGTCCTGAGGATTGCCTGTTACCGGCTCCATACTGTTTGCAGTGACTATGGAGAAAATTTGCTGATAAAGCATATTTGCCTGTTTCAGATAGCCCTGCGCCATGGTCACGAACGGGCTTCCGATCATAGCTCCAGTTGTAGGGTGTTTTGATACAAGTCCGTATTCGCTGGTTACATTTTCAATCTGTATCCAACGCGCCATCGCCATGCTGTATTGTTCCAGCAGGTGAGGACTGACCAGATGAGCACAATTACGGTCACGCAGCCAGGTAACCATCTGCTCAAATATCTCTTTGCCGTAAAGATCGCCCATCCGCTGGTCCGAAGACAAAAACTCTTTTATGCTTTCAATCTCAGGACCATCATAGGGATCATTTTCTGGCAGCGCCAAAACCGCCGCCTTTTTTCCTTCCTGGAGCTTCTCCGCCAGGGGCTTCGGTTTACGTCCCGCGCCTTGGCGTTTCCCACCCCGGTTGGTTCCGTCTTTTGCCATGAATACTCCTTTCTGCCACCGTGGGCGGCGGCTCTTCAAGATGGTGCAGATTCTGCAGCGTCTTCTTATCAAAATAATTTGTGGCACTTCAGAAGGTGCACATATTTGCACCTTCTTCTCGCTATGCAGTATAGATTTCAGACTTTCGTCTGCCAAAGTTGGCACACAAGGAATTGTTTGATTCCTTTGATTTCGTTTGAAATAACGGCGCAGAAAATCAAAAAGGCAGAGGATCCCGGATTGGAGGATTGTCCTCCCAGAATGTACCCGAAATGCCTTGCCTGTAAGGATTTTCTGACCTGCCGCTGATTTCTGAAAACCCTGCTGCCGTGCGGGTTAATAGGGTCTATGATATCCGAGGCACGCCTGACTTGAGGGGCGGCGGTCTCCAGCGGGCGGTTCACAGGGATCTGATCCCCCCTCCCCAGGCGAGGGTCGCCTGCCGGGCACAGCCTTCGCCGGGGCAAAGCGAGAAAGCGGCTGTGCGGTGGGCGCGGTCTTCCAGGCGACCGGGCGCGGGTGACGGCTGGACTTCGCAGGGTGCGGGCGCGGGGTGGATGGTGTTATGCATGCGGGCGGGGCAGCAACGGGGCGGTTCGGTCGGCGCGGCAACGAGCGCAGGCTCGCCGGGCCGGACGAAGGGCACCTGCTGGGCGCGTCGGCGCGACACGGGCGCGACAGCGGGCGTTTCGCCGGGGCGGGCATCCGGGCGGAACCGGTTCGTCGCGGCGCGACGGGCGGCTTTCCGGGCGCGACGCGGGCAACCGGGGCGCGGGGCGGCGGTAAACGGGGCGAGACGGGCGGAAGCGCGGGGCGCACACGGGCGGGCAAGGCGCGGAGGAGGACGGCACGGCGCGGAGTGCAGGTGCTATCTCTGCTCGGCGTGTGTAGGGTTTCGCCGCTCCATACAGCGACGGCAGCGCCGGTGCGGCTCGGTTGTTTGCACCGTTGCGACGGGAAAGCGCCGGGCGTCCGGGCAAAACCGGGCGCGGCGCGGGCGGCGGGGCGGGGTTCTTCCTATGTGCGCGCGTAAAGGCGGCGGGTTGAGACGGATGTGTGTCCTGTCTTGGTCTGGTCGGACACATCCAGTTATCCGTTTGTTATCTTGCAGACTGTCCGAAAACATAAAGAGAAAGCGCAGATACCTGCGCAGGGGATCTGGGATAGTTGCAAATATGGGGTTGAATTGGGAACGAGATAAAAAAACGCCCTCTATCAGGCATTAATGATTGCCATAATTTGTGGAACTCCCAGCAGATTTACCGCTCGTTTGAAATCGTACCCGAAGAATGCAAGCGCCATTTCTGCCGCCGCCTTCAATTTCCCTTTCGTCAGCAGGAAGCGACCGTCATTCCACCATTTGACGGTGCCGTAAGGATGCTCGACAACTTGGTTGCGTTTGCGCAGTTTGTGCTGGTTCGGATAAAAGCGGATGGTCACCCATTCATTCCAAACACCATTCTCTGCGGACGGTTTCCTGGCAGAAAAGGTATGGTTCACTCTTCTCGTTATTTTGCCAGCCTTACAGCGGTCGTAAAAATCGATGGAAACCTTCGTCTCGCCCGGTTTAAAACTGACGACGCGCCTTTTTCCCATGGTGCATTTGTTTGCGCACTTTTTGCAGACAGCCGCTCTGTGGTACCGCCGAATCGATGCGTCCGTAACGCCACTGGGCGAACCCGGCCCCGCATAATACAGTGTTTGCCCCATTGGACACACAACCCTATCCGTCTCCAAATTGCGTTCAAAGTATGGATGAAGGGGCGGATTGCGCTGAACGTCTATTTTCTCGCGTTCCGCTCCGCCAGCGGCAGTCATTTCTTTGCGGCTGACAAGTTCACCAGTTTCCTGATTGAGAAACTGGTATGCGCCATCCTCTCGCTTCCGGGTAATTTCCATCGTGACATCACCGCGTCGCAATACGTCCGGCAGCTGACCGGCGGCCAGACATTTCTTCAGCGTTGCATGATCCTTGGAGGATAGCATTTCTCCGGTGACTTCATCATCTGTCTTTTGAAACCTGAATGCGCGACAGTCCTGCCCTTTATTGGGGTAGGTGGTTGGCGTATCCCCGTTGAGTAGACAATCCAGGATCTTCTCGTCGCAGGCGTAGCCTTTGTCCGCAACGCCCTCCAGCGTCTCTACGTCAAGGGCTTCCTTCGCCCCGTTGATCCCTTCCTCCAGCAGATTCCAGTCCACGCATTCGTTGGTGACCTCGTAATGCACAATGATATGATTCTCCGCTTCCACGGCAGTCTGCACATTGTAGCTCGGTTTGTAGCCATCGCGCGTTTTCATCAGCCGACATTCAGGATCTGTAACGCAGAGTTGGTTTGTGTTGTTGTCTTCAAGCTGTGAAAGCGCGTCAGTCAGCTGCCGCTTCCTCTTGTTTAAATACTCCAGCACATCCCGGATTTCATTCGCCGTAAGGGCCTCTGGCCGCTTCTCGGTTTTGTCGTTTTCATCCAGGGCGGCCATATATTTTTCAATCCGCTCATCGGCCTGCTGGAGCATGACCGATACATTCTGTCTCACATAACTATGCTGATCGGAATTCACAGCCCGGAATTTCGATCCGTCTATCACGACAGTATCATGAGACAGCAGTCCGGCTTTATTGCATAGTTTGACGAACTCGCGGAACACGCCTTTGATTGCACTTGCGTTATCCTTCCGGAAGTCAGCAATGCACCGAAAATCTGGAACGATTTTCTGGAGCAGCCACATCAACTCGACATTCCGCCCGGCTTCCGTCTGAAGCCGCCGGGAAGAACGGATCTTGTTGACGCATCCATAGATGTACAGCTTCAACATATCATGTGGGTCGTACCCCGGACGCCCTTCTATGGCTGCTTCCGCTTGAAATCCCAATTCCGCCATATCCAGAGAGTTTATAAATGCCTCAATCACACGAACAGGGTTATCGCTTGCAACAAAGTCTTCCAAGCAATCTGGCATGAATGTGATTTGTCCCCGATCCTTCCCTTTTATGTATGGCATGGATCTTGCTCCCTCTTGTTTCTCCTAATCACATTATACCAGATCCCACTCTTTTATCCAACTGTTATCTGAGTTTTCGGACAGTCTGCTTGCTTTCCCGGCGCAACGGAGTGATGTATGTGTCGCGGGCGGCAGACAGGCCGCCGAGCCGCAGGCGGGAAACGCCGGGCACAAGGAGGAAACCCCGTGAAAACCCAAACTTTCGGCATCGAGGTAGAGATGACCGGCATCACGCGCCAGCGGGCGGCAGAGGTCATTGCGGCACACTTCGGCACAACCGCCCAGCACACTTCCATGCTCACGTGGACGTCTCACTCCTTCCTCTGTACCCCATAGGACACACCTCCCTCACGCATAGCCGTCCGGTTCAACCCTAAGCGAGAAAAACACGTGCATTGCCAGTGTTGCGTGAGCTCGGGAGCAGCGCACGTGTTGAACCTTTCGGTGCAACCCAATTATACATAGCGGCCATGTACGTGTCAACGCAAAACCGCACCGAACGGGTACGGTATTTTATGGGTATTGCCAATGAGTTCAAAACGTGGTATGATACCGTTGAGGTGAAAGAGGATGACACTCAGTGAATATGTCCGCTCAAAGCGAACTGATCGGGGAATCAGCAGGAATCAGCTTGCCATCAGTGCGGGCATCAGCCACACGGAGGTGCACCGCATTGAAACCGGCGAAAGGAAGCAACCGTCGCTGAAAGTTCTGTGTGCACTCGCGGATGCATTGGCTGTCCCGCAAGAAGAGATACTCAGAGTGGCTGGATATGCGCCAGCAGACGCCGCTTCCGCAACGGAGCGGGCATTTCCCAGTTTGAAGACGTCAAAGCAGAGGGAGACCGTCGAGAAGATCGTGGACGGTCTCTCCCGTAATTCTGAGCTTCAAGACGAGGATCTGGACGATTTGTATAGGCAGGTGGAAATGTTTATCAGCTATGCGCAAGCGAAACGAAATACCTGATCAGCCGCGCTATGGCTATGCCGCTGAAACTGCCTACAGACTCCTGCTTGATATGGGCTTCGACAGTTTTCCGATTCTGCCAAGCGACATCATAGACCGGTACCCGGATAGGATTATCGTCTTGCCTTGGAGCAAGGCGCGAGACATACTTGAAAGCGTGGACCCGTATCACCTGCATCAGTTGAACGCGGAAGCCAGAACGATGCACGTGCGAGGCAGTCAACTATATACGATCATCTACGATGACGTGAGAATCACCAATCCCGACCGCATCCGATGGACGATCATGCATGAGCTCGGCCACATCTGCCTGAAGCACCTCGTGCATTTTGAGAATACGGGGCTTAACCGTGGTGGATTGACGAAAAGAGAATATGGCGTCCTTGAACAGGAGGCGCATCGGTTCGCGGCGGAAGTGTTCATGCCGAGCGCCTTTTTTCGCGCCATGCGGCTTGACCGTTTTGCGCTTCGATTGGTATGCGGCGTGTCGCAGGAGGCGGCGGACAGACAGTATAATAAGCTTCAGGACATGAAGTATCACTATACTGGCAAGTACGACGACGCGCTGTACCGCGCTTTCTGCAGCTTTTTCTATCGCAATTATAGCGAGATGCTGTACAACGGAATCCGGCGCATCTGGGGCCAGTCGGGTTACAGAAAATATGTGTCCTATAGCCGTAAGTGCCCTACCTGCCATGCGTACAATTCGCTCCAAGACGCACATTGCTGCATTTACTGCGGGAGCTTGCTTGAGCCGGACGCTTCCGGGGTGTACAGCTTGGCCCGCAAGAAGTCGGAGGAAAGTCTGGCGGCACTGCCGGGCAAGAGCATCTTTCATTTCCTGTCCGTGGAGCGCAAGCATCCGAACGGGAAAGGGCCTTCCTACCATGTGTATTGCCCGGTCTGCTTGAACCATGACATCACGGCGGATTCGGAGCATTGCCGAATCTGTGGCCAACCGCTACAGAACAGGTGCTTGGAAGAGCACAAAATCGTGCCTTTGGGCGCGCGGCTTTGCCCAGACTGCGGCAGGCCCACCTCCTCTCGGCGGGCATATCAGACGGCAGAGCAACGGTTTAGCCGTCTGGATGAGTACGCAAACCGAGCGCTGGAAAATGCGGACTGGATCGAATACCCCTACTGGGACTACATCAGATTCAGCGCGCTGAGGCAAGGTAATTATGATCTGACCAGCGCGCTGTATTACTCAAAGGCCTACGAGGATGACAACGGAAATCTGCGTGTGTTCGTCGTTTCCGCCGCCGCTGAAAGGGCAGTCATCAATGATAGCGTCTTGTTATTCAGTATGATGAATGAGCATGACGCAACGCCACATGAACGTATGGAGGTCTATAACGTTAATGCGATATAAGAACCATGTCCACATGAACCCCGAAACCATGCGCGTCACGCTATGCCCCGTCTGCAACAACGAGGTCTTTGGCGAATGCGCGAATTTTTGCCGCATGTGCGGCACGCCGCTGAACAACCGTTGCTCCGGGGAGGAGGAACACTTTAATCCCGGCGACGCCCGGTACTGCGAATGCTGCGGCGCTGAGACCGACTTTTTCCGGCGTAGCATTTTGGCTCCGTATACAGAGGAGCAGCATGAGGACGAGGATGAACTGGAGAACCCTGTAATGCTGGCCACTGAGATTCAGCAAGCTCTGAGAATCGCTTCCGGCGTGGATTTTGGTGACGAGGACGAGCTGCCGTTCTGATGGCCTGGGTTCGCCGTGTAGATACAGAGGGAAGAATTCTGCAGCACAGGCTTTTATGGGCTTGTGCTGCTCTTTTTCGACGCCTCAATGTACGAAAAATGCATAATAGATGCGCATTCAAGTAAGCATCAGCGCTCGCGCTTTGGCAAAACAGGGCAGGATCGAGGATGTAAGCACAGATGTCCTCCGAGAGATATTTACTGCCTTGAATTTCCCGTTAACTGATACTGGTATGCAAGTAAAAAAGCAAGTCGGATTGCCTTTATTAACCGGAAAATTGTGCATCTGTTGGTCAAACCTGGACATAATAAGTTTAGATGTGAAAGGAGGGATAGCCATTGCATAGCAGCGTTTCAAACCGCCAGATGTTTTTCCTGCTACTGCTGACGCTAACCGCGTACACGGTCATAAGCATCCCGAACGTCATCTCGCAGACGTCCGGAACGGGTGGGTGGCTTTCTTTGATGATCACGGCCTTCCTTTTCGCTGTGTTTGTCGTTGTGATCGTACGATTGAATAGCGCATTTCCGGGAATGATGCTATTTGAATACAGCCAGCGCATCGTCGGAAGGATCATGGCCTATGTCCTCGCGGTTTATTTTATCCTGTATTTTCTCATGATTTCCGCCTATTTGAATGTCCAATTGTCTGCGGTTCTGCGGGCGGGATTCTATCCCAAGACGCCACAGTGGGCGATGACCATCGCGAGTGCTATCGTATTCGGGATCGTTGCACACCGGGGTGTAGCCAGCGTTGCCAGGTTTTTTGAGGTGATCGGCACAATCTTCGTGATCACGGCGGTTGCCACACATTTCGTTATGCTCTTGCAGGGCGATCTGCGGGAAGTGCAGCCCTTCTTTCATACTTCAAAACTTCCAGAATATCTTCTTGGCGTCAAAGACTGCTTGTTTGCGTTTCTGGGCGTTGAGTTGCTGACAATCTTCCCGCTCAGCGGAAAAAGCATTGGGCGTTCCGTTACGACCGCATTTCTGACCGTTCTTTTCATTGGAATATTCTATGCTTTTGTGGTGGAAACCTGCATCATGATGCTGGGGATGCAATCGGCGCAAAATTATAATTTTGCACTGATTGAGGCGGTCAAGCAGATCGACAATCCGGTTCTGGAGCGGTTTGACATCCTGTTCCTGACGGTTGGCTTTGCAGGCCTAGTCACCGGTGTATGCGGCGTGTACCTTGCGCTGGTAGAATACGCTGCCCGGTTGTTTCATAAGGCTAACCGACTTGCGATCGTGGTAGGCACCGGTGTGGTCATGGCCTCCCTAAGCATTGCGACGCAATCGATAAAGCCAGCTATGACTGTGTTGGAATCGGTGATTCCAATTGCTGGCCTGGTTTCTGCGTTTCTCATCCCGACGATTTTATTATTGATAGCGAAGGTGAGAGGTCTTGTTCAAAAACCGCTGTAAACTCATTGTCCTGCTGCTACTGATTATCTTCCTGCTGACCGGTTGCTGGGATGCTGCCGATGTAAGTTCCCTAGATTTGTCCACCATGGTCATTCTGGACAGAAAAGGAGACGAGCTCTCATTTACCTTGGAGATCGCCAAAATATCATCGGTAAGCGGGTCCGGCGAAGGCGGGGGCGGTGGAGGGAAAAAGCAGACGTACCTGACAGGAACGGGAAAGGATCTTGCAGAAGCGCGGCACGCTTTGGATATGCAAATGGATAAACCGTTGTTCCTTGGCACCGTACGTGCCCTGATCCTCACCGAGCGGGCCGCCGCGAATGATCTTGCGGAGTACCTGTTTCGACTGCGTGAAAACCAGGAGTATCGCCAGAAGGTGAATATTTCCATCATTCAGGATGATCCTCAGGCCTTGACAGAGGCTGAGAATGAAACCGATCAGCCCCTAGGGTTTGTCATTGATGATACGATCCATACGGGGCAAGCGAATGGACATACCTGTGCGGTTACAACGGAGAAATATGTAAACGACATCTTGGCGAAGAGGGGCTTTATCATTCAGCATATCGGTCTTGCAGACAAGCAGATCAAGCTGGATGGATATTCGGTTTTCCGCGACGCAAAACTCGTTGGATTTATCTCGATGGAAAGCTCAAGCGGACTTTCGTATATGCTATCGGATCAGCCAATCTGGGTATATCGACTGCCCGGCGATGGAGGATTCATCACGGCGGAGGTCAAATTGGGCCATAGAGAAATTAAACCATCTTACCATGACGGACAGGTCAGTTTTCGGGTCCAACTCACCTTCAAGGCGACAATCCAGTATAAAACCGAAGTGAGCCTGTTCCCGCTAAACGAGCAGAATATACAGCAGTATTCAGATGACCTGAATCAGGTACTGGCGCAGGAAGTCAGAGCTGCGATTGAGCAGTCCCAAAATGAGTTCCAGAGTGATTATCTGGAGTTTGGAGAAGCCTTCCGCCTGGCCTACCCCGATGAATTTGAACGAATGGACTGGTCAGCGGAATACTTGAAGGCGATAATCGAAACCAGCACATCCGTTGATATATCGGTCAGCGACAAGATAGACATCGAAGCATCCTAATGGGAAGGTGCGATTATGATCAGGAAGAAGCCAAAAATTGAAACCATTCTGGACAATATTGAAGCGGAAGGCTTCGCGTTATCCCAGCGCTCCATGGACTACGGCGGAGGCTCCATAGAAATCCTGTACATCCAGCAGCTAACCGACCGTGTATCGCTGATGGACTTCGTCATCAGGCCGCTTTCTCTCTATCTGGGGCAGCATCGAAATGACATGAACGGTACAAAGGCGAAAACCATCGCCCAGAATGTGTTGTATGTTGACGATTACCAGATTCAGTCCGACGGAGAAGAAGTACAGGCCTCGATTCTGGACGGCAAGGTCATCATACTTCTCACTGACGATGACGAGTACATCGTCGTAAACCTGAAAAAGGTTGAACACCGGTCCATTTCGGAGCCAACACTCGAATATACGCTACGCGGACCACGCGACTGCTTTGTAGAAAGCCTTGATACCAATCTGTCCCTGATACGGTACCGAAATAAGGATGCGAAGCTACGAATCTGCCAGTACAAGGTCGGAAAGCGGACAAAGACCAGTGTGGCAATGTTCTACATCGAGGATATCGCAAACGACAAAGTTGTTTCATTGATAAAACAGCGCATTCAAGCGATCGATGTGGATGGCATCGGGGATTCCGGCGAACTTGAGGTTTTTCTGCAAAACAGCAATCTCAACCTTTTCCCCCAAATGGGTGTGGTGGAGCGGTCGGATATGGCTCAGCATCTGCTGCACGAAGGAAAGGTCTTGGTGCTGGTGGATGGCAGTGGTTTGGCGCTTTCCGCGCCTAAGTGTTTTCCCGAATACTTTTTCTCTTGCGATGACCGGTATGACAACATGTACTTTGGGTTGTTTATGCGGATTCTGCGATATGCTTCGTTTTTTATCGCACTGTATGCAACCTGTTTCTATGTGGGAATGTCGGAGTTTCATATAGACGCCCTGCCAAGCAGATATGTGATCAGTCTGGCGGAGATGCGTGCAAGTGTCCCATTTCCCCCCATCATCGGTGGATTGATGCTGGAATTCGTCGTCGAACTATTGCGGGAAGCCCTATTGCGTGTGCCCAAACAGATCGGCCCTGCAGTCGGTATCGTCAGCGCCATTGTCATCGGGCAGGCGGCAATCTCGGCGGGTATCTTCAGTCCGCTGCTGTTGATACTGGCGTCGACTTCTTTGCTTGCTTCGTTTGTCATGCCGGACTTCGCGCTCATTAACCCAATCCGAATATTGAAGTTCATCGCGATTCTTTGCACGGGATTTTTAGGATTCTACGGACTGGTCCTATTTTCCTGCGTTCTTCTGATTCACCTTGTTTCTATAGAGAGCTTTGGAGTTCCCTACTTTGCACCCTTTGCACCGTTTAACCGGTACGACTTTATACGAAGCTTTATCTTTAATATATCGATTTCACCGTTTAGACCGAAGTACTTAAAAAACAAGGACA
>ENA-UPXM01003467-UPXM01003467.1-activated-sludge-metagenome-genome-assembly--contig:-NODE-3467-length-17145-cov-11.141896_pt1 | contig 17145 bp, 15 predicted proteins | sample MGYA00238178_ERZ772708 | MGnify/ENA primary metagenome ERZ772708 (study PRJEB29002, sample SAMN05720212) | activated sludge metagenome | isolation source: anaerobic digester from wastewater... | reverse complement strand
TTTTTATCAGCATTGGGTAAATTATATCTTTTAGCTATTTTCCTAACTTTCTTTTTTGTTAAATCACCAATTGGAAAAAGAGAGTGTGCTAAATCATCTTGATTGAGCATCCATAGAAAATAAATCTGATCTTTATTTTCATCTCTACCAATTAAAAGGTCAAAAGAACCATCTTTTTGTTTTACTTTTTTTGCATAATGTCCGGTAGCAATAAAATCTGCTCCTCTTTCTTTAGCAAATTTCCAAAAAACACCAAATTTTATTTGTCGGTTACACATTACATCAGGATTAGGTGTTCGTCCCTCGCTGTATTCTTTTATCATATAAGAAGCTACCTCTTTCTCGTATTCTTTCTCTGCATCACAATCCAAAAAAGGAACATCTAGACTAGCGCAAACTCTAATAGCTTCCCTTCTTTCTTCTGGCCAAGAGCAATTTATAAAATCAGGAGACCATGTCTTAATAAAAACACCAAAGACCCGATATCCTTCTTTTTTTAGACGAGCTAAAGCTACAGCTGAATCAACTCCACCAGAAACTCCAACAAAAACTTTCTTATTTTTATTCCTATTAAACATCTTTTTGCCAACGCGCATAAATACCAGCTGGTAATAATCTACCCGTTTCTTTTTCTGCTATCAATAACTCCCCTTTTTCTATTTTTCCATTATTAAATATTTCTTTTAAATTATTTTCATAAACAGTTGCTGAGTAGCCGGCGGTATAACCATTGATTAAAAAAAACAATGGTTCGGAAGATAATAATTTTTTAGACAGATTCATTAAATCTAAAAAATCTTCTTCTATTTTCCAAAGCTCATCTTTAGGTCCATGACCAAAAGCTGGAGGATCCATTATAATAGCATCATATTTTTTACCTCGCTTAATCTCTCTTTTCAGGAAAGCTAAGACATCGTCCACAATCCACCTTATTGGTTTATCTTTTAAGCCTGATATTTCGGCATTTTCTTTAGCCCACGAAACTGCATTTTTGGAAGCATCTAAATGGCAAACCGAGGCTCCAGCCTTAGCACAAACAAGGCTAGCTCCGCCAGTGTAAGCAAAAAGATTCAAAACAGAAATCGGTCGGTTATTATTTTGTCTAATTATTTTATCCATCCACTGCCAATTTTCTATTTGTTCTGGGAATAAACCTAAATGCTTAAATGAGGTTGGTCTAATAATAAAATTTAGGTCTGCATATTTAACTTGCCAATCTTTAACTTTTTTATCTTTCTTAGTCCAGCCTTTGTTTTTAGTAAAACAAAATGAAGCTTGTTGCCATAAGACCGTATTTTTTTTAGGCCATAAAGCTTCTGGGTCAGGTCTCTCAGTAATGAAATCTCCAAATCTCTCCAGCTTTTCTCCCTCTCCGGAATCTAGTAATTCATATTCTTTATTTCCTTTTATTATTAAATCCATTTTAATTTTTTAAATATTTATCTATATAAAGACGATGTTCATCATAATTTTTAGCAAAATGAACTTGACCATCTTTATCATGTAAATAATAGTAATAATCTGAAGAAACAGGAGACAAAGATGCTTTAATAGATAATAACCCGGGGTTAGAAATTGGTTTATCTGGTAAACCAGCTTCCTCATAAGTCCTTCGGTCAACATCAACTTGCAACATCATATTCTTATCTAATCTTTTCCATAGTATCCCCGAGATTAAATAAATATCATCTTGCCCGCTAGCTTCTCCTTCTAAAATGGAAGCCATTGTTATTATATCTTTTTCTTCTCGGTCGCTATTTTTTATTAAAGTAGATAGGTCTTTTGTCTTCTTCTCAAAATTATCTACCATTATTTTTATAATCTCTTCTTCCTCCTCTATTGAATAGAAGAAATAAGTATCGGGGAAAAGATAGCCTTCATATTCCTTTGCTTTTTCTAAAAATAATTCTTGGTTGAAGTCATTTATTTTTGTAGCAAGTATTTCAGCTGTTTTTTCATTACTTAGACCTTCTCTAATAAAGACCTTGATTGGTTTTATGTTATAGGTTCCGGCATTAAGCTGTCTGGCTATTTGGTAAGCTGGACTATCTTTTTTAATTAGATAATTTCCAGCCTTAATACCACCTTTTGAATCAATTATTTTCAAAAAAGTTTTTAAGACATTAATACTTTTTATTGCTTTCTTATTTTTTAATTCCTGAAAGACTAATGTCGGATTTTGGTTTTTATTAACTTTAATAAATAAATCTTGACTTGTCTTTGGAGCACTAGTTAAAAATTGAAAAATTATAATTAAAAACAAAAAGACCGTAGCCACCCAAAAAAGAGGCTTCTTGATTCTGTTTCTTTTTATAATTAAAATCTCATTAGTATCTCTATCCATAAGAGTTAAATCGGTAGATTAGAAGGTGGTTTAGCAATTTTAGAATCAACTCTCTTAAAGCTAGGAGTTTCAGAAACCATACCTGGAAAGTGATAAATAGTGGCCAGCTCTTCGTTAGATAAAACAAACACTTCTGGCTTGTGAGACGGGAAAAAGGGGGCCAGAACTGATGGATATTTTAGGTCATAAATTAAAGATGGGTGGAAAAAAGTTCTCATTCGGTAAAAATCCAGCATCCTAGCTTTAGCTTTATGAACAGCCGTCCCGTTAGGATCAGCCCAAGCATTTTCAAATTCAGTAGAATTAATTCTTTCAAATTGATTACCCAAGAAGGAAGAATATTGCCTAAATATTAATCGTGAAGATCGTCTTAAATTATTAAATGAATCTTCGCTAACTAAGTTTTTATCAGATAAAGTAACGAGCCTAATACCACAATCAAAATGTAACTGGCCAAGTTGCTCACTGACTGCTTTAGCTGATAATTCCAGGTTCTTGGGAGCTTTTATTTTTCCCTCTGCATCTGCTTGATAAGGTTCAAACATCTTGTCTAAAAACTCTTGACCAGCATCATAAAATTCTATTTTCTTTTTCTTTTTCTCGCTGTAATATTTTTTAGTATTAATTCTAACTAATATCTGAACCCACATTTGCTGGCCTTCGGTTAAAGAACCCATGAATTCAATTGTTGGTGTTATGGGGTCAACTTTATATTCTTCTTTAATACCTGTTCGCATATCTTCGCCAAAACCTTTGTATGTCTTAATCGGCAAGAAATCCTCTTTCTTTTTCTTAAATTCACAACCCCAAGTATACCAATTACTATCTTTAGTATATTCTGGAATTTTAAAAGCATAATCTTCTACCTCAAAAACTTTAGCTTGTGGATATTGAGCATATATTTGAGTCTCAATTAAATCTTTTATGCTCGTTGGAGTTCTGATATAAAAATGAATTCTTCCGTCAATGGAAACTAATTCTAAAGAAAACCATAGTTTGGGAGCTATGGTATTTGAATAAACTAATTCCATAGCCGCTGGAGTTTTGACGATTTCTCTAGGCACAACTATTTCTAAAAGTGTCCAAGGTATACCCACGGCCTTCTTTTCATTTTTATAATGATCCCATAGAAAAAAAGCTAAGTGAGCAAATAAAATAACCACTAAGACGCCAATAATTATTAAAATTAGGTCTAAAACTACATCAAAAGTGGCTGAAGATAAAAAGTCTTTAATCATATATAAATATCTTTTATTATAACACAAGATTTAATAGACAAAAAGAACAAAACCCTCAATTGAGGGTTTTGTTTTAGTCTACTATGTTGTATAAATTATTCTCGTCTTTCTTAAAGTATTTAGAGTTTTGTAAATTGACGACAATGGTATTTTTCTTCAAATATCTTTCTTTCATCACCTTTTTGATTATCTCATCACGAGACATAGGGCCGTGTTTTTTGATTAAATCACGAATAACATCTCTGATGATACCACCCCTATAACCCCAATCTTTCAAAGCATAGATACCTCGTCCAACTAAAACAAATCTGGGGTCTTTAATCAATTCATTATGACAAGTCGCAACGTGAGTCTTTTTTCCAAAATTTTCAGTAATATTATTTGCCACCTCTCTAAAGTGCATTGGTGAACCATGTTTTCTCATAACTAAATAAGCGTAATCTTTTATTCCGCGAGTTTTAACTCCGGCTGATCCAGCTTTGCCCCATTCTCCCAAGGGGTTACGAGTTAGTCTTTTAGAAAGCTTTAGCCATCTCTTAGCTATTTCCTCGTTACGATATTGATCTGATAAATCTTCTGCTTCTCCCAAGAAACGAGAGATTAATTCTCCTTCAGTTATTAATTCTTCATCAGTTAAATTTTCAAAAATATTTCTAAGAGAGTTATGAACCCTTTCGGTCATCTTGCTATCAACGCTCCAGTGAGCTCTAAAATTCTCATCTTCTTTATATCGAGTAAAGTCTTCTCCTAGCGTTAAAAATAAATGAATACAATTTTGAGTTAATTTATCACTAGATAAACTTTCCAAAAGATCTTTTTCAGGTAAAATAGCACCTAGTGAGCTAATTAGTCCCTTCAATTCTTCAAAAACTCCTTTTTCTTTTTTAAGACTTTCAGATTTTCTAATTAAAGAGATAGCAGCTTTTTCTATTTGACGAACTCTTTCTCTGGTAATTCCATATTTTTTACCGATTGATTCTAGTGTTTTTCTCTCTCCGCCATCTGTTAAGCCATAACGATTAACAATAATCTCATAGGCTCGGGGGTGTAAATCAGATAATATTTTTTTGGTAACTTGTTTAGGTTTAAATGAAATTGTTTTTGCCATATCTTTAATTTTTCATTAATAAATAGTGTAATTAGAAACTACGATTTTCATAATATCACTAGTCTCGGATAAAGTCAATAAGCATTTTGGCCTCTTTTAAAAATTAATTTTTAGTTTTTCCGATGGCTATATTTTTAGCTTTAATTCTATCATTTTCGGTTAATAATTTTTTCCTTAATCGGATATTAAGAGGTGTGATTTCTAGATATTCGTCCAGGGCCATAACTTCAAGTCCTCGTTCAATATTCAATTTGTAGGGTGGCTTAACAACAATAGCGTCATCTGAACCAGAAGATCTCATGTTGCTCAATTGTTTACTCTTTGTTGGGTTAACAGCTAATTCATCTCCCTTAGTCACATTACCAATAACCATACCTTCATAAACGGCATCGCCGTGTTCAACATAAAGCATACCTCTCTCTTGCAATGTCCACAAAGAAAAAGCAATAACCTTTCCGGGAACGATAGAAGTCATTGACCCAACTTCCCTTTTTTTAATTTCACCAGCGTGTTCTTTGAAACCAATAAAACGAGAAGATAAAATGCCAAGCCCTTTGGTGTCTATTATAAATTGACCCCGATAACCAAGCAGGCCTCTTGTTGGTATTTCCATTAAAATCCTAGTGATGCCTTCCTTCTCTGTCATATTAATTATTAAACCCCTGCGAGCTGTTAATTTTTCTACAACTTTTCCAGAAAATTCATTATGAACATCAATAGTCACCTCTTCGTAGGGTTCTAATTTTTGTCCGTTTTCTTCCTTGATGATAACTTGTGGCTGAGAGACTTGTAATTCATAACCTTCTCGTCTCATATTTTCTAACAAAACAGCAATATGTAATTCCCCCCGTCCGTAAACCAAAAATCCTTCTCGGTGTTCATCTTTAATTTCTGGATTAAAATCTACCCGAAGCCCAACGTTCATCTCTAATTCTTTTTCTAATCTTTCTCTGATTTGACGGCTAGTCACATATTTACCTTCTTTTCCAGCAAAAGGAGAGTCGTTGACTAAAAAATTAAGCGAAATAGTTGGTTCATCTATTTTAATTGAATCCAGAGGGCTACTTTCTTTGTCTAAGGTGATAGTCTCACCAATATAAATATCAGGAATACCAGCGATAAGAGCAATGTCTCCATTTGTAACTTCCTCCACCTCTTTTCTTTTCAATCCCTCAAATGTAAAAATCTTAGATATTTTAGCTTGCCTAGTTTCGCCGTTCGGCTTTTTCACATAAACAGATGAGGCCGTCTTTACCTTGCCAGAATAAACTCTAGCAATGGCTAATCTGCCCATAAAATTATCATAGCCAAGATTAAAAACCTGAGCCCTAAAATTATTATCTTTACTAACGGAAGATGCTTCTTTAACTTCCTTTAATATCAAATCAAATAAAGGTTCTAAGTTTTCTGATTTATCGTCTTCATTTATTTTAGCAATTCCTTCACGAGAAATAGCATAAACTGTCTTAAAATCCAATTGTTCGTCGTTTGCACCAAGCTCTAAAAATAATTCAAAAACTTCATCTAAAACTCTTTTTGGATTAGAAGCTGGTTTGTCTATTTTATTTATTACAACGATTGGTTTTAATCCTAACTCTAAAGATTTTTTTAAGACGAAACGAGTCTGGGGCATGGGGCCTTCTTGGGCATCAACTAACAACAAAACTGAATCAATGGCTCTCAAAACTCGTTCAACTTCTGAGCCAAAATCAGCGTGACCGGGAGTGTCAACTATGTTTATTTTTGTTCCTTTATATATAACCGAAGTGTTTTTAGAATAAATAGTAATACCCCGTTCTAACTCTAGAGCGTTTGAATCCATCGTAACCCCTTCTTCCACCATGCCACACTGTTTCATCATCTGATCGGTCAGGGTTGTCTTTCCGTGGTCAACGTGAGCTATTATCGCAATGTTTCTAATTTCCATAATATATTTTAAAGTTATTGATTATATTTATTTCTTACTAAATGTTGTATTAGCACTTCTCGCCCGCTTTTATAAAATAGTGCATTCGATTATTTTATAAAATTTCGGGTTTCTAATTTCCATAATATATTTTAAAGTTATTGATTATATTTATTTCTTACTTACTAAGCTTAGCCTCCAAATAAAAATATTCGCCCAGGCGAATTATTAGCGTTTTTTATAATACAACATTTTTAATAAAATGTTAAGGGCTTTATTGTTATTAAGCTACGCAAGTCTAAAAAAATCCAACTTTTTCAATTTACCATCAATTTCGCGACCGCGAATCTGGTGGTAAATCGGTTTTACAAATTAACTTCGCGACCGCGAATCTGGTGGTAAGTCGGTTTTACAAATTAACTTCGCGACCGCGAAGTTGAGCGGTAATAGAAAAGTCCGACCTTTAATATTAGCACTTGGCCTCGCGGAAAAGATTGTTGTTTCAAAAAACATTGCGGAGGACGACGGTCCGAGCATAGGAATTTTTTAGTAAAAAAATATCCGCGTTTTTTGGGACAATAATCTTTGAAGCGAGGCGAGGAAGCTATTCTTGGAGTGGCCTACATAATCTTTGAAGCGAGGCGAGGAAGCTATTCTTGGAGTGGCCTACATAACCTCTTGAAGCGAGGCAACAGTTTAAATTAATTTAATTATGTCGTGATAAGAAATCACAAACATCAAAATTATTAGAAGACCTATCCCTATAGTATTAACCCAGCTAGCAATTTTAGGCTTAATTTTTGAGCCCTTAATTTTTTCTATCAATAAAAACAAAAGCTGACCTCCGTCTAAAGCAGGAAATGGTATTAAATTAATAACAACTAAATTGATAGAGATTAAAGCTGTAAAAGAAAGAAGATAAATAAACCCAAGATTAGCAGCATCTCCAACAACCCCAATCAAACCTATGGGCCCAGTCAAAGAATCAAGATTGGCTTCCCCAGTAAAAGCATTTTTAATTAAATTATAAAAGCCCTCTACTGTAGCAACAAAAAGATTAGACGTTAATTTTAATCCATGCCAAACGGCTTTGTGAACTGGTAATTTCAATACTCCAATCATATCAAGAGATATGCCAATCATCGCCCTGTTTTCTGCTTCATTTATTTCGGGAACAATAATCGTCTTTACTTCTTGCCCAGCTCTTTCTACCGACATTGTCACTTCTTCACCCCCATGTTTATTAATAAAGTTTTGAACTGTCTCTACTCCAAAAATAGATGATGAAAGTAATGTTGAATCAGAATCTGTTTCTAAATAATTTATTTTATCTCCAGTCAAAAGTCCGGCCTTCTCGGCTGGTGAATCTTTTAGGGTGCTTGTTATTGTTACCGCTTTATCTTTAATTAGTGAAGCATCCCCAAAACCCGAAACCGAAGAAGGTAAGCCAGACATAAATCCTATAGACAAAAGCAACCAAGCTAATAGAAAGTTCATACAAACACCCCCAAGTAAAACCATAGCTTTTACATAAAAAGGCTTACTATTATAGCTCCTCTTTATATCTTTATCTTCTTCCTCCTCTTCTTCTCCTTGTCCATATATTTTGACATAACCACCAAAAGGAAGAGCGTTTAATTTATATGTTGTCTCCCCTATTTTTTTACTTAAAAGCTTGGGTGGAAAACCAAAAGAAAATTCATCTACTCTAATTTTATTTAATTTGGCAACAATAAAATGCCCAAACTCATGAGAAACAACTAAAATAACGAGGATAATTAAAAAAAGTAGTATGGACATTTTATTGAGTCATTAAATCACTCTCCTTTTTATTAAAAATATTTTCTAGATTAGAATTAACCTCATCTACAGCTTTCTGTATTTCTTCTTTAGCTCTTTTTATTTCGTCTTCTGTCAAACCTTCTAGCCGATCAATTTCGGCTTGTCTTTCTTTCCTAACGCTTATTCTAGCGTCTTCTAATTTTTCTTTTAGAATCTTAACTAGTTTAGATCTGCTTTCAGTGGTCAACATTGGAAATATCACCCGAACACCATCAGCATCAGACAAAACAGATAAACCTAAATCGGCCTCATTTATGGCCCCCTCAATTAATCTAACTTGGTTTTTATCCCAAGGGGCTATTCTTAAGGTCTTAGAATCTTCAACTGAAATAGAAGCAACATTTTTAATTGGCGTATAGCTACCATAATTTTCTATAGATATACTATCTAAAACCATCGGGGTAGCTCGGCCCGTTTGAATTTGAGAATATTCTTTAGATAACCAAACCTCTATTTTTTGTAATTCATTTTTAAATTCTTGCGTGTTATACATATTTTTATTTTAACATAAGTTTTTATTTTTTTAAATAAGCAAAGCTAGATTTTGTAAAATATATTTGACCGAAGAACCTGGTCGCTTTAGATAATCTCGACTCTTTCTCAGATTATCTAAAATATTTATATTTTTAGAATCAAGGATATCCTCTTTAAATTTAAGATAAAAAATACTTTCCAGTAAGTTGACTAAAATAGTAGCTGAGCGTCTTAATTTTCCAGAATTATCTTGGTCTGTTTTGTCTTTAATAAAATTATCTATTAAAACCATACGGTCTTTTGTCTTTAGCGAGATAAAAGAATTGGCAACTTCTTCTAATTCAATTTCTTCTTGCCCCACTTCACTATCTTTAATAACTTGAACCCGAGAAAGTAAGGTGGGAAGTAAAGTGGATGAGTCTGGCAAAATTATAAAAAAATGAGTATTTAAACCAGGTTCCTCTATAATTTTCAAAAGAGATTCTTCGGCTTCATGATTAATAAACTTGGTAGCAATAATACATATCTTTTTACCTTGACCGAAAGCTAGCTGACTATGCCACTCTTTAATTTGACCACTACTTTCCATCCCGAAAGATTCATAACTTTGAATTAAAAGATTCGGGCTCTTGTCCTCTATTTCACCACGCATCTTTAAAAGACTGATGAGCTTCTGTGTGGTTATGACCGGACTACCCTCTATAACATAGCTATGATAGAGTTCTTCCGGAAATATTTTTTTGAAATCATCCATTATCTTTTAGATATAATACTTTTTTTATAAGTATCTAAGTGGTTTAATGCTTCCCCTGTCCCCTTAGCGACACACAAGAAAGGCTCGTCGGCAACTCTTGCTTTCACCCCAGTTCGCCTATAGACCAAATCAGCTAAATTCCTTAATTGACTTGTCCCCCCAGTCATAATTATTCCATCATCTATGATATCAGCTGATAGTTCTGGTGGAGTTTGAGCTAAAACATCTTTTATAGCTCCGATCATTGTCCTTAACTCTTTATCAATGGCTCTAACTATTTCGTTTGTTGAAACTTGTGCCGTTCTTGGTAATCCTTGGATATAATCACGCCCTTTAACAGTGATGGTTAATTCTTCTTCCACCGGAATAGCTGCCGCAATTTTTATTTTAATTGTTTCAGCCGTCTTGTCTCCGATAGCTAGGTTGAAAGTTTTCTTAATGTAATCTGTTATAGCTTGGTCAATTTTATCACCCGCACATTTAACTGAAGTTGAAGAAACAATTCCACCCAAAGAAATAACTGCTACGTCTGTTGTGCCTCCTCCTATGTCCATCACCATATAACCACGAGATTCCTCTATGGGAATACCAGCACCTATAGCTGCTAAAATTGGCTCTTTGACGACATAAGCATTTTTAGCTCCCGCCCTAATAGCAGCCTCCACAACAGCCCTTCTTTCTGTAGAAGTAATACCAGCTGGAACAGAGACCATAACATCTGGCTTGAAGAAATTAAGAGAACCTAAGGCTTTTGAGATAAAATAACGCAACATAGCTTCTGTTACCCGATAGTCAGCAATCACCCCATCCCTCATTGGACGATAAACAACTATGCTTTCAGGAGTTTTACCTATCATGTCTTTGGCTTCTTGACCAATAGCTAAAATTGTGTGGTCTTGTTCAGATATAGCCACCACTGATGGTTCATTTAAGACAACCCCCTTATTTGGCAAATAAACAAGAGTATTAACTGTTCCTAAGTCTATTCCTAATTTCTTTGAAAATAATGACATATTTTTAAATGAGTAAGAAAATTATAGCATATTTTTAAAATTTAATAAATTATTGTTTTTATGTGATAAAATAAGAATATGTATATCATCAAAGCTATCCCTTTAGCAAAAAATAATTCTAAAGAGCATTTATCTTATTTTTCAAAAACCAATATCCCCCTTGGTCATATTATATCTGTCCCTGTTCGTAGTAAGAAAATAGATGCTATCGTTATCCAAACAGAAGATGCTCTTTTAGCTAAGGCTAACTTAAAAGAAGCTAACTATAAACTAAAAAAGATAGATAAGATTAAAGGTCCTTCGCCTTTTAGTCAAAGTTTTCTGGAAACTTGCAACCTCGTGAAAGATTATTATTTAAGCAATAGTGGCACTATTATAAAATCTTTAACCCCAGCAGTTTTGCTAGAAAATATCTCCAGCTTAAAAGAAACATCAAAAGAAAATATTCCAAACGAAAACATCAAACAAGAAAAATTAATTTTTCAAGCCCCTTTCGCTGATCGTTTAAGTTATTATAAAACTTTAATCCGTGAAGCTTTTGCAAAAAAAGAATCTATCTTTATTAGTCTACCGACCAGGCACGATATTGATATTTTTTACAATGAACTTTCCAAAGGAATAGAAAATTATGTTTTTACACTGCACAGCAAATTACCCAAAAAAGAATTAATTCAAAAATATAATGATATTATTAGCGCGGAACACCCACTTTTAATTATTGGAACTCCTCTTTTCCTATCAATCTCAAGAGATGATATAAAGACCATCATCGTTGAAAAAGAAAGCTCAGAAGTTTACAAACAATTATCTCGCCCCTATTTAGACCTAAGAACTTTTGCAGAAATATATTCTTCAATAAAAAAAATTAAATTAATTTTTGGAGACACATTGCTCAGGCCAGAAATATTAGGCTCTTACGAGAACGGTGAATACGGTGAAATTCTTCCACCAATTTATCGTTTTTCTAGAATAAATAGTGGTTTTATATTAGATAAAAGACAAGAAGAGCTAAGTAAAGATTTTAATATTATTGGGCCAGAGGCTAAAAAATTAATGGACGATACCTTATCTTCTCTTAAATCTGTTTTTGTTTTCACTGTCAGAAAAGGACTAGCTCCTGTCACGGTCTGTCGGGATTGTGGTCAAACATTACTTTGTCCATCATGCCAAGCTCCTCTTGTCTTGTATGATTCTAAAAAAGAAAAAACCAAAGACGGCAACCGTATATTTATGTGTAATAAATGTGGTTTTAAACAAGATGCTAAAATGACTTGCCCTCATTGTGGTAGTTGGAATTTAGTCCCTCTCGGTATAGGAATAGATAAGGTTCGCCAAGAATTAGAAAAACTTTATCCAGACAAAAAAATATTTCAAATAGATAAAGAAACAGCTAAAACTGAAAAAGACATTGAAAAAATAATTTCTGAATTTCATAAAAATAAAGGTAGCGTTCTACTGGGGACAAGCTTAGCTCTATCTTTCTTAAACCAAACTGAAATAAGCGCCACTGTTATGACCTCCTTAGATGGACTTTTCTCTATTCCTAGTTTTAATATGACTCAGAAAATAATTCAGACGGTTGAAAAATTACACCACATCACCGAAAACACAGTTTTGGCTCAAACCAGATTAGATGATAATAAAATATTAGAAAATATTCTGAAAGGCAACATATTACCTTTATATAGAGAAGATTTAGACGAAAGAAGAATATTTAATTACCCTCCATTTAAAAGATTGATAAAAATAACATTTGAAGGAACAGCTAAAGAAACCGAGAAAGCTAAAGATTTAATAGAAAAAACATTATCTAATTATGATCCTCAAATATACAGTGCCTTTATCGGAAAAATCAAAGGTCACTTCATAACTAACACCGTCATAAAAGTAGACCCTCGTGATTGGCCAAAAATTAAAGATAACAAACAAGAAACAAGCAAAGAACTTCGTGAGGCTCTCTTAGATTTACCTCTATCTTTTAAGATAAACATAGACCCCGAAGATTTGCTCTAATTCTACTTGCTAGAGCTAAAAAGATGTGCTAACATAACGATTATGATTACAGTAGTAGAAGTTAATAAAAATCCAAACGAGAGTAATGTAAATTTGATTAGGAGATTTTCTCGTAAGATGCAAGAGACTGGTGTTATTCAAAAAGTTAAAAGCAAGAGATATAATAAAAGAGCAGAATCAAAAGTTAAGATTAAAGCTGCCGCTCTAAAAAGAATTGAAAATAGAAAAAAGAGAGAAAAATTATTTAAACTCGGCAAAGAAATAAAAAGAGGCCGAAGATCTCATCGCTAAAAATATGACAGCCAGTTTTTTAAATATAAAAAACGAAACAAAAGGCAGGCCTCCGCGCTTGCCTTTTGTTTCTATTAAAAATAAAATTTTGGGTAAAAATTATGACCTCAGTCTATCTTTTATCTCAAGCCAAAAACAACGATCTATAAATTCAAAATATCGTGGGCTTAATAAATCTACCAACATCTTATCTTTTTCTCTATCCTCAAACTCCGGAGAAATTTTAATTGACTTATCTAAAGCTAAAAGAGAAGCCCCCCTCTTCAATATGTCTTATAGTCAATTTATTAAATATTTAGTTATACACGGGATGCTTCATTTGAAAGGATTTGAACATAGTAGTACAATGGAGAGGCAAGAAGAAAAATATCTAAAAATTTTTTCTTAAATTATATTTATGACTAAGGGCAATTTTACATGTGGAATAGATGTTGGGACCAATTTTACTAAAGTGGTTGTTGTTGGTGTTGATCAACACAAAAAAGAAAAAACGGTCTTAGCCACAGGTCTAGCTGAGACAAACGGCATGAGATTGGGTTATGTTTCTAATGTTGATGCTGTTGCTTTATCTATAAAAAAAGCTGTTTCGGTCGCCGAAAGAACATTGGGTCAAAAGATAAAAAGAGCCTATGTCTCGGTTGAAGGGATAAGCTTAAATTCCATTGTCTCTTCTGGGTTAGTGGTTGTAGGAAAAGCCGATAAAGAGATTACTTCTTTAGATGTCTCTAGTGTCTTAACTAACAGCGAAGAAAATCTCAGTATCCCAAATCGTCAAGTCATACACTCATTTCCCCTAGCTTATAAATTAGACGGTAAAGAAATATATGCTCGGCCAGAAGGATTAAAGGGGGTTAGGTTAGAAGTTAAAAATCTTTTTATTACTTGTCTAAAGCAAAATATAGATGATTTAGTTACTGCTTTTGCTTTGGCTAAAATTAAGATAGAAGAAATCATTGCCTCTCCAATAGCAACGGCTAATGTTCTTTTAAGCAACAAACAAAAAATGGCTGGTTGTGTCTTGGTTGATATTGGTTATGACACAATATCTAGTATTGTTTATGAAAATAATTTACCTGTTTCTCTACAAGTCTTTCCTTTAGGGGGAATGTATATTACAAAAGATATTGCCCTTGGATTAAAAATTTCTTTAGAAGACGCTGAAATGATTAAGATGGGTAATGTCGTTGGGGGGAATTACTCAGAAAAAAAAGTTGCTGATATTATAGAAGCTAGACTTGAAGATATTTTTGAATTAATTGACGGGCAATTGAAAAAAATAAAAAGAAACGAATTACTCCCAGCTGGTATCATTCTAACCGGTGGTAGTTCTGCTATTGCTGAAATTGAAGAAGTGGCACGAGAACAATTGAAATTACCAGCCCAAACAGCTAATGCTAACTTGTGTCCTCTAAATAAATATAAAGTTAAAGACAACTCTTGGTATACAGCCCTTGGTCTTGCTTTAAGTGAAGATGAAGATTGCTCTAATACTTCTTCGTTATTGTCGTCTAGCCAAGAAATTAAGAAAGTTAAAGGTTTTATTGAAAAGATTTTCTCTCAGCTACTACCCTAACCCGCGATAAGTAACACACAAGAAACATTTTGTCAAATGTTTCTTTTTTTTGAATTTCTGTTATGATGTAAGTAGGAAAATTATTAATATTAAGTAGGACAAAAAGTCTTTTAAAAATATGCCTAAATTAAATCCAGAAATTGAATCATTCGCAAGAATTAAGGTTATCGGTATTGGTGGCTCTGGTAAAAATGCCTTAAACCATATGATAAGCTCTAAGGTTAAAGGGGTTGAGTTTATCGCTATGAATACTGATACTCAAGACTTGCATAATTCCCAAGCTGAGAAAAAAGTTCACTTAGGAAAAAATTTAACTAAAGGTCTAGGAGCTGGAATGAATCCAGAAGTTGGCCGTCGTGCCGCCGAAGAAACTAAAGCTGAAATCCAAGATGTCATTAAGGGGGCCGATATGATATTTATTGCTTGTGGTATGGGTGGAGGAACAGGAACAGGAGCTGCTCCTATTGTTGCTCAAGCTGCTAGAGAGCAAGGAATATTAACCGTGGCTGTCGTAACCAAACCATTTTCTTTTGAAGGTAACCAAAGAATGAAGTTGGCTGATCTTGGTTTATCTGATCTTGAAAAAGAAGTAGATGCTATCTTGGTTATTCCTAATGATAGACTAATTGCTATTTCTGAGAAAGAAGTTGGGTTTAAGGAGGCATTCGCTTTGTGTGACGAAGTCTTAAAACAAGCCGTTGAAGGAATATCAGAATTGATTACCACCCCAGGAATGATTAATGTTGACTTCGCTGATATTAAATCAGTTATGTATGATGCCGGAAGTGCTTTAATGGGTGTTGGTATTGCTGCTGGAGAAGGCCGAGCAGAAAAAGCAGCACTCTCTGCTATTAACTCCCCTCTTCTTGATTTATCTATTTCTGGAGCAAGAGGAGTCTTATTCGCTATCTCTGGTGGAGAAGACTTAACTATCCACGAAATACAACAAGCTGCTAAAATCATAACCGAGTCTATAGATAAAGATGCTAAGGTTATTTTTGGAACTATTCAAGATGAGAAATTAAAGAAAGGCGAAATGAAAGTTACCGTTATTGCCACCGGTTTTCCAACTGATATGCCAAAGCGTTCCCTCTTTCAAATAAATCAAAAGAAAGAGGAGCTTGAATCTGAAGATAAAAAAGAAGACAAGGAAGAAAACTCTTCTCAATATATTAAGAAAAATGACAAAAATAAGGAAGTTGAAGATGATTTATTTGTTGACGATACAGACGAATGGAGCACCGTTCCAGCATTCTTAAGAAGGAATAAAAAGTAATCTTTAATTAAAAAACTTCCCCACGGGGAAGTTTTTTAATTATTTACTTTATGGTAATATTGAGAGTATGTATGATTTAATTATTTTAGGAGGTGGCCCTGCGGGGGCTGGAGCAGCTGTTTATTCTGCTCGTAAATTATTAAAGACAGCTATTATTACCAAAGAATTTGGTGGTCAATCAACTGTTTCAGAAACTATCTATAATTGGATAGGCACCAAAGAAATATCTGGTAATGATTTAGCAAAAAATTTAGAAGACCATGTTAAAAATTATAGTGGTCAGTTTTTGGATATTTTTGAAGGAGAAGAAGTAGAAAAAATTGAAAAAGAAAATGACTACTTTGTTGTTAAGACAAAAAGACAAAAAGAATTTAAGACAAAATCAGTTATTGTTGCCACTGGAAGTAGTCGAAGAAAATTAACTATTGAAGGATCTCTAGCTTTTGAAAATAAGGGCATAACTTATTGCGCAACTTGTGATGGGCCACTCTTTTCTGAAATGGATGTAGCTGTTGTTGGTGGTGGTAATGCTGGTTTTGAGACAGCAATGCAACTCCTAGCCTATTGTAAAAGTGTTACATTGTTAGAATCTGGAGATTGTATGAAAGCTGATAAAATTACAATAGAAAAGGTTATGGCTTACCCTAATTTTAGATGTTTTAAAAATATTGAATTAGTCAAAGTAGAGGGAAATAAATTTGTAGAATCTTTAACATATAAAGACAAAGAAACAAAAGAGGAGAAAACAATCCAAGTCAGTGGTATTTTTGTTGAAATAGGACAAACCCCAAATACTCTATTTATTAAAGACTTAGTCAAGATAAACGACTATGGAAAGATTGTGGTTGACCCAGTTACTCAAAGGACATCTGTAGACGGAATTTGGGCTGCTGGAGACTGTACAGACGGTAAATATAACCAAAACAACATAGCTGTCGGTGACGCCGTTAAAGCCCTAGAAGACGCTTATATTTGGCTAAAAACTAAAGAAGAGGACACATCAAAGTAAATTATAGTTAAGTTTTTCTCTATCACAATTAAACAAAATAATAAAAATACCCAACTTACGCGATAGCGTAAGTTGGGTATTTTTCTACAATAATTTTTACTTAAATAATCACACAAGAAAGGGCTTATACACCAAACCCGCGGTCACGGGTGCTTTTCCACCTCGCTTCGCTCGTACGGAAAAGCCTTTCGAATCCTGTCGCTCGTGAAGCAGTTCACGAGCTATCGCGCTCAAAAATTATTAGCATAATTTTTGTGCACGATACAGGATTCTCGACCTACCGTCGCGGGTGCTTTTCCACCTC
>ENA-UPXM01003464-UPXM01003464.1-activated-sludge-metagenome-genome-assembly--contig:-NODE-3464-length-17157-cov-8.245293_pt1 | contig 17157 bp, 12 predicted proteins | sample MGYA00238178_ERZ772708 | MGnify/ENA primary metagenome ERZ772708 (study PRJEB29002, sample SAMN05720212) | activated sludge metagenome | isolation source: anaerobic digester from wastewater... | reverse complement strand
GCCACGCGTTTGCGCCAGCCACCCGAAAGGGTGGAAATCAGTGCATCGGCATCTAGGTTTAAGCGGCTCAATACTGTTTCAACGCGCGATTGTGCTGCCCAGCCGTTTTGTGCGTCCATTTCATGCTGTAAGTGCTGCATGCTGATCATGAGCGCCTCAATGTCTGCGTCTGGCTGGCCCATGTCGTGGGTGACTTGATGGTAGTCGATAATCGTTTGTTGCAGGCTGCCCAAGCCTTCAGCTACCGCTTCAAACACAGTATGTGTGGTGTCAAGTTCGGGTTCTTGCGGTACATAGACGACACGCGCATTGGGTGCACGCCATACCGTGCCTTCATCGAGCTTAATTGTGCCCGCAATGGCTTTTAATAAGCTTGATTTTCCTGCGCCATTGCGACCAATCAGGCCCACGCGCTCTCCCGCATCTAGCTGAAATGCAGCGTGGTCAAGCAGGGCGTGGTGGCCAAAGGCGAGGGAGGCATTGTCTAGGGTAATGTAGGGCATATTGGTTTTCAGTTGTTTTTTTGTAGAAGCGCAATTTATTGCGCGAGTGCGTGATCAATGGCCTTTAATTTCGCACAGTACATTGCGCGCTGACATTGATAAAGCGCGCATTATACCAAGCGTGGGTCAACTAATGTGTTTTTAAGCGCGGCTTCAAATTGCTGAATGTCTACAGGCTTGCCATATAAAAATCCTTGAAAAGCATGGCAGCCAATGTCCATCAGGAGTTGCTGCTGCTCTTTGGTTTCTACGCCTTCAGCAATCACTTCTAAATCGAGACTGTTTGCCATGGCAATAATCGTGCTGACGATGGCTTTATCACTATTATCGGTAAAGATGTCACGCACAAAGGATTGGTCTATCTTGAGCTGGCTTAAAGGTAGCCGCTTGAGATATTGCAGTGATGAATAGCCCGTACCAAAATCATCGAGCGAGAATAGTACGCCAATTTCTTTTAACGCGTTCATCGTAGCGATGGTGCCTTCAAAATCTTCTAGTAAGATACTTTCAGTCAGTTCCAATTTGAGTTTGGTGGGGTCGATGCCATGCTGCTCGACCGCGGTTTTGACTTGCGCGGTAAAGTCATCTTGTCTGAATTGCTTGGCACTAACGTTGACAGATAAGATTAGATCTTGCGTCAGGGCTTTATTCTGCCAAAGTTTAAGTTGCGCACAAGCACTGTCTAACACCCATTGGCCGATAGGTAAAATAAGGCCTGTTTCTTCAGCGAGCGGAATAAAATGCAAAGGCGGCACAAGGCCACGTTCATGATGCAGCCAGCGCACTAGGCCTTCCACGCCAATAGGTTCGCCATGACTGTTGACCTGAATTTGGAAGTAAAGTCTAAGTTGCTGCTTTTCTATCACTTTTCTTAGTTCGCGCTCCAGGCTTACGCGTGCATGAATGGCTTGCTGCATTTGTGGGTCATAAAAGCGTAGTGTGTTGCGGCCTGCTTTTTTGGCCTGATACATCGCAATGTCGGCATGCTTGAGCAATTCTTCCTGTGTTTCGGTGTGGTCACTGAAGAGCGCTGCACCAATGCTGGGTGTACTGTGATGTTCGTGTGTGCCAAGCAAGTAGGGTTTGTTCAGTGCGGCCAGAATTTTTGTACCGATGGCTTCTACTTGTGCTGCAGCTTCGATTGCTTTTTCACTTAAGTTTTCGAGCAGCACCACATATTCGTCACCACCTAAGCGTGCCACAGTGTCGTCTTCACGCACACAAGCGGTCAGGCGGTTTGCCACCTCTTTGAGTAGCATATCACCCACATCATGGCCTAGCGTATCATTCAGCGATTTAAAGTGGTCAAGATCAAGAAAGATCAGCGCGCCATCGCGGCCGCTACGGTTGTGGGCGACAAGTGCATGGTTGAGTCTATCGAGCAGTAAGCGGCGGTTAGCAAGCCCCGTGAGTGGGTCATAAAACGCTAAGAACTGAATTTCTTGTGCAGTGGTTTTTTCTTTGGTGATATCAACCAGCGTGGTGACATAATTAGTGATAACGCCCTGGTTGTTTTTTACCGCCGTAATCGATAACAGGCCAGGGTAAACTTCACCATTTTTACGCATGCTGTATATTTCGCCCTTCCATGCGCCGTTGGCATCAACACCATCCCAAATGGCCTTATAAAAGCTGGCATCATGCTGATTAGACCGCAATGGCAGGGCTGTTTGGCCTAGAACTTCTTCTGCAGTATAACCCGTGATGGCAGTGAATGCTTTGTTGACGCGCAAGATGACTTTATTGACGTCGGACACCATCATGCTTTCTTGTGCGTCAAATGCAATCGCAGAAATACGTAAATCCTGTTCGATGGTTTTACGCTCGGTAATATCAGTATGGGTACCAATCATGCGCAAAGGTTTGCCAACAGCATCCCGGCTCACGATTACCCCTTTGTCGAGTAGCCAAAGATACGGCCCGCTTTTACTCTGCATTCGATATTCAATCGTATAAGTCTGGGTTCTGCCACTGAGATAGGCGCTTATCGCCTGCATCACTTCAGCAAGGTCTTCAGGATGCACAAGTTTTTGCCACGCCTCGCGCGTAGGTTCAACATCTTCTTCAGCAAACCCCAAAATACTTTTCCAGCGTGTTGAATATTGCACCACATTGGTTTGAATGTTCCAGTCCCACATGCCGTCGCCCGTGCCTTCTACGGCAAATTTCCAGCGAAATTCACTTTCACTCAACCGACTTTCAAATTGTTTACGCTCGGTAATGTCACGCGAAAGCACAATAAAGCGTGGGTGGTCAAAATCAGCATTGGCTTTTTTTGCCACAGACAGCTCAAACCAAAGTGTCCCCAACGGCGTTTTTCTTAAGTATTGCATCCCGCGCGACCAGCCTTTTTGATTGGCTTCTTTGAGTGCCGCCATCACCACCGCCGCAGAATGTTGGGGCAGCATTTGCGGCACGGTTCTGCCAATGAGTTCTTTCACTGGCGCAGTCAGTAGTTGTTCGTTAGGAGTGTGCACGGCATAGTAGCGGCCATCTAAGCCTAGGTCGAAAAGAATATCAGGCAGCGCATCAAGCGTGGATTTAATTTGACCGGCCATTTCATCAAACTCATGCGACACTTGCGCTATTTCATCACTGCCTTTTAAATTTGTTCGTGCGCTCAAGTCACCAAGGCTATAGCGGCGTAAGGTGTTTGCGAGTACTTTGATACGTGAAATAATTTGCCGCTCAACGGCAATTTCTATAAGGCTGCCAATAAGGAGGCCAATGGCCAGTATCAGTGCGGTCAGCGTGTAAAACAGTTGTTGCATGGGTTTAAGTATTTCGTCTACCGGAACCAGCCTAAAGTAATGCCAGCCCACTACAGGTAAAACCATGGTAGTGGCGATGTATTGTCGGCCTTGGATGCTAACTTTTTTATCATAAGCACTGGCAACGGTCGTGCTTGTATTTAACAGCTTAGCCAGTTCTGGCTCATTTGCTAAAAAGGTCTGGATTTCTTGTGGGTTAGACTGCAGTGTGGTTTGCCAAGGGCCGGCTTCAATAAAGTGGCGCTCGGCATCTAGTAAAAAACGTAACTCGCCGGCGTGACGTTCATTTTTTTGAAAGATTGCCAATGAGTCTTGATTCAGGCCAATATCACGTCCGATGGTGCCTATCCATTGACTATTCACATCAAGCGGCAATATGACGCTGATAATCCAGCTTTTGGTTACCGGATCTTGGATGGGTGAAGTCCAGCGTATTTCGCGTTTGGGATTGGTTGCTGGGTCGCCCAAGGTCATCCAAGGGGTTTGGGTGTAATCGTTGCTAGCTTCCATTAGCATGGCAAAGTTAGGGTACAGATGATCGTAAATAATTTCAGTTTTATCACGCGTGAGTACCCAAATGTTCCCTGTGGGGGTTGAAATGCCGCTGCCAAATGCATCCAACATTTGTTTGGTACGAAAATGCAGTCTTTTTTGTGCGGCATCCATGGGTGCATCGGGTGGCAAAAACAGGCCTGATTCAACTTTACCGTTAAATGTGGCGCGTTTATTGCGCCAAGCGCCATCAGGATAGCGTTCAACTAAGGCGTCAAAGGCAGCTTCTTCACCCGCGAGTGGCGGTGCTGAGAGGGCTTTAGTGAGCGTGGCAGATAAAGACTGCAGGCCAATTTCATAGCTTTGTACTTTTTGCGTATTGGCCAAGACAAGCGTGCTGGTTTCGGCAACTTGTGTTGTGGCTTCACTCGAGAGTAAATTATGCGCTATATAAAAATAGATGCCCGTTGCGGCTGGAATCGTCACCAGCGCAACGCTGGAGGCAACAATGAGCATGAGCTTGCGGCCAATATTCATAGGCTATTTCTAGAATAGACGAATTTGAAAAAACTATTATATAAGCGAATATAATACCTTGCGTAATTTTTCTAACGTTTAGTATTAATTCTTTATTTCAAATTTCAATTGCAGACTGTTAGCCTTTGCCAAGCATGGCACGTATATTGGCCATTTTAGATTTGCCAAAGTCTTTACTGGCTTCCGGGTCTTTATTGAAAGGGTTGCCAAAGTGGCGCACGTCATCTTTGGGGATTTCGGCAATAAAACGGCTGGGCTCACACATTTCCATCTCACCTGCGCGTTTTCGCTTTTTGCACCATGAGATATTCAGTGATTTTTGCGCACGCGTAATGCCCACATACATCAGGCGGCGTTCTTCTTCAATACGGCTCGGGTCTGCGCTGGCGGCATCGACACTTTCACGATGCGGTAAAATGCCTTCTTCCACACCGATTAAGAATACATGACCAAACTCCAAGCCTTTAGCGGCGTGCAGTGTGGAGAGTTTGACAGCATCAGGTTCGCCATTTTCACGGCCTTCCAGCATGCTCATGAGGGATACCATTTGCGTGAGTTCCAGCAGATTTTTACCTTCATCTTCATTGCCAAACTCAGTGTTCGCCTCGCCTTTTTTGGTCAGCCAGCCAATAAAATCCATCACATTGGCCCATTTGGCTTCAGCGGCACGCGGTTCATCGCTATCGTACAAAAAGGCTTCATACTGAATGGTCGAGAGCAAATCGTTAAGCACTTCGCCAGCAGGGTCACGCACAGCACGTACTTGAATTTTTTGAATGTAAGTACAAAAATTCAGCAAATCATCGAGTTGTTTATGGCCGATTTCGCTCTGAAAGTCGCCCTCAAAGGCGGCGGCAAACAGTGATATTTTATGCGCGCTGGCATATTCGCCCAAACGCTCTAGCGTAGTGTTGCCGATGCCTTTTTTTGGCGTGGTGGCCGCGCGAATAAACGCCGGGTCGTCGTCCTCATTGGCAATCAGGCGCAAATAACTGATTAAGTCTTTAATTTCAGTTTTATCAAAAAATGATTGCCCGCCAGAAATGGTATAGGGGATTTTTTGGTTGCGTAAATGCTGCTCAAAAATGCGTGCCTGATGATTGCCGCGGTACAAAATCGCGTAATCCATAAATTTGGTGCGGTGTTCAAATTTGTGCGCCTGTAGCTTCATCACCACACTTTCGGCTTCGTGCTCTTCGCTATTGGTGGCGGTGACTTGCACCATATCTCCGGTGCCTAACTCACTCCAAAGTTTTTTCTCGAACAATTTTGGATTATTGCTAATGACCTGATTGGCAGCACGTAAAATACGCACGGTCGAGCGATAATTCTGCTCGAGCTTAATGACTTTAAGTTTGCTGAAATCTTCGGTCAGCTGGCGTAAATTTTCCACATCCGCGCCGCGCCAGCCGTAAATCGCCTGATCGTCATCGCCCACGGCAGTAAATTGCCCGCGTACGCCGGTGAGCATTTTTACCAGCTTATATTGGCAGGCGTTGGTATCTTGGTATTCATCAATCAATAAATATTGCAGTTTGCGCTGCCATTTATTTAAAGCCTCATCATGTTGCTCAAAAAGCTCCACTGGCAATTTAATTAAATCATCAAAATCAACGGCTTGGTAGGCTTTTAGGGTTTGCTGATAAATTTGATACACTTTGGCGGCGGCATGTGTCAGTTCTTCATCGGCCGTGGCTTTGGCCTGGTCTGGGTTAATAAAAGCGTTTTTCCAGTTAGAAATCTGCCATTGCGTTTTACGCAGCAATTGTTTATCAGTGGTTGCCAATACGTCGCTTAAAATCTTAAAGCTGTCAGACGAATCCAAAATGGAAAACTGCGGTTTGTAGCCAAGCAGGCTGGCTTCAGCGCGTAGCATTTGCAGCCCGAGCGAGTGAAACGTTGCAATGGTTAAGCCTTTGATGCTTTTGCCCTGCATGAGTTTTGATACGCGCTCGCGCATTTCAAGTGCGGCTTTATTGGTAAAGGTAATTGCTGCGATTTCTTTGGGGCTGTAGCCCGCTTCGTCAATCAAGTAGCTTATTTTTTGCGTAATCACGCGCGTTTTGCCGCTGCCAGCGCCAGCCAGCACTAGCAATGGACCATCCAGATATTTAACGGCCTCGCGTTGCGGCGTGTTAAGTGAATTTAGCATGCGTGATTTGTTAGGGAAAGTTCTTAAAAGGGAAGATGTACAGCAAAATCAACCTGCGATTTTAGCGTTTTAAGCTAAAACTAGCTATCAAAAACTTAAACGCTAAAATGAAAAAGCAAGGCACAAAGGGGCGTATTTTAATCGCATGGCTAGTAAGCGCAATGCTGTTTTTTTAGCACAACCTTTTTATATGCTCTGGAAGCCTTATAAATAAAGGCTTCCAGAGCATTATTTTTTTTCTCGGGCGAATTTAGCACTATTTTTTTCAATTTTCAGGCATGAATTTTCATCATGCGCGCGGCTGAAAGCATGCCATAATTGTGGTCTTGAAATTGAGAAAAAACTAAGCAGATAGCAATGCGTTCAACACGATCAACCAAAGCCAGTGCCGCCATCGATCGGCTAAAAAATAGAAGCGGTAACCCGCAATATTCAATGACCTTGCACCAAGGCGCATTATTCAGTTTGTGCGAGGCGGGAGACGCCACCCGTTTATGTGCGCCAATGCCGCTCGATGATTTTGTGGCCTTTGTTAATGCCTACGGCCCACAAAGGCCAAAGCGGGTAAGTGCTTTAGAGGTTGAATTTAACAAGCAATTAGTTAAAAAAATAGCGCCCGACGCTAATTGATGAATGCGATGCGTTGCAATTTGCTTGTGTGTTAACAAAATTTAACAAAATAGGCCAACAACCTGTTTAAAATCAACCCATATTCAATATGGATGCAATCGTCTAAAACGCATGCCGGGCAAAAGTTCAAATATCTATGAATGACAATATTCACAAAACCGCTAATGGCAACATTATTTATATGGAGCTGGTTGATTTTTCAGATAAAACAGACGCTGAACAAATTGACCTCAAAAGTAAATTCAACGCGCTGGTAAAAGCGGCACTTAAAGTGCCGCAAGTGCAAACGCGTATTGTGACTGATACGGTGGAAGGCGTGATGGTGACAACTTTGGGCGCGCCAGAAGAAGTGTTGCAGGTTGCCGCCAATATGCAAAATATTGTGCATCAATACAATACTCGAACGACGGCACCGGTATTGGTGCGTTTTGTATTGCATTCAGGGTTGGCGCAAATCGTCAACGACATACATGGCCAAACTCAGGTACTGGGGGATGCCGTAAAAATAGCGCAGCGTATTGCAGGCTTTGCACAGCCAAACGAGATTTTGGCCACCCAAGCGTTTGTGGCTTCAACCTCGAATTTGATGCAGGGTGAAACCAATGTCATTGATTATACAGGCATTATGAATGACCGGCACGACTTGGGTCAGCCACTTTATGCCATGCATTTTACAGAAGGCCTAGCAACACTCAATAAAGCTTTTGCTCCGCAGGGGCCAGCGCCGCTGATTGATATTAAGCCAGAAGAAACTGAACCGCCAATTGAAGTGTTGTCAGAGTTCAAGGGTGTACATTGGCCCTATGCGCTAACGGGTGTACTGATTTTGGTTGGGTTATATGCATTGGTGCAAATACTGGCCACACCGAATGAGCCTACCATTACGATCACAAGCCCGGAGCTGAAGCAGGAGGCGCCACCCGTTGTGGCAAAAGCGCCTGAAATGAAAGCGCCAGCCGTGTATGACCCTTTCGGATTGTTACCAAACGAGTCGATTGAAGCCTTGCCAGAACCTGAAAACAAACCTGAAGGTGCGGTGGCGCCCGCGGTAAAGCCTGAAAAAACCATACGTGCGGTATCTCAAATGGCGGACGAGGAATCAGAAAAGTTAGCGAGAAAAGTATTTGCCGAACAGTTGAAACTTGAGGCGCAGAAAGAGGCAAGCCTCGCGGAGGCTGAAGCTAAACCTCAAGCCAAGGTGGAGGCAAAAGCTGAATCAGCGCCACCTATAGAGCAAGCTAAATTACCTGAAGTGTCACTATCACCAGTTGAAGCAAAGGCAGATTCAACAGATACCGCTAAATCAGCTGATGCAAGCAAATCGCATGAGGCTGTAATCACCGCAGAAAACCCACCGCAGAAAGAAAAGAATAGCGAAAAATCGGGCTGGGGGATCTTTAAAGAAAGTCTTAAAAAAGGTCAGGTGCGCCCTTGTTCGCAAGCTGAAATCGCCTTGGGGCAGTGCCGCTAACTTGCAAAAATTTGCGTGCTTTAGCGAGGATTAGTCTGAATTCGTCTCGTCAGTCGCTTCATTTTCAGTTGTTTCTGCATCGCTTACAGCTTGTGTGCTTTGCATCATTACGCTTCTGCTTTCCGGTGTTTCTAACGTTACGCGACCAATCGCGCCGCTACGGTAATCTGTCAAAAAAGCCACAGCGGTTTTTTCCATGTCATACAGGCCATCATGACGCTTGTAAGAACGCCTTCTGGCAATGGCTTCTAATAAATCCACGCCATCCATTTTCAGCACATCCAGCATGGCACCTTCATGTTTCATCGTGTCTAGCTTGTAGCGCGCATTGAGGAGTGCAGGGTAGGTACGCAGCAAATTGTTGGCTAAAAACAGTGCCACATCTTCATCAATTACCGCATTGCGGCCAATTGCGTGGCTGGCGGCTAACATATAACCATCGGATTCGTATTGAATTTTCGGCCACATCATGCCGGGAGTATCGGTGATGCTCATGGTGTCACTTAAATCAAACCGTTGCTGGCTTTTGGTCACTGCAGGTTCGTCCCCGACTTTTGCCACACGGCGATTAAGCAGCGCGTTCATCAAGGTTGATTTGCCCACGTTAGGAATGCCCATAATCAGCATGCGCAAGGGTTTTAAATGCGTACCGCGATGCGGTGCAAGGCTTAGACAGAGTTTGGGGATTTTATTCGCTTCTCCTGCCTTTTTGCACGAAAGCGCAACTGCTTTGGTATTGGGCTGCTTGTTAAAGTAGTTTAGCCAGGCCTGTGTTGCTTTGGGGTCGGCTAAATCGGATTTGTTTAGAATTTTTAGCTGCGGGCGCTGACGAAACAACCGCATTTCATCAATCATTGGGTTATGGCTAGCCGCCGGCACGCGCGCGTCAAGCACTTCAATCACCACGTCGGTGAATTCCATGGTTTCTTCCGCCTTTTTGCGGGCTTGGGTCATGTGCCCCGGATACCATTGAATGGCCATAGTGAACCTTAATTTAAACCTTAAAATGGGCCGCGGCTAAGCCTAATGCTACTTCAGACGATGCGGCTTGGTTGTTAAAAAGCGTGCATTCTGCATTTTAACATTGTTGAGCCCCCTTATTTTTGAAAAATTAAGGGGGTCGAGAGGTTGTTTGTTTAAAGTGCTTCAATGTTTCAAAATCAGCACGACTGTTTATTAAAGTCAGTCGCGTTCGCCATGCTTGCGCCATTCACGTTTTTTTTGTTTAAATTCTTCACGCATCGCCTTGCGCTCGTCATCGTGCCTATCTTTATAGCGTTCACGAAGCATTTCTTTTTGTTCCGGGGGTAGATTTTTCCAGCGTTCGCGTAACGCCTTGCGTTCATCATAGGGCAGTTCTTTAAATGCACGCATTTGCGCCTTCACCGCTTCTTTATCCTCAGGTGAAAGATTTTGATAATGGTGCAGCCTTTCGCGGATATGCTCACGTTGCTCGGGGTCCATCTCGCCCCATTTTTCAGCGCCTTTGCTTAGTCGCCGTTGGCGTTCTGCGGGTAGGGTGTTCCAATCTTCTTTGATTGCGCTTAAGGTTTCTTGTTGTTGGGCGCTTAGGTCTTGCCAAGCAATCCCTTCTGCATTGTCTGACTCTGCCAGCGCGTTAAACGACATCATACTGACGACTAGGCCCAGTGTGATTGCGCTATATTTTAATCTGCTATAAACACGTGTATGCATGTGACAACTTATCAAATTAGTCATTTTTTACTATGCCTGAAGCTTAGGTGCAACGTATAAGAAAGAGATTGCCATGAAAATCTAACCAGCATTTTCGGCCCCGTCCTTTAATATTTCATCTGCCCATAGATAAAAATCAGGGTCATTCAACATTTCTAAATCATCTGGATTATTGAGTAACTCTAAAATAGCCACCTGATCCACATTATCCATTGCGGGTGTCACCATGCCAGGTTGTTGGCTTTGCGGTGATTTGATTAGTATGATTGCTATGAGTGCACAAAACGTCAGTGAAGCCGCCGGAACGAACATATTGCTACGCCAAAAATTAAGCGTTAGCCATTTTGCAGAGGATGCGCGCTTGCTTACAGTATTGAGTGACTGCAGACGAATATCTGCCAAGCGTTGACGTGTGTCGGCATCAATGGCTTCGACGCTACGCGTTAGGCTGGCTTTTATTTTATCTTCAAATTGATGATGGCTCATGATGTTCACCCTGTTACTGATGATGTTCTAGTTGCGTGCGCAATTTTTCTAAGGCGCGCGCATAATGTGTTTTAACGCTACTTTGTGAGCATTGCATGGCGGTGGCGGTTTCGGCGATATCCATGCCTTCCCACACTCGCATTAAAAATACTTGCTGCTGACGAAGCGGTAGTTTACTTAATGCAGTATTGAGATTGTTCATAAATTGATCATCTTGCAGTTGCACATCGGGCGCGCTTGCCTCGCTTGCGGGCTGCTGTTCAAGAAAATCTTCGGTATCGTCATCTTCATTCCAATGAAACCAGCTTCTAAAACGGTTGCGTACACTTTGACGCCGATGCCAATCAAGTATGCGTGTTTGCAAAATGCTGTAAAACAGCGGCTTCCATTCATCTTTTGCATGCGAACTATATTTCTGTACCAATTTCATCATGGCATCTTGCACAATATCTAGCGCATCTTCACGATTGCCCGTTGCAATCTGCGCAATACGAAAGGCGCGGCCTTCAATTTCAGCAAGAAAATGTTGCATTAGATGGTCGACCATGCCTTCGCGTGATGAATGCGTTATATTACCCTTAAATATTCTAACGAATTGTTGCGCTTATTTTTTGGCGTGATGCGCACCGCGTCTATCCAGACGATGGTTGATGTGCTCGCCTTTTCTATCTAAGCGGTCATCAATGCGCGTACCACGATCGTCAAGCCGTTGGTCGATGCGGTCGCCTTTACGCTCAAGATGCTCAGCACGTTTTTCATGACCGTGTGCACGCGCTTTATTTGCTTTGTTATCCAGTCGGTCTTCGATTCGGTCGCCGCGTCTGTCTAATCGGTCTTCAATGTGATTGCCACGGCGATCTAATCTGTCTTCAATACGGTCGCCGCGTTGGTCCAAGCGATGGTCTCTGTCAGCTATCGCACCAAATGAGGTGGCAAGTGCAATCAGTGTGCTGGTAAGAATAACTGTTTTTTTCATTTTGATTTCCTTAATTGAGTCTAGGCGGGTAATTAAATCTACGCACTTACTTAACAGAACGCAGTCGTCATATGTTTGACGACAGACTAAGAAAAGTTTTTTTGAATTCTTGATTTAAAAAAATTAACTAAGCGTGCGCTATCTTTTTCGAAGTAGCCGCTTGCGCTTCAATCAACAGCTTTTCAATGTCAATGGCTGGTTTGGGGCGGCTAAAGTAATAGCCCTGCATTTGGTCGCAGGCATGCTGTTGAAGATACAAGACTTGCTCGTAAGATTCCACACCTTCGGCCACAATTTTAAGGTTGAGGCTTTTTGCAAGTGAAATGACGGCCTGCACAATCGGGGCTTTGTCGGTGTGGTTCACAATGTCATCAGTGAATGATTTGTCAATTTTGAGGGTGTTAAGCGGCAAATCTTTTAAGTAAGAAAGGCTTGAGTAACCAGTGCCAAAATCATCCACTGAAATTTGAATGCCTAACGCTTTAATTTCATGCAGCAGCTTTAATGAAGACTCCACTTCTGTCATCACTAGGCTTTCCGTCAGTTCAAGTTCTAAATATTGTGCATCTAAACCCGTTTCTTTTAAGATGTTCTTAATGCGTTCAATTAGATTGCTTTGCTTGAATTGCCGGGCAGATAAATTGACTGACATTAAAATGGGCGCAAACCCGGCTTTTTGCCAAGCCACCGTTTGCGCGCATGCCGTACGCATGACCCATTCGCCAATCGGCACAATCAAACCGGTTTCTTCGGCTAAGCTAATAAACCTCAAGGGTGAAATAAAACCTAATTCTGGGCTGTTCCAGCGGATGAGCGCCTCCATGCCGGCTATTTGCATGGTCTCTAAATCCACTTTAGGCTGGTAGTGCACTTCCAGCTCATTTTTGGCTAGCGCGTGGCGGAGCAGGTTCTCCATATACATGCGCTCAGCTACTTTTTCATTCATCGACTCAGTAAAAAATTGAAAATTATTTTTGCCCAATTCTTTAGCACGGTACATGGCAATGTCGGCACGCTGAATGAGCGTTTCAGCATTCGCGCCATCATTGGGGTAAACGGCAATGCCAATACTGCAGGTAATGATTATTTCAAGGCTATTGATTTGCATGGGCTGACAAACGGCGGCAATCATCCGTTCCAGTACGCCCATCATGAGCGTTTCATCGGCCTGGCCGGGTAGCACGATAATAAACTCATCCCCGCCAAAACGCGCTACGGTGTCCACCTCACGTACCACCGCTTGCATGCGATTAGCTACCTGTACGAGCAGTTGGTCGCCAATATTATGGCCCATGCTATCGTTAATAAACTTGAAACGGTCCAAGTCTAAAAACACCACCCACATGGGGAGCTTGGTGCGGTCGCTCAGTTCAATGGCCTGCCCAATGCGATCTTCTAACAAAATACGGTTTGGCAGACCGGTTAAAATATCATAGTGCGCTTGCATGAGTAATTGCGCTTCACGTTTTTGTGCGGACATCACAATACCGATGCGGCTTGCAAGGTCACGAATCTCATGTAGGTCACTGTCGTTTTCATCTAATTTTTGTTGGCTACCTAGCAACAAAAAAGCACACATCTCGCCTTGCCAGAATATTGGCAGTAGCCAAATCGCGTTTGCGCCCAAACCTGCCATTGACTGTTGATGTTCAAACAGGCTTTGTGGTTCACACGCTAAGAAGCTTCCGTGCGTGTGGCGCTCAATGAAATCCGCCTCTTCTTGGGTGATAGTTTTTCGTCTTGATGAAGCATGCGCTTGGTTGGCAGCATCAACTATACATTGCAATTCAGTATCTGTTTTATCCACTATTCTAAAGATGCATGCGCTTGCATCTGGTTTTAAATACAGAATGCGCGCCATGACTTGGTCAATCAAATGGTCAATATCCAGCTTGGTGACGATTTTTCGGTCAACTTCAGAAAGAGATTGCAAAGTATCAAGCTGGCGCTTGATATTGCCAGACATGCTGTTAAATGCCGTGGCTAATTCAGAAAACTCTGATTTTCCATCCACATCTACTGACGCAAATTCACCCTGCGAAATTTTTCGGGTGCCGTCAATTAAGCGTTCTAGCGGAATCATGGTTCTGCGGATTTGAATCAGGCTCAATAGCCCAACCACCAATAAACTCAAAAGGCCAACACCAATGTAGTCGTTGCTGCCGATGAGCGCCCACAGGCCGCTTTTAGCGGCGGGTGTAAATTGGGTGGTTTCAAATGTCCATGGCGCATCGTCTAACTCAGCTTTTAAAAATAAATCCCATGCGCCTTTCTGGCTGTTTAGTCTGGCCTTGTCTGTTGCGTCAGAAGAGCAAAATAGTGTGGTTTTACTCGAATCGGTCACCCGGTAGGCACAAATTTGCTGTTCTGAAGAGTAATTGGATTTTAAACCCCAAAGGAAATCAGGATTTAATTCTGCAACCAACAAACTATGCAATTGACCTTGTTCAAAACTGGGTATTGCTAAACTCACATGCGCACTTTGCTGTGCTTGTGTGGCAGCAAAAACAATTAATCTGGTTTTTTCATGGGTTGTGCTGTTGACAATGCTCTGGCCTTGTTGCTTGAGGGCTGCCACCAAAGCTTGATACTGGCCATGCTGGCTAATGATTTTACCTTCGGTGGATATTTCAACAATAGCGTTAAACATAGCTATCGATTTTGCGTGCTGCCAAATTTCTTCAGTATGCGAGTTTTCGTGATGATAGCTTTGCGTAGTGTGCTGCAAAAATTTGCGCGCCGTGAGCAAATTATTAAAGGCTAGCAAGGCGTAATTTTGGCTGGTTGTCTTTAAGGTGTGTTGTGAATGCTCGCTTGTGAGCTGGCCTACATTGCGGTAGGTGAGCCAGGTAATCAGTAATGCGGGAATCACCGCCGCAATCAAGAGCAACAGCGCAATGCGCTGCGCAACCTTGCTTTTAAGAAATGTGCCTGAAAATCGCATAAAAACCTGAAATTAGCATAAAAATTAGGCCGTCAACTTAGCCTTAGTATTTTTTGGCCAAATCTACAAACTTACCATCATTGGCACGCAGCACATCATCCAGGCTTCTGGCTTGTGAAATCGGTAAGCGTGTGTCTTTATCTTTACCTTCGCTATAGAGGTCAAAGTCTGAATTGAGCGGCACCAAGTTTTTATCACGCCTAGCACCACCGTTACCATTTTTAACTAAATTCAAATAGCGGTATGGCTTGCCCCATGGGTCCATTTTGCCATCGAGCTTAACATCGGCCAGTGTGTCAGGGTAAATTCTGTTTTCTTGAAAGTAGTTTTCAATCAGAACGCTCATTGCGGCAATATCGGTAACGGCTTCATGCACTCTGGCTTTTTCTACATAGTCGTTATACGCTGGAATCGCAATGGCCGACAATACCCCCACAATGGCGACTGCAATCATGACCTCAACTAAAGTGAAGCCGCTCGCCAATACGGATTTTTTTACATAATTTTGACGCAATTTGTAGTTATTTTTATTTTTCATAATGCCTGATAACCTTTTAGGAATAAGTGAATCATTAGCAATAATGCTTAGTTATGTATATATTTAAGCAAAAATGATGCCAAATCAGCAGGTTAACCACCTAGTAACTTAGTGAGTCCGCATGAATACTTGCTTGTAGCGAAGTTCTTCGTATAACCAATATTTACAATTGGTCAAATAATGGCAGTCGCCGGCGGTGAATCGTCCATTTTTAATCAATTTTGTTGCGTGCTGCGTCATGCTTTAGGCCATTACGTATCAGCTGTGCTTAAATCAGAGGCGATAAAAATTGCTCGGTAAAAATGCGTGATTCGCATTAAAATGCTTTATGAATTCCATTCCAGAAAGTCTTAGGGCCGATGTTCGGCCGCATCAATCGGTTGCCTTACTCAAGGCATTGCATATTCTTACGCGCGATGGCAAGTTAAACCTTGATAGCCGCCGTAAGTTAAAGCAGGTTTACCATTTGGTCAACTTTATTGAGCCGCTGTTTCAGGCAGTGCTGGCGCACAACGCCAACCCAACGCTGGTAGACCACGGCGCGGGCAAATCGTATTTAGGCTTTATTTTGTATGACTTACTGATGAAGCAAGGTGAAAGCGGCCAAGTGATTGGCATTGAAACGCGTGCCGATTTGGTGGAAAAATCCCGCCAGTTAGCCGCAAGCTGTGGCTTCGCGCGCATGCGTTTTGAACATTTAACGGTGGAAGAATCCATTACTTCTGAAGCCATTCCGGCACAAGTAGATATTGTCACTGCCTTGCATGCCTGCAACACCGCCACCGATGATGCCATTCAGTTTGGCCTGCAAAAACATGCGCAATACTTGGTGCTGGTGCCTTGCTGTCAGGCCGAGGTAGCTGAAGTGATGCGCCAGCATAAATCGACCAGTTTAGCCAAAACTGCGCTGAGTGAAATTTGGCGCCACCCAATACACACGCGCGAGTTTGGCAGCCAAATCACCAATGTGCTGCGCTGCCTGCAACTGGAAGCAGCCGGTTACAATGTGACGGTGACTGAGCTTGTGGGCTGGGAGCATTCGATGAAAAATGAGTTGATTATTGCCAAATACACAGGCCAGCCGCGTAAAAACGCGCTCGAGCGCATGCAGTCGATTTTGCACGAACTCAATTTAGAGGCCATGCAGCCGCGCTTTGCCTTGCCGAGCCGTTAATCATTTATGCGCTTTCAAACTTTTGCCAAACTGCTGTTCAGCGCATTTTTAGTACTGGGTTTTGCGCAAGCGGCATTAGCCCAGCAAAATAATGCGGATATTTTACTGGCACAGGTTTACCAGCGCGGTATTGCGGTTGAGCATTATTTGGTCAGTGAAAAATATGACGGGGTACGCGCATTGTGGGATGGCAAAACTTTGCGCACGCGTGCGGGCAATGTGATTGCGGCCCCGAACTGGTTTACAGAACACTTTCCAGACACGCCGCTTGATGGCGAATTATGGCTGGCCCGCGGTCAGTTTGATGCGCTTTCTGGCGCCTTGCGCAAAGCCGTACCGGTGGATGATGAGTGGCGTGAAATTTCATATTTGATCTTTGAGTTACCTGAGGCGCCTGGCACGTTTGAAGCGCGCGTGCAGCGCATCAATGCAATTGTCAAAAAAGCGCAAGTACCGCATTTAAAAGCAGTCACGCAGTTTCGGGTAAAAAATGAAGCCGCACTTCAGCAAAAACTTAAACAAGTGGTGGCAAATGGCGGTGAAGGCCTGATGCTGCACCGCGCCGATGCGCCCTATGTGACAGGCCGCACTGATGTGCTGTTAAAGCTCAAACTGCATCTCGATGCTGAAGCCACGGTGATTGGCCACACTGCCGGGCGCGGCAAATATAAAGGCAAATTAGGTGCGTTGGTGGTAGAGACGCCAGAAGGCGTTCGCTTTAAACTCGGCACAGGGTTTACTGACGCACAGCGTGAAAACCCGCCCAAAATTGGCAGCGTGGTAACGTA
>ENA-UPXM01003459-UPXM01003459.1-activated-sludge-metagenome-genome-assembly--contig:-NODE-3459-length-17177-cov-7.868824_pt1 | contig 17177 bp, 12 predicted proteins | sample MGYA00238178_ERZ772708 | MGnify/ENA primary metagenome ERZ772708 (study PRJEB29002, sample SAMN05720212) | activated sludge metagenome | isolation source: anaerobic digester from wastewater... | reverse complement strand
TAGAATTCTTGAAAACCAAAATGCTCAAATCATTGAAAAATCAATGGAATTAGAGGTTGCTATAGACAGAATTGAAAAACAAAATACACAAATCAGGCAAAGTATCAACTATGCAAAGGGTATTCAACAGGCAATGGTCCAACCTCCAAAATTATTACAAGCATATTTGCCAGAATCATTTGTATTTTGGAAACCTCGTGATGTTGTAAGTGGCGACTTTTATTGGTTTAGACAAGTTGATGAGAAGTTTAATTTAAAACAAGTATTTAACTACGAAGAGAGTATCGTATCTAATGAAGAGGAGGAAGAAAAAAAATTAGCAAATGCCAACAAACTTTTATTAGCAGCAGTTGACTGCACTGGACACGGCGTACCCGGCGCTTTTATGTCGATGATTGGAAATAACCTGTTAGACGAAATTACAAATAAAAGAATTTCAAGACCAGATATGGTGTTAGAGCAATTACACTTTGGTGTTGTGTCCGCTCTTAAACAACGTACAACAGGCAATAAAGATGGAATGGATTTAGCCCTATGCCTTATCGACAAAAAGGCAAAAACATTAATCTATTCAGGTGCAAATAGCCCTTTAGTATATATTAAAAATGGAAAACTAACACACTTAAAAGGCACATCTTGTGCAATTGGCGGTGCACAAAGCCAACTGCCAGAATTAGAATTACACATAATAGAACTTGACTCACCTACCTGTTTCTATATGTTCTCTGATGGATTTGTTGACCAATTTGGCGGACCCGATGGGCGTAAGTTTTTGATAAAAAAATTCAAAGAGCTACTTTTAGAGATACACAATATGCCGTTCAAGGAACAAGAAAACATACTACGTGTTACACTCGAAGGCTGGATGGGAGACTCATTCCCACAAATTGATGATATTTTGGTTGTGGGGTTTTCAATCGATCTTTCAGAAAATTAAACATTAGTATCCGTATAAATAGTGTTCGCTGAAAAACTCTATGTTGCTTTTGGGTGCGGGTTGCGTGGTTAGTGATTGTCATGTGCTAAGACAAATATTGGTAAATCCTTGCACTTAAACAAGACAAAAAGCATGTATTTTGCTTAAAATCGGAAGAATAAGACTTTTTCAGTAAAACTTAAATAAATTAAATTATGATGAATGTGCAAAAAAATTACACTAATGAAAACAATAATTAGAGTTATTTGTATTATATTTGTCTTTTTACATGAGTATGTTGATAAAACCACATTGAATATTAACAAATTAAACATAACAAAGCCCACAAATAAATTAACTAGTATAACAACAGAGACCTTATGAAAGCTACAAATGCAACTTTGACAAAAAGCATGGATTCTAAAAATACTAAATGCATTGAAGCCTAACTTTTTCCACTGTTAGTTGTGGCGTGGGTTCATAGGGAATTTGTAAAACAAACCAAACATTATGAGAAAATTTATTCTATCATTAGCCGGACTTCTAGCTTTTGGAAGTATGATTGCACAACCTGTGGCTGATAATGCCATAATTCCGGTATCCGTAACCCTCAACTCAATTTTACGACTAAACGTAGTTTCTGGTGGTAATATTGAGTTTGTTGTTAATACATTAAGCGATTATGCCAATGGTATTAACGACGGTGGAGGCAACGCACGCTATCAAACCGTATTTACTGTAGCTTCATCAATTGACTTTAAAGTTAATATGTATTCAGAAACTGGTACTTTTGTCAGTAGCACTGGTGGAACAATTACACCACCCCTTGACAATCTTGGCTATGACATTGACTATACTGGCGTGGGTGCCACTATAGGTGGCGGAGCAGGTGCTTCATACCTGCTATGCGGTGCAGACGCTGACCCGTCTGAAGTAAAAGCAATAAATAACACTGCTGGTACTCAAATTGTTACAAGTATTACTGGAGGAGGCGCAGGTGATGTCAATAAAAACAGATTTACGATAAGATGGCGATTTGGTACAGGGGAAGATAATATGAATACGAATAGTCTTTTAAAACAAAGTAATGCTGCCGACAGATATACCGTTAATATTTTCTTAGTTCTTAGTTCAATTTAATAAATCGCTTAGTTTAAGATAAAACAGTTGCAATCAATGTCTGTTATCTAATTCATAACAGACTTTGGTTGTATTTTAAAAGTATATTTACTCTTCGGTTATTAAGAAGTCGCTAACGCTTTGTATTTTAGGTAGATTTGTAAATTAATAAGAGTGGGCTTTTATACATCTAGCGCTGTAACATATTAAGTCTTATAATGCAAAGAGTTAAGTAAGTAAGTAAGTAAGCTATTTTTTTTGAACTGCCTAAGTGCAGCAGAAAATTAACGATAAAATAATTGAAGGTGGTTCTATAAATGGGTTATTGATATTTGTTTGTGGCAATGCTTCATCAAATTCGGTACATTGCTTAGACAAATTAAGTCAAATATTGTACCAAAGAGGATAGTCAATGATAAAAATAGTTGCATATACTAAAGTTCTAGCATGCATTATTTTTCTAACAATTGTTTGTAATTTATTAGTTGGTCAGCCCCCAAAGATTAGAGTTTTAGGAGGAGCGAACGTCGGCTTTAATTTCAATACCTACAACCGAATTCAGAATGGCATAACTTATAATGATTTTACAAAACTAGAACTCAATTCTAACGGTACACCAGCTCCCAATGGTTGGGAATTAACAGTAAGAGCGTTACAGGCAAATATTGGAGGAAGTATGACTACATATTTTCTCCCTGTGGAATCTATTAAAGTAAAGGCTAAGAAAGATGGTGTAGAATACACATCTTATGATCTTGGTACGGGCGAACAAACCATTATTAGTGGGCCTGAGACAACTCTTGATAAAGTAATTGTTGAAATTAGTTACTCCTGTGGGACAGACTCAGACCCTAACTATAAAATGATAAATAAGGTTCCCGACTACTACGCTGTGGATATTGAATTTACACTGAGACTTAAACAATGAGGCACAATGTTAAAGCAGTTATTTTGTTTTTTGTTTTGGTTTGCGTAGAAAACGCTCCAATATATGGGCAGTTCTCATTTTTTGAAGAGCCTTATAATATGTTGGAGACATCGTTTATTAAAGAAAAAGAGGAGATTGACCCACAAACAAGTTTTTTTAATGTCTTAAAAGTTGTAAACCCAACTGACAGACGATTGCGATTTGAAGTAAGTTTCGGTATCCCAGTGGGCTGGGTATTGATGGGAGAGCAAACACAATCAATTTTGCTGTCTCCAGGAGAGACAAAACTTATTCCGCTACGAATTTCTGCCAATGTCTATACAATGGGAGATATTGGCTACACAATTGTTGCCTCATTAAAAGATAATACTGGAAAGGTATTTAAAAACAGCTACTCGTTTATTAATGTACCTAAAAGAAGCGAAATAAAATATAAGCTACTTGAGAGAGATATATATTTCGATCAGCACCTTAAAAACACCACACTGTCAATGATGTTCTCAAACAGTGGAAATGTAAACGAATTGATATATGTAAACATCAAATTACCCAAAACCGTAACAATCGAAGGAGCACAGGACGATTTTTTTAAAGAAGACTTTATACTAAATTCAAACAAAGACACTATAGTCAATTACAACGTACAACTAAACAATAGCATCGAAGCCCTAGAAAAGCGAAATCACGGATTATATATCGAGACTGGAACTAAAGATACAACATATGAATCAACCGTTTGGATAAAAAATTTGGATAGTAAATATACATTAGAGGTACCGGAAACTGATAGAATATTAGTTGCCGAGCTTGCTTTCTTAAATCTTTTTAGCGAAGGCAATCCTATCTACGAAGGTGCACTTTGGGGATCGATACATGGAAAGAACTCTCTTTTGGTTGACTATTTTTTTAGGTCAATGGGGGAACAATTTTATAAAAAAAATCCTTTTATCTACAACCACTCTTACATTAAAACAAATTACAAAAATTGGGGGTTTAAATTAGGAGATTTAAGTCAGCCGGGAATGCTTACAGTAAATGGTAAGGGTGGACAAATTGATTTTAATCATAGAAAAATAAGAGCGACTGCTTCGGCTACAAGAAATTTAATAAGCGATATTTCTGGAGGGGCAATAATGGTTCAAAGCAGACCAACTACAGGATTATCGTTATCTGCAGGATATAGCCAAACCAAAAACAGAGACCACTCACAAACAAAAATGCCATCACTTGGGACAGGTTTTACCTTATTTAAGCGCTATTCATTAGATTTTAACTTAGGATATTCAATTACCGATAATCCTATGCAAAACAGTAATGGACAGCAAAATGGCTTTGGCGGAAATGCCTTACTACAGGTTAGTTATCAACGTTTTAGATTAAACTCAAGGTTGATGTATGGTCAACCAACTTTTGCAGGGACGAACAGAGGAAAAATAGATTTGAACAGCTATTTCTACTTAGACCTTAAAAATGGTCGTGGAATTTATGGTCGTCATAATGGCATTAATCAAGTCATACTTAACTATGACAACTCAATAGAAAATATAGATAGAAGAGTTTCTAATCACAATGCAAATATAATGTATTACGCTCCCTTAACTGATCAGGTAACATATTCAGTTGGACCTTGGTACGATTATGTTGGCAGCAACTCTTTCTACCTGTTCAATCCCGAACACTGGTTTGCAGTACATACATCTATGGCAGATATTATTGTTCGATATCGCAGTAACAGAGCGCCAGTCAACATAGGGGCAGAGATTCGTGGTGGGGTTAGTTATATCTCTAAATACTCTACAGAGTACGGTGGATTAAATATATCAAACCTAAATCCTGAAAAAACGTACCTAAATATGTATATTTCACTATATACAAATTTAAGAAATTGGAATTTTAATGCCGCATACTATCATGGACCATTCATTATGGTAGAACACTACTCAAAATTTTACAACTATTTAAACCCAAAAACGGTGCGACTTGTAGGAGGTTATAGAGTTCTATTTTTTGAAAAGATATTTGAGTACTCTATTCGTGGAACATATTCGTATATAATACACGCAAAAACAAATCGTTTGGGTATTAGTAATGAGTTGGTTGCCAGACCCGGTGGAAATTGGACACTCTCATTAAGTAACGCCATTGGTCACCAATCGACATTCGACAAGCAAACAGAAAATAAATACAAGTACAATAATCTGTATTTTGAATTTAGAATCCGTAAAGAGTTTGGTATTAACCAACCAAAATTCAAATATCTAAACTTAGACCTTATTTTCTTTAAAGACCTTAACGGTAATGGCGTCAAAGATCCTAACGAACCCGGCGTTAACAACGTTTTAGTATCTATCGATAAAAATTGGGAACTGACCGACTCTCTACTTGGAAAAGATAGGCACGGTGAATTTTATACAATGGAGTTTCTATCTGATATAGACGGACACGTAAGATATAAAAATATTCCTGACGGATACTACACCATAAATTTTACTCCTGTTGGCAAAAGTCTTGATAACTTTGTGGCAGAAAGTTCTCAACTTAGGTTACATCTCAAAAATTCAGATATAGTTGAAATACCTTTCCAAGAAAGAAACAAAATATTTGGTCAAATAGTAATGAACCGAAGCAAGCTCTCTAACCTTGGAACAATTGATATATCAAATATTAAAGTTACTGCTGACGATGGTAAAGGAAAAATATACTCAACATTAACCGACAAAAATGGACGTTTTGTTATTTATGTTCCAAATATCGAAAAATATACTGTTAGCATTAATAATATTTTTAGAGAACATTTTGAGTTAGAGCAAAATACATTCGAGGTACAGTTAAATGGCTACAAACAGTTTGAGCTTACCTTTATATTTACAGAAAAGCAACGCCGCATTAACTTTGCACAGCAAATTGATTTCAGCGGCGAAGGGCAACAAATACAAGCCGTCAAACGTACTAACTTAGCAGGAACTGTCAAAGATGGCGCAACCTTTACTCCAATTAAAGCCACTGTTAAAATTATTGACCAAGAGACTGGCAATACCATTACAGAGACAGTTACCGATGGACGTACGGGTAGTTTCTATACGTCGTTTGTATCAGGCAACAACTATCACTTAGATATTACAGCAGAAGGTTACTGGTTCTATTCCGAAGGATTAATGGGGGATCAAATATCAACATTTCTCAACTTAAATCGTGATGTTACGCTAACAGCAATAACAATAGGAAGCAAACTTACCCTACACAATGTTGTTTTCAATCGTAATGAATCGGGATTAAACGAAGAGGCAAAAGTTGAACTTTCAAGACTGTTAGATGTTCTAAATGCCAACCCAGGCATACAAATTGAAATTGTTGGTCACTGCGACGATGTTGAAGCCGTTAACAATGTAGGGGTTGCAGAATTACGTGCAAATGAGGTTATGAAATATTTGATTGATAATGGTTATACCAACGTTACATCAAAGACAATGGGGGCAAGCGATCCTATTGTAAACGAAGCAACAGAAGATGCACGCAGAATTAACCGCAGGGTGGATGCTATTGTTATAAGCAAATAGAATGCAATTAGCAATGTGCAATTGGTATTAAATAAGGTGTTTGCAAATATTTTTACTAAATGAGGTGGAAAATCAAAAAAACATTATATCTTTGTCGGCAGTTGGCAAATCATAGCGGATAAGTCAATTGAATGAAAAGCTCTCAAATGTGATGTACGCGGCTTACTCAAAGGTCGCGTACGTTTTTTTATCCATTAACAACTTGAGTTATACCAATTGTAATTTTAAAATAGTCCAATCTTTTTAAAATTTTACAATGGTAAATACCGATGCTACAGATACATAGTTCAAACGAACGATAGTGAAGTTTGGACTATAGTAGCTGTCCAATCGGTATTAAAAGTTTATAAAGATGAAAGCGCCTTGTTCTGAATGGGTCACACTTCGGCAAGTTCAGCGACCGTTCTCGGTGGCTTAGCCTGTCGAAGCCACCACAAAGGAACCAATGACGATCACACTTCGGCAAGCTCAGTGCACCGCTTTCAACTTTTAACTCAATGTTCCTTAATGATTTAATATATTCATTGCTCATTGCTAAATGCTAATTGCTTCCCACAACTATAGAATGAATAGTTTTTGAATCCCCTGTTTCAACAACAAACAGATATACTCCGCTTGCCCAGTTTTCCACACAAAGTTCAAAAATAGCCGTTTGAGTTTCAAAAACCTTCTCTCCCAACAAATTGTAAACCGTTACTTTATTGGGTAGTTCTGAAAATCGTACCGTTTTATTTGCAGGATTAGGATAAATACTAAAACTTGATTTATCGGTCTCTGATATAGAAGTAAAGTGATTACGAAGACTTTGAACGTGTTGCTCAATTTGCGACACGTGACTATCTGTTAAAAACGCAAACCTAATTAATTGCGATTGAGCAGGTTGTAAAACATCTATTTTGATGCTTGTTAAATGCGCGGGTGTTGTTTTTTCTAACGCATAGGTCATTTCTCTCGGGCTGTTTAAAGCTTGCCACATCTCTTGTGTGGTAAAATTATCGGTTATATCAATTCCTTGTGGTGATGCTCCTGTATCAAAAGAGTAGTTGTTAAAGTTTTCAGTATCAGACAAAATAGCCAACCCATGTGTGTATGGATATATATCAATGCTTTTAGTAGTGACCAATTGCAATTGGCGATTTGTTGTAACAACTGCACCTGTTCGAACAATCCAATTTGCAAACATTCCAACCCTTATGTTTTCAATTGCCGCATCTGTGATATTTGTTACTTTAACTTCATAAATCACGGCAGCGCTAATCGGATAGTCACTTCCCGTATAAGCCGTCACCTGATAATCTAAACCCACCGAATTCGGCGAATTAATATCGGTAAAGTTAGCCGTTGCTTGTTGCAATGTCGTGTTTTCGACATGTGAAACAGCTGTATTTGAAGTAAAATCAATATTGCCAAAAATTCCGCTAACAACTTTAACCTCCGATTTTCCAACAATTAAGCCCACATCCCACATCAACGAGCTTGAATTTCCTTTTCTAAATCCGTTACCGGTTAGCGGCGATAAACTGTGATATGCAGGTTTCCCAACGTTTGACAATGTCATTTTCATATCAAACATATCTATATCATACCACGATTTTTCAGCAGGAATTGTTCTTACTTCATTATAATTTCGCCCATCAACGCTGTACGTAAATCGAATAGGTATAAGAAAATCTAAAGGAGTATTTGCGTCAATATTCAGACGTATATTGTAATCCCACATCTGAACAATACCACCAGATTGCCAATGATTTACGATAAATGTATTATTTGCAATTGAGACATACTCCGACAATGGCGATATTGTTACAGTAACTCCGTTTTTTGAACACAATAAATTTTTTAACTCTCCTTTTAAACGATACGTTTCGTTAGGGCAGACTTCTTCTGCATCAACAATTTTTGTAGGAATTTGCAAATAAAACATATTTGTATCTGATACTGCATTAAACATATCAACCCTCCCTGCTCCAATTTTGTCCCTATAAGGAGCATTTGCAGGCATGGTGTCTAACCACATTGCTGTCGCTTTTATTTGTGCAACAATTTGGTACGGATTCAAGTGTGGACGTAAAAATTTTATAACCGATGCAACTCCCGCAACTATTGGCGCAGCATTCGATGTACCCGAAGTTGACGAATAAGTGTTTCCAAAAGCTGTTGAAAGAATGTTTTGTCCCGGTGCAGCAATATCTATACGGTATCCATAAGTACTGCCCTCCCACTTGTGGTTGAACTGATTTGACGCTAAAACAGATACTACTCCTGGATATGATGCAGGATAGTAAAGATTTTCGTCACGACTGTTTCCTGCCGCAGCAACAACTAATACGCCCAACTCATCAACGACATATCTTATAACTTCTCGTCCAAGATTACTTGGCAAAACCCCTCCCCACGAACAGACAATTATCTTGCAACCGTGCTCGGCAGCGTAAACAACACCTTCGTATGATGATTTTAATAACCCATTGTTACTCATTATCTTAACGGGTAAAATCTTAACCCCTGGCGCCACTCCGGCAATACCTACCCCATTATCTGATTCAGCTGCAACTATTCCCGCAACTCCCACTCCATGTGGATTTACGTCTGCAATTACATTATAGTTGTTTTCGGCAATATTCCACCCCATAAAATTATCGATAAAACCATCGCCATCATCATCTATTCCATTTACAGGATCTAAGTAATTGTACGCTATTTGATTAACCAAATCTACATGTGTGGGATCAATCCCAGTATCGACAATTCCAACTTTTACAGCGCTATCGCCCATACTGATATTCCAAGCGTCAAAAGCCCTAATTAATTCGAGATAATATTGTGAACCTATTAACGGATCATTAGGTTCATAAAACAGTTCTTGACAATACCGATACTCTATCCACTCAATAAAATCAAGCTCTTGTATATATTTAAAAATTCTTCCATCATCGGGATTTGGTAGTTTTACAGATAAAATATTCCAAATTTTGGTTTCACTACTACGATTAATAACGTTTTTTTGAAATAAAGATTTAATATGGCATGACTTATCCGACATCAAATCCTGTAAATTGTTGATATGATGCTCTGATTTAACTTTAACCAATATCTCAGAATAATCGACTGATGGTTGTCCACTCAAAACAAATGGAAACGATAAAACTATACATAACAGTTTTAACATATAATATATTACTATTTTTACTCTCATTATCTTTATTTTTTTTAATATCTTATTGAAATTGCGGTAAAAATGCGAAAAAGGTTTATATATTTGTTAAAATTTGGTATAATATTACTATTATTGTAAAGAAAATACCTTTTAACAGCTGTTAAATCTGGTAATAATAACAAATTTAATAAATAAAAATAACAAAATGACCTAACACAAAAAATAAACACAAAAATCCAAACCTGAAACACAACATCCTGATTATAAACAATGTAAATCTCTTGTGATCTTAAACCTAAAAAATTAAGAATATGAACTGTATAATAATTGATGACGACAAACTGTCACGGAAATTAATTGAAAGTTTTATTGAAAAAACTGAGTTTCTCAATCTAATTGGAAGCTACGAAAGCGCCATGGAATCATTAAAGGCGTTTGATGGTCCTGAAAGTATCGATTTAATTTTTCTAGACGTAGAAATGCCAGAAATGACAGGTTTGGAGTTTTTAAATACGCTTGAAAATCCACCACAAGTAATTATAATAACTGGCAAAGAAAAATATGCTGTAGAAGCATTCGATTACGATGTTACCGATTTCTTATTAAAACCAATTTCCTTAACACGTTTTCTAAAATCGGTAAATAAAGCCAATAAATTGCACAGCGAGGCTATGCAAATGTCGGGAAATACCAATGAGGAGATTTTTATAAGAAAGAAGAACTCAACACTTGTGCGACTCTCATATGATGATATACTTTGGATAGAAGCGCTTGAAAACTACGTTGTTATAAGTACACACGATGAAAAATTTACAATTCATTTCACAATGAAGGCTGTAAATGATAAATTTCCAGAAGCACGTTTCAAAAGAGTACACAGATCATACATTGTCAATGTCAATAAAATAAAAATGATTGAGGACAATGTTATTATAATTGATACGAAACAAGGAAACAAGATAATCCCCATTGGTAAATCATTTAGAGACAATCTTCTAAATGATATAAACCTTATCACGAAGTAATGAATCAACGCGATTTATTCTTTAGGCACGTAGGACAAACATCACAATCGCCGTTGGGCTTGGAAGTAGAGTATGCTGAAGGGATTTATATATACGATAAGGCTGGGAAATCATATATTGACCTAATGTCGGGTGTATCGGTAAGCAATATCGGACATCGACATCCAAAAGTTATTGAGGCAATCAAGTCACAAGCCGACAAGTACTTACACCTTATGGTTTATGGCGAGTATATTCAAACCCCACAAGTACAACTCGCAAAACTGTTATCGGAAGTTCTACCTCCAAAAATAGAGAGTATATATTTTGTAAATTCGGGAAGCGAAGCCATTGAAGGAGCGCTAAAATTGGCAAAGCGTGCCACAGGTCGATTTAACATAGTCAGCTGTAAAAATGCGTATCATGGCGGGACACACGGCGCGCTAAGCGTTATGGGAGACGAGATAATGCGTAATTCCTTTCGCCCACTTCTGCCCGGCATACGTCAAATAGACTTCAACGTTCCCGAACAACTTTCAGCTATTGATAACACAACTGCCTGCTTTCTGATAGAGCCAATCCAAGGTGAGGGGGGAATAATTATTCCTGATAAAGAGTACATTAAACTTGCACGTCAATGTTGCGACAAAACAGGAACTCTACTAATATTTGACGAAATCCAAACAGGATTTGGGCGCACGGGAACTCTATTTGCAGCCGAATATTTCGAGACCGAGCCAGATATTATTTGTATGGCAAAAGCAATGGGTGGAGGAATGCCAATCGGAGCATTCGCAGCTTCACACAACTTGATGAATCAACTAACATTCAACCCAACATTAGGGCATATTACCACATTTGGAGGTCACCCCGTGAGTTGCGCAGCAGCAAAAGCTTCATTATCAGTTATTATCGAGGAGAAACTTGCTGAAAAATCGGTTGCAAAAGGAGAAATGTTTGTCAATTTATTAAAACATCATACAATAAAACAAATAAGAGGCAAGGGGCTATTCTTGGCAGTCGATTTGATAGAAGAGATTGATATTTTTGAACTTATGTCGGAGGCAATGAAGCATGGAATAATGATAGACCCCTTTCTGTTTCGTCCAAACGCATTCAGAATCGCACCTCCTTTAACAATTACAGAATCTGAAATTAAAGAGGCGTGCAACAAAATAGTTAAAACTCTCGATATCATATCAAATAAAATATCAAAACACAATTAATTGGATTTAGTCTCTGTCAAACACAGCACAGATTCTCGAAAAAACTGTATATTTGTCACTCTTTAAAAAAATGGCAGAAAAAAAAGAGATATAAAACTTTAAAAAACGATATAAGACACTTATTATGAGCATATTAGTTAATAAAGATTCAAAAGTTATTATTCAAGGCTTTACAGGTAGTGAGGGAACTTTTCATGCCCAACAAATGATTGAATACGGAACCAAAGTAGTTGGGGGTGTTACACCGAAAAAAGGAGGAACAAAACATTTGGGATTACCAGTTTTCAATACCGTTGTTGATGCATGCAAAGAGACAGGCGCTAATGTAAGTGTAATATTCGTACCACCAGCGTTTGCAGCTGATGCAATAATGGAAGCTGCCGAAGCAGGGATAAAAGTTATTGTAGCCATTACAGAGGGGATACCAGTTGCCGATATGGTAAAAGTTAAAGAGTATATCTCAAAAAGAGATGTAACACTTATTGGACCTAACTGTCCGGGCATTATAACCCCCGAAGAAGCTAAAGTAGGCATAATGCCGGGATTTATACACAGAAAAGGCAGCGTTGGTATAATATCTCGCTCAGGCACACTAACTTACGAAGCTGTTGACCAAGTAACAAAAAGTGGATTAGGGCAATCTACATGTATTGGGATTGGAGGAGACCCAATTATCGGGACAACCACTTTAGACGCAGTAAAATTACTGATGAATGACCCAGAAACTGAAGGCATTATATTGATTGGTGAAATTGGAGGCAGTATGGAAACCGATGCAGCTTTGTGGATAAAAGAACACGGAACGAAACCTGTTGTTGGATTTATCGCGGGGCAAACTGCACCCAAAGGAAGAAGGATGGGACACGCAGGAGCAATTGTGGGAGGAAAAGCCGATACGGCTGAAGCTAAAATGCAAGTTATGCGCGAATGTGGAATTATTGTAGTTGAATCGCCTGCAAACATTGGAATAGCAATGAAACAAGCATTAGAGGGCAAATAAACACAACTGCAAAAAAACAAAAAAATGCAAAAAAAAGTCCGAATACCACACACTTACGTTATTGTTTTTGGATTTATTGTCCTTGCGGCGATAATGACATGGATACTACCAGCTGGCGAGTTTGACAGAACTACAAAAATAACAGAGAGTGGCAAAGCTCAAACTGTAATTGTAGAAAACAGTTTTCGTACTGTTGAACAATCACCGCAAACATGGCAAGTACTGTCGTCAATTTTTAATGGCTTTGTTAATCAAGCAAATATTATTGTTTTCATTTTGCTTATTGGTGGCGCTTTTTGGATAATGAATTCAACAAAAGCCATTGATGTAGGCATTGTAACCTTTATTGAGTGGTCTAAAAAATTAGAACGAAATAGAATTATAAAAAAGATTGGCGTCGATAACATAATAATGATTCTTATAATGCTTATGTTTAGCGCCTTTGGCGCAATATTTGGCATGAGCGAAGAGACAATTGCTTTTGTTATCATTTTAGTTCCATTGGCTATATCAATGGGATATGACTCAATTGTCGGGATATGTTTAGTTTACGTTGCTGCACATCTGGGGTTTGCAGGTGCGATGCTAAACCCATTTACAATTGGTATAGCTCAAGGTTTATCAGACTTGCCTATCTTTAGCGGATTAGAGTATCGCGTCTTTTGTTGGTTAGTAATCAACACAGTTGGATTTACATTTATCTTACTATATGCCCGGAAAATTAAGCGCAATCCGCAAAAAAGCATTATGTACAAGGCTGATGAATATTGGCGCAATCGTGAAAAAATCGACATGGAAAACATAACCTACAACACTCCTTTAAGCGCTTGGATTAGCTTTATTGCAGTTTCAATAGCGCTGATTTTATTTTCTGTTAATTACTATGACTCAACATTATCAATAGGTAATAAAAATTTTAACTTTCCTGCCATTCCGGTAGCTACTGCACTATTTATGATATCTTCAGTAATTTCCCTACGCAAATCTGTTCATTTCTATATCCTTAATTTATTGGGATTTACTATTATTTTCCTGATTATTGGCGTAATGGGTTATCAGTGGTACGTAATGGAGATTGGAACTCTGTTTTTTGCAATGGGCTTAATCTCTGGAATTGCCGTAAACAGGTCGGCTAACGAAATTACAAAGCTATTTTTAGAGGGCGCTAAAGATATATTTTCGGCAGCATTTATAGTTGGTTTAGCCGGTGGGATTATTGTAATACTGACAGACGGCAAAATCGTTGATACCATAATGAACGGATTAGCCCATACAATGCGAGATTTTGGCAAAGGGGGCACACTGAGTGCTATGTACGGAATACAAACCGCATTGAACATAATAATTCCTTCAGGCTCGGCAAAAGCTGCGCTAACAATGCCAATTATGGCTCCTTTTTCTGATTTAATAGAGATATCAAGACAATCAACCGTTCTGGCGTTCCAATTTGGCGATGGATTTACCAATATGATTACTCCAACAAGCGGAGTTTTAATTGGTTGCTTGGGTATTGCCCGAATTCCTTACGACAAGTGGTTTCGATGGGTATGGCCCCTTATCTTAATATTAGTTATATTAGGATTGTTATTACTTTTACCAACACTTTACCTAAAATTACACGGATTTTAATATTATGCGTAAACTATTAACATTTACAATATTTTTGCTAACTACTTTATTTATTGTTAGTTGTACAAAAAAGGAGAAAGATATTATCTTCTGCAATATTACAGTTGGAAACCACAAGCCAGCTTTCGACCGTATTGCATTGTACAACAATGGTTTATATCTTGAAAATATTTATAAACATAAAATTGTTCTATTAGATAAAACGATATCATCATCGGGCAACAAATTAACAGGCAAGGGCGATGTACTGGAGCTAACCTTACTAACATCAACGTCCAGCTCTCCGGAAGGGAATTACAGTTTTTCAGATTTAGAAGAAGCAAACATTCTCTTTAACGGTTATTTTGCAAAAGGATACAACTTCGATCAACAAAACATGGTATCAATGTCAGTTATTGAGGGTGGCGAAGTAGAGATCGTACCATATAACAAAGATCAAAATTATAAAAGTATTAACGTAAAGCTCAAAACAGTAGATGGTGACTCAATAAGAGGATCGCTTCTACTACCATTTATTTCAATTAACAATGCGGTGTACTGAGAGAAGCCGAAATATGCAATGAGCAATGCTTGCGCTGAGCGAAGTTGAAGTGAACAATTATCTGTCAGAAAATCAATTAATTATCTTGTATTTTAGCGTACAAACATATTATAAGATCCACCAAATATTGTCCTACAGACAAAAAAGAAGTGCTAATTCAAAAATATGAATCTTCAAAAATAAACCATATCATAAAGACGCTGTCTTTCCTAAATATTTCTTAACTCCTTAATGGTTATTTAGTTAACGTTTACCAATCACTAATCACCAACCAAGCAACAAATACCCAAAAATAGCATAGACTTTTTCAGTGAACCCTAATTATAGAAATGAGTTTAACAAATAGTGATAGAAAAAAACTGTCTGTTTTTGCAAATCTTTGATAAGAAAACCACAAGTACAATACTTTCAAAAATGATTAGTTCCATTTCTGAAACTAATATAATTTGTGTTGATGTCTGTATTTTTTTATTTAGTCATATATTTACTTCAACTTAAATATAGAAACAGCTTTAAATAATTCTTCAGAGAAATAGTTAAGTTTAGATATTGTATCGCTTATTTTTGTTACTTCTGCATTGCTATTTTGTAACATAGTGTTTATTCCATTTATTGCACTATTAATTTGTTCTATACTTTGGTTTTGTTCTTTTCCTGCTTGGTTTATGTTGTTTATCAGATTTACTGTTTTATTTGCGTGTTGTTCTATTTCTTGTGATTTTTTATTTACTTGATTGCTAATTTCCAAAATTTGGTTTGATGCTTTACTTACTTCGCCTCCAACCTTATTACTGGCATCTGCCAATTTTCTTATTTCATCGGCTACTACGCCAAATCCCCGTCCGACATCTCCTGCTTTTGATGCTTCTATGGCTGCATTTATGGCTAATATATTAGTTTGCCCAGCTATATTATTGATAACTTCTACCTTTTTTGCAATTTCTAATATTACTTGTAATGACTCAGCATTTTGTTTGCTGCTTTGATCGATAGATTTTATAGTCTGAGTGATTAAGTCGCTAGTATTGGACAAGTTAACCGAGTTTTCTCTAACATGTTCACTTATTTCTTCTACTGCTGCTACTACTTCTTCTATTGAGCTTGCCTGTTCCGATGTATTTGTTTGAACCGATTGCATTATGCTATTTAACTCATTACTTATGTTTTTTACATTGTGAGAACTTGTATTTATATTTCCAATTATTTTATTAAAATTTTCAGATAGTGTTTGCACTGCATTTGCAATTTCTCCTATTTCATTTTTTTGAGATAAATAATTTTCCGAAACTTCAAGATTAATTTCTCCATTAGATAGCTGTGATAATTGTTTTATCATCTCTTTTAATGGTTTGACAGTAACACGATATGAGAAAAACACACCTAAAAATACCACAATAATTGCGAGTGGTAGAGCTATTGCTTGCGGATATGCTTCAATTTCTATTCTTGCTGAGTTGTTTATTGAAGAAAACACAACTGTTAAAACCCAAATAAAACTAATTTTGTAGAATATTGATTTCTTAAAAATTAGTCTCATACCGAGTGCTGTTACTGGAATAACAACAATTAATAAAATTATGATTGGTATTAAAAAAGATTTCATGACTTATTAATTTTATAATTGTTTATATGATGCATAAATTTTACCTAAATTCTCAAATAAAATTGCATGTGTCAAGTAAAATGCTTTTATTAAAGCATTTATAAATAAAATAAAAATCACTTAACAGATGCAAAACAAAAGTACAAAAAAATTATCATTTACCGCTAAATCAGCTAAAAATGAATTTGGCGCAGAACGATTAACGTTGTATTCAGGATTAAGCGTAATCTCTGATTTTATCAAGCGTTGTGGAATTTAACAAAATTAAACAGAAATAAGTCACAATAAAGAGTAAAAATGATGCACTGGACTTAAAAAATAAAAAAGAAAAAGAAAAAACACGATATTTGATTGAAAATAACGAAAATTGTCGTGTATAAAACGTATTTTTTAAATTTGAAATTTCGAATGAGATTTTTAGGTATAAAGAAAATTATTGAGGTCCTGACTTGTACACTTTTTTAAACTCAGCTTAAAACAACATTGATAATCAATGG
>ENA-UPXM01003457-UPXM01003457.1-activated-sludge-metagenome-genome-assembly--contig:-NODE-3457-length-17182-cov-8.045250_pt1 | contig 17182 bp, 16 predicted proteins | sample MGYA00238178_ERZ772708 | MGnify/ENA primary metagenome ERZ772708 (study PRJEB29002, sample SAMN05720212) | activated sludge metagenome | isolation source: anaerobic digester from wastewater... | reverse complement strand
GAAAGGCAATACTTCAGTAGGCAGGAAAGTGTCTAGTGTACACGGGGCAATTCACCTCTTCAGAAGCAGTTTAATAAGAAACTTAGCATTTATGAAGTTCAGAGTGTGCTTGCATCTTATGTTCTCCTGTAATGTCAGTGCTAAGTAGAGAAAAGGTATGCAGAAAAATCTAACTTTCAAAAATCTTTATCGGGTTTTGTTCGGCAGGGTATGGTTGCAACTAATTGTTTCATATAGAACTTTACTACATTGTCGCAGTGATTTTGGTGAATTTTGTTCGGTATAGGTTCAGGTTGCAGTTTGCCAAGTTAGGTGCATGAAAAAATTACTTACAATTCTTTAACTTTGTAGCGAAGCGTCATGCATTCATCTGTACTCATAATCCGTTGGTGCTGTGTTCGACTCACAGGGGGGCCACCAATTTGAATAAGGCTTACAGCGATGTAGGCCTTTTTCTTTTCAACATATATTTACACTTATAGCACAATGAAGTAAATCAAAGGGCTATGATTAATTTGCCGCTAACTCATTGAATACTGATATAGAATCAAGCTTCTTGCTCAACTCAAGTGTAGAAAATATGAAGAATTATGAAATGGCTTAAATTAACAGGGATTATTTTTGTGCTGTTGCTAGTGGTTCTAGTCACGCTGCCATTTTTTATTTCAATGAATGACTATACTCCGATGATTGAACATAGGCTTTCAGCGAAGATTGAGGAGCCAGTTACAATCAATAATATTCAAGTTAGATTGTTGCCTACACCGCATATCAATGTAAATGATGTAACGGTAGGAGTAGAAGGTGATTTAAAGTTGGCCAGGGTGGTGTTAACGCCAGATATTTTTTCAATATTAAAATCACCCTATGTGATTAAAGATATTGAAATTGATACGCTTGTTATTAATCAGAAAGCAATTGATAGGCTGATAAAATTCACTAAGGAAGCGCCATCTTCTCCGCAAGCAACGCCTCAATTTAGAATAGGCAGACTTAGTTTTACGAATACCCAACTAAGTTTAGGTAAATTATGTTTTGGGCCGTTTCATGCAAATGTTTATCTGGACGGTGACGGTAAGTTGTTGGAAGCCTCTTTGGCAACCATAGACACAAAATTTCGCGCATTGATTAAACCTGAAAACTTGAATTATTCTATAGAAGCAACTGCTAAAAATTGGACGTTGCCAACTGAACCAAGATTTAAGCTAGATGAGTTAAGTCTTAAGGCGTTAGCGACCACACATGATATTCAATTTAGCAAAGTAAATGTTAAGCTTTATGGTGGTACAGCGAACGGTCAGGTGACTGTCAATTGGCGAAAAGGGTTGATAGTGAATGGCAGCCTTGATGTGAGGAAAGTTGAATCAGAAAAAATCGCAAAAATATTATCCCCTAAAACGCATGTAAGTGGTCTTGTCACCGCTAAACCTGTTTTCTCTGCATCTGCAAATTCGGTAGAACATTTAATGCAATCAGTGCACTTGGAAGCGCCTTTTGATGTTCAAAAAGGCGTGTTGTACGGTGTTGATATACAGTCCGCGGCAACAAATCTTATCAAGCAGGGGGCGACGGGTGGCCAAACAAATTTTGATTATTTGTCTGGTCACCTTGTGATGGCGAATAGCAGTTATCAGTTATCACAATTAAAAATTACATCTGGAACATTGTCTGTGGAAGGTAATGTCAATATCTCTCATGAAAAAGAACTTTCTGGGCGAATTAACGCACAAGTTAAAGTGGCAGGCGTTAGCACGAAAGTACCTTTGAATGTTGCGGGCACATTAGATTCCCCTAGGCTATACCCCACAGTAGCAACGATGGCAGGTGCGGCAGTGGGCACTGCGGTGATGGGGCCTGGCGTTGGAACATCCGTGGGTGCTAAGGTGGGGGGGTGGGTGGATAATTTGTTTGGCAAAAAGAAAAAATAATCAGAATAGTAAACAATCGACCAATCTTGTTAAATTGGCGTATAAGGTAGTCATTGAAGTGATTTAATAATAACGATATTTCGATAGAGGAAATCAAAGAATGGATGAAATAGTACCAACTGAACGAAATGTACCGCAAGATGATGATTGGGGAACTATCGGCCATGTGCAAACGCTCGTTCTCATGATGGTAACCGTTCTTGGTATTTATCTCTGTTACAAAATGGCGTTGCCGTTTTTGGCTGTGGTTGCTTGGGCGTTGACGCTAGCCGTTTTATTTACGCCACTACAAAACTGGCTAGAAGCTAAATTTAAGCGCACTGGCTTGGCTGCATTGATTTCAATTTTTTTAATTGGTTTGATTGTTGTCATTCCTGCATTGTTTGTTGGGCAGCAACTGGTGATACAGGCGGTTAAAGGTTCACAGATAGTCGAGCAAAAAATCAACTCAGGTGAATGGCGGCGCTCGCTAGAGGCACAGCCACAACTGGCGCCAATTGTTGATAAGGTCGAGAAATATGTAGATTTGCCCGGCACACTTAAAAGCTTTACAACTTGGCTGGGCGGCGTTGCTGGGGCTATTGTTAAAGGTTCGGTGTATCAGGTGTTAGGCATCTGTCTAATTTTTTACATGCTGTTTTTTTTCATTCGGGATCGTCACTTAGCGATTGGCGCGATCAAAGCGCTTTCGCCACTTTCAGATAATGAAATGGATTACATGATTCAGCGTGTTGGTGACACCATTCATGCAACCGTCTATGGCACCTTTGCCATTGCTGCCGTACAAGGCCTACTGGGCGGGCTGATGTTTTGGTGGCTTGATTTACCTGCGCCATTTTTATGGGGTTTGGTGATGAGTTTACTAGCTATTGTGCCCATGCTGGGGGCGTCTGTTATTTGGGCGCCAGCGGCACTCTTTTTAGCATTGGATGGCAATACTGGGAGTGCATTGATGCTGACGATTTGGGGTGTATTGGTTGTGAGTACGATTGATAATTTGCTCAGACCAGTATTTGTTGGAAACAGGCTAAAGCTACATACCGTTTTAGCTTTTATGTCCGTTGTTGGGGGGCTATTAGTTTTTGGCGCGGCTGGCCTTATTCTGGGACCAGTCACGCTGACAATAACCATCACGTTGTTAGATATTTGGGCAAAAAGAACGTCCGTGAAGACAAATAATGCATAACACGCATCAAGAAGATAATCGCTATTTATCGCTAGACATGTTCGAAAGCGTCCTGCCGCTACGTAGTGCAGATGCGCACAAGGGTACTTTTGGCAGTGTGGCTGTAATAGGCGGCGCTGCTGGCATGGTCGGGTCTGTTTTGCTGGCAGGGCGCGCGGCATTGTACAGCGGTGCTGGCCGCATCTATGCTGCACTGTTAAGTGAAAACGCACCGGCGGTTGATTTTCTACAGCCCGAAATCATGTTGCGCGGATTAGATGAAATTGCGCAATTGCTGCAATTAAATTGCCTGGTGATTGGCCCTGGTTTAGGTCAGTCAACCGTTGCGATTAAACAGCTTGAATATTGGGTGAATCAAAGTGTTCCTATTGTGCTGGATGCAGACGCGCTCAATCTTATTGCGGGTCACCCACATTTAGCTCATGCAGTTGCTAGCCGCATTGCACCAACAGTGATGACCCCGCATATTGGCGAAGCCGCGCGTTTACTGGCTTGCAACACTGAAGCAGTGATGCAGAATCGGCTGGAATGCGCGGTAAAACTAGCCACAAAGTTTAGCGCGATATGTGTACTAAAAGGCGCCGGGACCATTATTGCGCAAGACATAAATCATTACTTTATCAACACCTCTGGTAACGTTGGGTTGGCAAGTGGTGGCACCGGCGATGTCTTAAGTGGCCTCATTGGCAGTTTGATGGCGCAGGGTCTTGCGGCAATTGATGCCGCAAAACTCGGTGTATATGTACACGGCGCAGCCGCGGACGCACTGGTAAAAAAAGGGGTTGGGCCAATCGGACTAACGGCTTCTGAAGTGATTTTAGCGGCGCGGAATATACTGCAAACCATACAACAAAAGTAGCAGTAACTTTTATGATGCTCTGGAAGCCTTTATTTATAAGGCTTCCAGAGCATTTATTTTTTCACGTAGCGTTTAATTGGGTAATTTAATAAAAAATCTAGTTAAGTTCTACTGTTTCAAGATATTCAGCAACTTCAACATTCCAGCGTAATTGTTCTTCAATATGCAGGCGCATGGCATCTGCTGCCACGGGTTCGCCATGCACTAAAAAGGTTTTTTTCGGTGGTTTTTCAAAACCGCGTAACCAAGCAATAATTTCTGAATAATCTGCATGGGCGGATAAATTAGAAACATATTCTACCTGCGCGCGCACCGGCACGTATTCACCATGAATTTTAATGCTTTCAGCGCCATCCAGCATGGCCGCACCGCGTGTGCCGGCCGCCTGAAAACCAACAAAAAGTACAGTGTTTTTGGGGTCAGGCGCAAACGCTTTAAGATGGTGCACGATGCGCCCACCTGTGGCCATACCGCTGGCAGAAAGAATAATCATTGGCCCCTTGGTTGCATTCAATCGTTTTGACTCATCAACGCTATTAACAATATGGGCTGTGTGGCAGAGCGCATGGCTTTGCTCTGGGGTTAAGCGGTGCTCATCTTTAAAGTGATTGAAGATTGCAGTAGCATCGACTGCCATGGGGCTATTGAGGTAAACCGGCGTATCCTTTGCGATGGCATTGGACGCTTTAAGTAAATGGATGTAATACAGTAATTCTTGCGCACGGCCCACTGCAAACACGGGAATAACGACCACGCCTTTACGTTTAACGGTTTGATTGATAATTTCAGCGAGTTTAATTTTTGGGTCAGATTTGTCATGCAGGCGGTTGCCGTAAGTGGACTCAAGCACTAGGTAGTCGGCCTGTTTGATGATTGCAGGTGCTTTCATCAAAATGTCATGAGGCCGCCCAATGTCACCAGAAAAAACAATTGAGGTTTTATGATTGTGGATATGCACAAAAGCTGAGCCTAATATATGGCCATTCGGAAAAAGCTTGGCGAATAAGCCGTCGCCCAAATCAATGTCCTGTTCATACAGCACAGGGGTAAGTAGTGCAATGGCTTTTTGTGCATCGTCTTGCGTATAGAGCGGTAACGCGGGCGTATGTTTAGAAAATCCACCTTTATTGGCGTATCTTGCTTCTTCTTCCTGCAAATAAGCAGAGTCCAAAAGTAAGACTTCGCACAGGTCACGGGTGGCTTCGGTGCAATACACTTTGCCAGTAAAGCCATTTTTAACTAACAATGGTAAATAACCACTATGGTCAATGTGCGCATGCGTCAAAATGACAGCTTGAATATCTTGCGGGTTAATGGGCAAAGCAGCCCAGTTTCTCAGCCTTAGCTGTTTGAGCCCTTGGAATAAGCCGCAGTCGATGAGAATGCGTTTTTCTTCCCCTTGCGGTGTTTCACTTGTTAAGAGGTATTTTGAGCCGGTTACCGTGCCTGTAGCGCCTAGAAAAGTGATTTTCATTTTCAATTTCCTGATTTGGATTGGTTTTTTTCGTATTCTTGATTGAGCACTACACGCATTGCTTCGAGTTTTGCTTCATAGTTATCAGCTTCGCCGTACTCTAAAAAATGGGCATAACGGCTATGTGTGCCTAAAATCTTTCGCGCATGTTTAATCGGGCAAAAGTATTGTTCGGTTCGCCCCACAATTTCACTGATGTAGGCAATCATGCCTGTGCCGTAGGCGCAGTAAGTGCAATGAAATTTTTCAATAAAATTCAGGTAATTGAGATGTTGGCGATCAAAGATAATGTAGTCGGCGCGTTTCACTTTTTTGATGCCGTAAATGGGAAAACAAGTGAGCTGATAGAACGTGATAAATAAATCCGTAATGAGTAAAGGCACAATCATGGAATAAATAATTGGCCCCGTGATTAAATTTTGCGGCCTGTCGGTCACTAACCAGCGAAAGAAATTTCGCTTTAACCGGCGATGCGTTTCTTTGATGGATTGTTCAAACTCAACACGTTTACCCTTAATTTGAAAAAATATGCTGGATTGTTGTTCGTTGAGGGCGGTGCGCAGTTCGTCTTCAAGCGTCGTGATTTGGTCTAACAGTTGCTGAATACGGTCGTTCATCGGTGCTCCAGTTTTTATTGTAGGTTATTATATTTGCACAGATGTCGTGGCTGATTTCCAGTGTGAAAATTGAAAGTAAGCACTCACATGTTGGATCTACCAAGTTCTAATGCGACCAACGTCCATATGCACAAAATTTGAACCCGGGTAATAGCCAACGCCGCCACCTTGTAATGCAATTGCTGCTTCTCTCAGGTGTTTTAGGGGAGTACCTTCAATGCGAATATCAATGGCTTTGCCTTGCATATGCAAACTACGTTTTGCCACACCGCCGGAATTTGCGGCTAGGTTTGCATTGGTGGTAGGTGAACGATAGCCAGAAATAATCTGGAATGGCTGATTTGTGCCAAGTGTGCTGCGCAGGTTATGCAGTAAGTCGAGCAGCTGAGGGTCAATCGGCAACACTTCATCGGTACGGAAATCGCGCAAAATATGGTCAATGCCAGCCAGTGCGTCAGGAATATAGCCACCCTCAGACCAATATTCAGCTTTGAGATTTTCTCCCGTATGCAGATTATAAAAAGCCAACTCGCGCACTATCGACGCTTTGGCGTCTTGCGGTTTGAAAGCGGCCAGCGCAGGGCGACTGCTCAAGCCCGCTAAAGCGAGCGCCATGCTACTTTTCAGTAGATTGCGGCGTGTTTTGCAAATTTCATTTTTCATGGTTTGGTACCTCTTCATTTACTCATCTAATATTCACGCGTGACATCTCTTGCAATGCCATCACGTTGCTCTAGCACCTGTTTTGCGCGTTCCCAGTCTATGCGCTCTGTTAACATGGCGTCATTTGCCCATTGTTCAAGTGATTTGAGTGAAACATCCAGTTTTTGATACGCACGCTGGTTTTTATAAATGTTTTGGTGAGCCTCGATAAAAATTCTACCCTCAGACTCTGCTAAAAGCAAAGGGGCATAAATAATGTTACCCGTGGCTTCAGGTTCAATCTGGTTAAACAAAACTTCAATATCATCCGGATGCAAACGAATGCATCCGTGACTTTGAAAGCGATAAATACTGGCAGGTGCTGTGGTGCCATGAATGCCGATACCAGACAAACTTAAACCCAGCCAATATTTACCTAACGGATTATTCGGGCCAGGTGGCACGTGCGTTTTCACGGCTTTACCTTCGCGCCGCATTTCTTCTTGAATAGAGATCGGCACAATCCAAGTTTTATTGGCTATTTTGTTCTTAACTGTAAATTCACCGGTAGGTGTCGGCCAAGTGGGTTTACCCAATGCCACAGGAAAAGTGAGTTTCAATTGCCCATCCTGATAAAAATAGAGCATGCGCTGTGGCAAATTGATGAGTAAATCCGCGCCTAGCGCATCTGGCACGATATGTCGGTTATCGATTTGTAATTTTTGCTCTGGGGTCAATGCTGCATTGGGCTTTAAGCCATTTTCGCGCGCCAGAACTGTGCTCGACACGCCATAGCGCGCACTGATTTTAGCCAGCGAATCGCCAGCTTGCACCGTATATTCAAATATATTGCCACTTAATTGCCAAGACACAGGCTGTGCGAACGCTAGCGTTGCACTTGTCAGGCAACTGGCCAATATGAACCACCGCAGCCAGATTACATGTTGTTTAACATTTAAAAATATCATTGATAAATACCGTTAGTTTAGCAGTTAACCTGCAGTATACCTCTACGTGCTAGCACGCATTCTTAAATGTGGAATGAATGTTTATATTGGAATCAATAAGTTTTTATTGGTTCAAGTAAAACACAGTATAGGAGATGCTATGTCCGCAATCAACAAGCAACACATTGCCACACTTAAACTTGCGATGGAAGCCGAGTTAGCGCGATTGTTGAATGAAACAAAAGACGAAATGAATCCAGCGCTCAGAACGAGTTTTGCCGATGTTAGCGGTGAAGTGACGACGCATGGGGATGAATCTATTGCAGAATCTGTGGTGGATTTGGACAATGCCATGATTGGCTTGCATCTGCAAAAAGTGAATGATTTATATGCCGCACTCGATAGGATACAAGCTGGCGTTTATGGTATTTGCGGTGACTGTGGCGAATCGGTCAGTGTAGAGCGATTAACGGCCTATCCGACTGCTAAGCGCTGTATCAACTGTCAGACATTGTATGAAAAAAAACCATGATATTTATTTAGCGAAAGGCAAAAAGGTAAGCAAAGTTTGCGCTGGAAGTAAATCGATTTATGTTGGAATTTTTACCCGAGAAAAATTTAATGCCCTGCGAGCCTTTATTTACAAGGCTTGCAGGGTAACAGAAAAGGTTGATACTGAATTGATGCTGTAATTGCGCGGTTTAACGCGTCCAGTACACGCGAACCAAATTTTCACCAGCGGCATGTTCTACTTTCAATTCACCTTGATAGGCGTGGTGGACAGCTTCACCGATACCGCGCGCCAAGTGCGTATCCGTTGTCGTGACCAGCAACGCCTCAGCTTGAATATCGAATGCAATGATACGCTTGAGCGGATGTTCTGAGCGCTCATGCTCTGCATGATGTTGTATTAAGCGCCTTATTTCTTCACTATGGCTCTCAAAAAAAGGTCCTTTTAATGTCACGTAGCCCGCTGGTGCATTGTCATTCACGCGGTGACAAGCTGGGCATGTAACGGGATCTGCATTGGCAGGCGCATTTAGCCATTGCCACCGACCTTCATGATAAACCGCACCGCATTGCCCACAGACCGCAGGCGCTGCTAACTTACCCTTACTCTTGTAAGCATCTGTATCTTTCTCAAAGCCTGGGCGATTAAAATTACCGGGATTGTGGGTTGAAAATGTTTTGTTGATCGTCATGATGTATTTTCCTTCGTGTATAGTTAATATGGATTTAGCAAAGACCAGTCACTAGCGCCGTTTCGTTGCTTCGTTTTTTTGTTCGCGAGCCACTAATTTACTAAACGCACCAAGCTCTTTACCAAGTAATAACAGTAAGTCATCCAACGTGATAATGCCGAGCAGATTGCCATCATCATCTACGACCGGCAGGCGCCTAATGCCTTTACTGGACATCAATGTAATGGCCTCAAAAATACCAGAGCTTTCTTTGATGACCGTCAAGCTATGCACCATGATGTCGCCAGCCGTTATCACCGCGCTATCGAGCTCCGTGGCCACCACTTCCACCACGACATCACGGTCAGTGACAATGCCAACGGGCACGGTTTTATCTTTGTGATTATCAATCACGACCACATCGCCCACATGATATTGACGCATGAGCGAGGCTACATGCAGTATGGTGGCATCACGTTGCACGGTAATGACTTCACTGTTACAAATTGCACTAATAGTCATGAATGTTCTCCTTTTATTTTTATCGGGTTTGTTAAAGACCAGCGTCGGATTAGGCGTTCAATTTCGGCTTCTTCATCGGCCGGAACGATTAAAATAGGTTTCGATGTAAGGGTATTGAGAAAAGTTAGATCAAGTGCATTCGCATCGGCATTTAAATGAAAGCCAAGAAACGCTAACGGTTCACAAATCAACGCGCGAACCAGTCTAGCGTGTTCGCCAATGCCGCCCGTAAATACCAGTGCATCAATGCCGCCCACCTTAGCGGCATACCCACCAATAGCGGCACGTACTTGTCGTGCGAAGTATGCCACTGCAAACTTGGCATTTTCGCTATCGCTTTCAACAAGGGCCTGCATTTCACTGCTTTCACCATCAGACAGTGCAATTAAGCCCATTTGGTGATAAACCAATGCCGCCAATTGGGCGCTATCAAATCGGTTAAATAGTTCTAATATCACACCAGGGTCGATATCACCGCTACGCGTCCCCATCGGAATGCCGCCCGCTGTGCTGTAGCCCATGCTGGTATCGACTGAAACAAGATTTTCTAATAGACACAAACTGGCACCATGGCCAAGATGCGCAATGACCACACGGCCAAGTGCAGCCTTACCTAAGAGTAATGGTAACTGCTGTGCAACATGCGCGTAATTGATGCCATGAAAACCAAAACGACGTATTTTGAGTGATTGAGGAATTGGTAGGCGATACGCGATTTCAGGCAACGTGTTGTGAAAACTGGTATCAAAGCAGGCAATTTGTGGGCAAGTAAACTGCTTGATGCATAAATCTACGCCCAGTAAGTTATTTGTAAGATGTAGTGGTGCTAATGGAATCAGACTTTCTAGCCGAGCGCGTTCTGTCTCATCTATCAGTCTAGCCGCGTCTGTGATTTCGCCCCCATGTACAAACCGATGCCCAATAATGTCTGGTTGAATGTCTCCTAAATCTTGTAGCAGGGCCTTAAACGCGTCGACATAATTTTGTGCATGCTTGCTATCAAGATGTTTGTAATGATAGTTCTTTCGTTCTCTTCCAGCCCGAAATAAACTCGCTTTCAGGCTGGAAGAGCCGCTGTTGATAGTTAGTAGGGTAAGTTCGGCCATGTCCAAGCATCTTCTTCGGGTAAGTCTACGCCATATTCATACGCATAGCTGCAGCATTCAATTTGTCTGTTGCGCAGCTTTTCCTGCACATGTGCACCAATCGTTTGTAATGCAGGAATGCGATTAATCGCTGAGATTGCTAGGCTAAAACGGTCAATTTCATTTTGAATCGCCAGTTCTAATGGCGTATTGATGCTGCCTTTTTCTTTATAGCCACGCACATGCAAGTTGTGATGGTTAGTTCGTCGATACGTCAGTCTATGAATGAGATATGGGTAACCATGAAAATTAAAGATAATCGGTTTGTCCGTTGTGAATAAACTATCAAAATCTCGGTCAGAGAGGCCGTGCGGGTGCTCGTTTTGCGGGGTTAGTTTGTATAAATCCACCACATTGATAAACCGAATTTTTAGTTCCGGAAAATGCTCCCGTAATAGCGCGGTTGCCGCCAATGCCTCTTTGGTTGGGATGTCCCCGGCGCATGCCATGATTAAATCAGGTTCTAGTCCTGCATCGTTACTCGCCCATTCCCAAATGCCCAAACCTTTTGTGCAGTGCTGGATGGCGGCTTCCATAGTTAAATACTGCAGGTGTTTTTGCTTGTCACAAACAATCACATTGATATAGTCAGTGCTATTGAGGCAATGGTCTGCCACTGTGAGGAGGCAATTCACATCTGGCGGCAAATATATACGTGTGATTTCAGGGCTTTTATTCACAACAATATCGAGAAAACCGGGGTCTTGATGCGTGAAACCATTGTGATCCTGCCGCCAAACAGTTGAGGTGATGAGCAAGTTAAGGGACGAAACTGGCGCGCGCCAGGCAACGGCTTTAGACATTGCCAACCATTTGGCATGCTGGTTAAACATTGAATCAATGACATGCACAAAAGATTCATACGTTGAGAAAAAGCCATGCCGCCCAGTGAGCAGGTAACCCTCTAGCCAGCCTTCAACGGTATGTTCGGATAGCATTTCCATCACACGACCATCAGGAGACAACTCCCCACCATCGGCATCTTCTGGCAGAAAGCCGTTGACCCAGGTTTTTTTACTCACTTCATAAACATCATCCAGTTTGTTGGAGCTATTTTCATCCGGGCTGAACACGCGAAAATTATGGTTGTTGCGCTGCATAATGTCACGCAGGAACTTGCCTAGCGGCTTGGTGTTAGGGGCTGAAATTTTTCCAGGTGCGTCTAAAGCTAAGGCATGGTCTTTAAAATCAGGCATGCGCAAGGCCTTACGAATGAGGCCGCCATTGGCTTGTGGGTTGGCGCTCATTCGTTGGTTGCCTGATGGCGCAAGCGCTTTGAGCGAAGGGATGAGTCGGCCATTTTCATCAAACAATTCGTCGGGCTGATAGCTACGCAACCATTTTTCTAATTGCGCTAGGTGTTTCGGATCTTCTTTTATCTTAGATAAAGGCACTTGGTGCGCGCGCCAAAACCCTTCCACTTTGTGACCATCCACTTCTTTCGGGCCAGTCCATCCCTTCGGGCTACGCAATACAATCATCGGCCAACTTGGACGTGCAGGATTGTTATTTTCTCGGGCATTTTTTTGAATGTGCTTGATTTCATTGATGCATGTTTCAAGCGTGTTGGCCATGATTTGATGCATCGTCAGTGAATTATCGCCCTCAACAAAATAGGGTTTCCAGCCGTAGCCCTTAAATAGACTTTCAAGTTCTGCATGCGGTATGCGTGATAGAACGGTGGGGCTATTGATTTTATAGCCGTTGAGGTGCAGGATGGGCAACACTGCGCCGTCATGTATGGGGTTTAGAAATTTATTAGAGTGCCAAGAAGTCGAGAGCGGCCCTGTTTCGGATTCGCCATCACCTACTACGACGGTTACCAATAAGTCTGGGTTATCGAAAGCCGCCCCGAACGCATGTGAAATGCTGTAACCAAGTTCACCACCTTCATGAATTGAGCCTGGCATTTCAGGCGTGCAGTGACTACCGATACCACCGGGGAATGAAAATTCTTTAAAAAACTGCCGTAATCCCTCCTCATCCTCACCCTTGTTTGGATAAATTTCGCTGTAGGTACCTTCTAAGTATATGGGTGCCAGCACGCCAGGCGCACCGTGGCCTGGGCCAGCAAGAAAAATAGCATTCAGGCCATATTTTTTAATTAAACGATTGATATGAATATACACAAAACTTAACCCTGGACTTGAACCCCAATGCCCTAGAAGGCGTTGCTTAATATGTTCTGGCTTAAGTGGTAGTTTCAATAGCGGATTATCGCGCAGGTATATCATGCCGGCCGCCAAGTAATTACAGGCGCGCCAGTAGGCATTGATGCTTTGAAGCTCGACCTCTGAAAGTGGTTGAGGTTCTGCAAGCTCGATACTGTTTTCTGAATGGCTCATCTGCTGTACCCGAAAAATACTAAAATTGATTACTTATCTGGCTCGGCCGCATGCATATGTTTAACGAGCAACACAGGCACGGTACTCTTACGTATGACGGTTTCAGCATCACTGCCTAGTACTAGGCGTTCCACGCCCCTTAGGCCGTGCGTACCCATCACGATTAAATCGGCGGGCCAGGCAGATGCTTCATCTAAAATCAACTTCGAAACGCGGTGACCGACGGTTTCTACCATTTTAGTCTCGGCCTTGACGCCTGATTTGGCGGCTTCGGTCTCTGCACTTTTAAGTACTTTGTGCCCATTCTTGCGTAAGATATCGTCGATATACACCACATTGAACTCACCAGTGGCATCGGCAATTGGAAAATAGAGATCAATCACGTTGATAAATCGCAAAGTTGCCTGCTGGTTTTTAGCCAGTTTTATTGCCTCTATCATGCCGCAGTTTGAAGTGGCGCTACCATCTACTGGGCATAGTATGTGTTTGTACATTTTTTATCCTTTCGATTGCATAAAATGATTCAATAGTTCTGTGACGCTCAAATAACGGACTGTGCGCCTGGAATATTGGCGAGTATCAGCGGGTTATTGCGTTTTGACTGGGTAATTTCATCGTCGGGATAGCCTACAATAATCGGGACTACCACTGTATAGTCAGCCGGAATGGCCAACATTGACCTTACTTTGGCAATACTAAAGGCAGGCAATGCGCTAGCAATAATACATGTGCCGAGACCCATTGCGCAGGCTGCCAGCATCAGGTTTTCTGCAGCCAGCCAGCAATCTGCCTCAACAAATGGAACGGCCGCCTTCCCACAAATGAGTACGAGCGTGTTAGCGTTATAAAAAATGTTGAAATCTGCTTGGTTAAAGCCTTCAAATTTCTGTGTGGTGTGTAAAGACCTCTGTTTGATTTGTTCCAGAAAAATCGGCTTGGCAATTGCAGAAAGCTGATGGAGCAGCTTTTTATCTTGCACAATAATAAAGCCCCACGGCTCTTGATGCATAGCGGTCGGCGCTCTCACCGCGGCTTCAAGCAAGGTGCGCAGGAGCGCTTGGTCAACCACGCGCGCTTTGTATTGTCTGACAGAGCGTCTTGCCAGAATCGTTTCAAAGATATTCATATCAACCTTAGGGGCTAGCATCATGGTTTGACCTCATCAATATAGGCCTAATAACAGTGCAACCACAGTAACAAGAATATGTGCGCTAAGAAATCCGCGCGAACACGTATAGTTAGCAGGAGATTATCTAAGTGATGAAATGCGGAAATTTGGCGTTGAGAGAATAGTTCGACGTGAAGACTGCTTTGCCATAGTGATGAGGCTAAATTGGTTGTGCCTATGGTTTGGCGTAAACTAAAACCATAGGCCCAACGAATGATTTAAAAGCTTTATTTACGCTTTGGTAGCATTCTAACCAGCGTATTGTCTTTTACAATGTAGTGGTGAAACAAGGCCGCCACGGCATGTATGCCTATCAGGAAGTAACCAATGGTGCCTATTGTTTGGTGAATTTCTTTAATCCATTTGCCCGTTTCTTTATTTTCCGCAATTAAGGCGGGTAGCTCCAAGCCAAAAAATGGAATAGGCTTTCCAGCAGCGCTCAATAATGCCCAACCTAACAGCGGCATCACAATCATTAATCCATAAAGCGCCAAATGCACAAGTTTAGCCAGCACCATTTGCCAGCCTGGCGGATTGGGCTCAATGCTGGGGGTGGCACTGGTAACTCTGGCAAATAAACGCAGCCAAACCAGCACAAACACGGATAAGCCCAGCATAAAATGCCAGGATTTGAGTGCCTCGCGCGGGTCACTGCCTTTGGGGTACAGTTCACGCAATTCAATGCACGCGTAGACTGCAATAAACAATAACAACATGAGCCAATGCAGTGCGATAGATAGTGTGCTGTAGCGGCTGGTGGGTGGAGTTGCATTCATTTTTGCCTCCTTTGGCATTGAATTAATGGGATTATTTTTTTAGGAAACACGGAATAAGTATCTATGCGAGCGAATTGTTGCGTTGCGCGGTACTCGCAACCTCACTGTACACACGTACTATCTCAGTTACTGCGTTCCGTGCGCCTTGCACTTCATCTCGCCTAGCCACTTATTCCGTGTTTCCTTTACTTGTGCAATTTGTATTTTACGCTTAGGCGGGTTTTTTGCCTAAAAAACACAGCCAGATAAATCCAGTAACGCCAGCGAAAAGCGAAGCTAACAAAACCCCAGTTTTGGCCATCAGCAAGTATTCAGGCTGGTTCTCAAAGCCGAGTTCTGCAATAAAAATAGACATGGTAAAACCAATGCCGCCCAGCACCGATACAGCTGCAACTTGGCTAAAACGTGTGCCTGTGGGTAGCTGACCAATGCCTAGTTTCAGCGCTAGCCAGCACGCGCCTGTGATGCCGATAAATTTACCGAAAAATAAACCAAACGCTACGCCAAGCATCACCGGATGCGTGAGAGTGTCACCCAATGAATTCAATTGAATTGGAATGCCCGCGTTAAAAATGGCAAAAATGGGAATGACGATAAACGCGACTGGTAGGTGCCAAATATGTTCTAGGCGTTGTAATGGCGTTTGCACACCACTGACGCTTTCTTCTAAATTCTGTACCACACTATAGAGTTTTTCATTAGTCAACAGACTGTCATCTTGATGGCGACTGGCAATAAAACGATCAATTAACTCATTGACGCGGTCGGCAAACAAGCTTGGGTCGTATTTTGACCGTGCAGGCACGGTGAACGCGCCTAACACACCCGCAAGCGTTGCGTGTACACCCGATTGCAACAATGCATACCAAAGAAACACAGCAATAATAAAATAAGGCATCACTTTACGAATGCCAGCAAAATTAAACATAAAGAGTACCGCAAATAAAGCCAAAGCCGCTGCTAGCCAAGGCAGAGCCAATTCATGCGTGTAAAAAAGTGCAATGACCAGTACTGCACCTAAATCATCAGCAATTGCAAGGGCGACTAAAAAAGTAATCAGCGCTTTCGGCACACGGCTTGCAAGTAGCACGAGCGCCCCCACGGCAAAGGCAATGTCGGTTGCCATAGGAATTCCCCAGCCGCGCATGGCATCGCCTTCATGATTAAAGGCAAGGTAAATCAATGCGGGCACCACCATGCCGCCAATGGCAGCAATAATCGGCAACGCTGCTTGGCGCATATCTGAAAGTTCGCCCACCATCATTTCGCGCTTGAGTTCCAACCCAACCACAAAGAAAAAGAGCGCCATCAGGCCATCATTCACCCAATGGTGCAGGCTCATATTAATGCCCCAATCGCCAATAGCGATTTTGACAGGCGTATGGATGAAGTGTTGATAAGCTTCAGCCAAACTACCATTGGCTAAAAACAGCGCAATCACCGCAGCGCCCATAAGGAGTAATCCACTGGTGGTTTGGCGGTGAATAAACTCTTCAAAGGGCGTTAATACACGATTAAAGGCACGCTCCCAAGGGGCGTAAATAACACCCTTATCAGAGGATTGCGTTGATGAATGGTGTTGAGCCATGTAATTAATTTCCTGTGAAACGTTAAATTCATATAAAACATACCACAAAATTGCAGCAACCGAGTGGTGTTTCTTGCAACGCACAAATACGCAAATTGCGGCTAATTTTAATGCCAACCTTTTTCGCATGCTCTGGAAGCCTTGTAAACAAAGGCTTCCAGAGCATAATTTTTTTCTCGCATGCGTTAGGGGTGCGTTTATTGAACGATGATTAGGCTAATTTGGAATGCGTGACGACCATCACATCGCAAGTTGCTGCTTGGGAAACATCCTTACTGACGCTACCTAATAGCCATTCCTGAAAGCCACTCCTTCCATGCCGGCCAATCACAATCAGGTCGGCAGGTAGTTTGGTCGCGCGTGTACAAACTTCAGCCGCTGGATAACCAGACACTACTTTTCTTGTGACACGATTGTCAGCCATGTTTGCCAATATTTCATCCAGTTGTTTACCGACATTGATAAGCGCGCTATTTTGATACTGATGAAGTTTTTCGTCATCAAGACCAATTTGACGAATACGTGCCTCTAGCACTAGGTCAAAAACGTGTAGCATTTCGATGCTAGCTTCTGGTGCTATGGCGCAAGCCATTGCTGGAACTGCTTTTGACCCTTCTGAAAAATCCACTGCAGCAATCACTTGTTGATAGGGTGCGATTTTCTTGTTTTTAACAATGAGTACTGGGCAGGTGGCTGACCTTAGTAAGCGAGTTGCCGTGGAGCCTAGCAGCAGATTAAGCAAGGTATTTTCATTTTCTCCACGCGCGCCCGCGACAATCAAGCAGCCCGTTTTGCTAGCGGCAT
>ENA-UPXM01003440-UPXM01003440.1-activated-sludge-metagenome-genome-assembly--contig:-NODE-3440-length-17256-cov-8.360212_pt1 | contig 17256 bp, 19 predicted proteins | sample MGYA00238178_ERZ772708 | MGnify/ENA primary metagenome ERZ772708 (study PRJEB29002, sample SAMN05720212) | activated sludge metagenome | isolation source: anaerobic digester from wastewater... | reverse complement strand
TTTAGTATTCGCCTTCCATTGACACTTGCTATTATTCAAGGTTTACTTATTCGTGTTGGTAAAGAAGTGTATTCTATACCGATTGCCTCCGTACTCGAAAGCCATCGTGTTCAATATGAAGATATTCAAACTATCGATAACTATGAAGTCTTTAACGTGAGAAATGAAATTATTTCTGTTTTACGATTGAACCGACTCTTTGGTATAAAACAAACAGACGACGAAGATTTTTGTTTTATTGTTATTGTTGGCTCAGCAGAGAAAAAAATCGGCATCATGGTAGATGCGCTTATAGGAGAGGAGGACGTCGTTATAAAACCGCTACGAGATCAGTTTACGGTATCTCCAGGGATTGCTGGTGCTTCGATTCTAGGCGATGGTTCGGTTTCATTGATTATCGATGTATCAAAATTGTTAGAGTTGGGCGTAAAGCAAGAATTAAGTGCACGTGAAGCCTTAGAAATAGGTATATAGGAGGTAGATATGGAAAACACGATTGAACAAACTCTTATGCAGGAAACCTCTTATGACATAGAAGATCAAAACGATAAAATAAGTATTATCGATTTTAAAATGATTACCTTTTCTCTTTCAGGAAAGGATTATGCAATAGATATTATGAAGGTAAAGGAAATAGCAAAGGCTGGACATTTTACCTACGTGCCTAACACTTCTTCTTTTGTCCTCGGCGTACATAATCTTCGCGGAGACATTATTCCCATTATTGACTTGCGCATCTTTTTCAATATTCCTGTTGAAGAGCGAAAGGATGATGATTTAGAAAACCTCATTGTTGTGAGTGTTGGTGAGCAATCTTTCGGTGTTGTAGTAGATCATATCGATAAGGTTGTTGGGATTCAACAATCAAGCATCCAACCGCCGCATCCGCTTTTTGGCGATATAAATATAAAATATATTTCGGGTGTTGTTGAAAATGCTAATCGTTTATTTATTTTACTCGATATCGATCGCATTTTTGGATTACGACAGGCTCCTACTGTTGAAAGCGCTAAAGAGCAAGAGCATTTTTCTCCTGCACAAAAAACAATTGCAGATCATAAGCCTACACAAAAACAAGAAACCCCCGTTTTATTAGAACATAAAGCGAGCGATCTTGACTATAGCTTCCTCGTTGAAGACCTTAAAGTGCGGAAAAGTTTTAATCTTTCTCTTATAAATGAAGCGTGGATCAAGTCGCGCTACATGAAATGGCTCGATGAGCGTGATGCAGAAAATATCCAATTTAATAGCGATGAAGATGCTGAGCTTTTTTTAAAACCCTTTGCATCGAAGTTTTCTCATGATTTTTGGGAAGAATCATATGCAGAGCAATTATATAAGGCCCTTCCCGAAAATACCGCAAAACAGATCACTGTTTGGAATCCAGGTTGTGGAAAAGGTCATGAATCTTTTTCTCTTGCCTGTGTTTTAAAAAAGAGATATCCAGAAGCACGAATTCGTATCTACGCACAAGATACAGACCTACTCGCCGTTTCAAGCGCACAAATGCTACGCGTGCCGCAAAGTCAAGCTGAAAATTGGTATGCTCCTTTTTTAACAAAAACAGTTAGTGGCGAACATGTTTTTAATGCTGACATTACAGAAATGCTTTTTTTCGAATATCATGATATAACGCACAATAATGCGCTACCAAATGTAGATATAATTTTTTGTCGCGATGTCCTGTCTTATTTAGATAAAGAAAAGCAAGAGATAGTATTGGAAGATTTTGAAGATAAATTGAAAGGTAATGGTGTTTTAATAATTGGTGAAAATGAGGTGTTAACGAATTATGTTGATTGGCATAGTAAAGAGGTGGCATCAATTACGATGTACACAAAGTAACAAATAATATAAAATAATTTAAAGGGGAACATAATGAGAGTCGAGTATATTAATCCGTTTGTTGAAACTGCGTACAGTATCTTGGTAGAAGTTTTAGGCGGTGAAGTAAAGCGTGATAATCTCTATTTAAAATCAACTTCAATGCCTGTTATGGGGGTTGCGGCCCTCGTTGGTTTGGCTGGAGATGTTGAAGGTCGTGTTTTATTTGACATGTCAATGGAGACAGCATTAAATATTGCATCGAAAATGAACGATGAAAAAATAGATACCTTTGATGAATTAGCAAAGGCTACAATAACAGAGCTGGCAAACTTAATTACAGCACAGGCTGTAACAAAGTTGCACGAGTTAGGTTTTAAGTTTGATCTTACACCACCTGCCTTATTTACAGGTGAGAGGATGGAAATTTCAGATCAAAATGTTGAGGCTTTAATTGTTCCAATGATAACGGAACAAGGTAAAATAGAAGTAAATGTCGCTATACGTGAGCGAATGTAAAAAGGAGTGGTAGGCTATGAAGACAAAACAAGATTTTCCTTCAATTAATGAGCGTCCACCTGATGGTTTAAAAGACGATGGTACCAAGGTACGCGTTCTTGTTGTAGACGACTCCATTTTCGTTGCAAAACAAATTGGGCAAATATTAAGCAGTGAAGGTTATGAAATAGTTGCTACAGCTGTAGATGGTAAAGAAGGTGTAGATAAGTACAAGGATATGTTTCCAAATGTAGACATTGTTACAATGGACATTACGATGCCGAGAATGGATGGAATTACGGCTTTAGAGCAAATTATGGCTTTTGATAAAAATGCGAAGGTCGTTATGATAAGCGCTCTTGGAAAAGAAGAGCTTGTAAAAAAATCTCTTCTCCTAGGTGCCAAAAATTATATTGTAAAACCATTAGATAGGAAAAAAGTCTTAGAGAGAATAAGTTCTGTCTTAAAATAAAAGATTTTTTTCGTCTCGTTACAGGCTACTAATTATTGTTGAAAAAGCAATACTTAGTAGCTTTTTTTGTACTTGACCTAATCTTTGTTTTTTATTAGTATATAAACAATTAGGGCGATTAGCTCAGCTGGTTAGAGTACAAGCTCGACACGCTTGGGGTCATTGGTTCGATTCCAATATCGCCCAAAAAAAAGAACTGTCTGTATAGGCAGTTCTTTTTTTTATTAAAACAATTGTAATTTTGCTTTTTAAAAAGATTAGTTGTTTACACGCTCGACGTATTCGTTTGTCTCGGTGTTTACCATAATCTTTTCATCTTGTTTAATAAACAAAGGAACGCGAACAGTTAATCCAGTTTCTGTAACAATTGGCTTTGTTGCACCTGAAACGGTGTCGCCTTTTATATAATTTTCACTTTCAGCAACAATAAAAACCATCTTTGGTGGAATTTTCACATCGATAGGTTCTTCTTCCCAGATAACAACAGGATAGGACTCGCCTTCTTTAAGATAATACTGCAAGGTATCATTTAGAGTATAGGGTACGTTTATAGTGTCAAAAGTAGTGTTGTTCATAAAAACAAAGTTTTCACCATCAGAGTACTGGTACTGTGCATCTACAGTTTCCACTACCGCATCTTCGACCATGTCTGGTGTTTTTATTGTTTGTGTTAAAACAGAACCATCTTTGAGATTTTTCATTTTAACTCTTGCAAAAGCAGAACCTTTTCCCGGGTTCACAAATTCTCTCTCTACCACGAGATAGGGTGCGTTTTTTATGAGTAAGACTGTTCCTTTATTTATATCTCCTCCTCTAATCATTCAATTCCTCACTTTCTATGTATTTTTCTCTATAATTATACAAAAAAAACGACTTTATGCCAATACTCTGTTTTTGCAGATATTTTTTTTAAAGAAATCCTTGTTCTGAAAAACTAAGATAGCCTTGAGAGCTCACAATTAAATGATCCAATACTTGAATATTTAAGATTTCGCCTGCTTTTTTAAGTTGTTTTGTTACCTCGATATCATTATTTGAGGGGCTTAAATTTCCCGAAGGATGATTATGACAGACTATAATTCCGCATGCCCTCTCTTTTAGAGGCTCGCAAAAGACTTCCCGCACATCAACAATAGATTTATTTACGGAGCCCTTACTTGTTTCACGAATTTTTATAACCTCATGTGCGCCATTGAGAGATGCGCACCAAAAAGATTCATTTGGGGCTAGTGATATATGCATAAAAAAAGGGAGAATATCTTCAGGGGAGCGGATAATACTCGTGTTTTTTGCATGAAATCGTTTCCCCAACTCTATTGCAGCTCCTATAAGCGTTGCTTTTGATGGACCTATCCCGGGAATTTCTTTCAATGCTTGGGCGTAATCAGAAATACTTGGGTTTCTAATAATCACCAATACCTTTTCTGCAAGTTCATCGACGGGACAACCTTTTATTCCATTGCCTATAAGCATCATGAGAAGTTGGTGGTCGTTTAAGTCTGAAAAACCGTAGTGCAGCGCTCGTTCGCGAATTTGTGGTTTTCCGTTTTCATCATTTAAAATAGGATTTGTTGTCTTATACATGTTTCCTGTTTTCATTTTGCCTCCTACATGTATTATTGGTTTTTTGCACGAGTTTTATGTATTTTAAAATAAAAAAACCGATATATAAAAAATATGAATACTAAAAATAACTATACAATACAAAAGCAGCTTGTTTCGATGATTTTTTCCTTTTTTCTTCTTTCTTTTCTCCTTTCGTGCCTTAGTTCACCGCAGTTTGCAATTGAAAAAGAGGAGAAAAAACTCTCTCGTCTCATCTGTATGAAGGGACTTTTAGAGCCAAGGGAATTGTCCCATTTCTTTATGCAGGAAAATCCTCATGCAGATGCACAAAAGGTATGGGCGCTTGCAAACTTCTATGTAAAAGAAGCCCAGGATGAGGGGATAAACTCAGATATTGCCTTTGTGCAAATGTGTTTGGAAACAGGTTTTTTGCGTTTTGGTGGCTTAGTTAGCGAAGATATGAACAATTTCTGTGGCTTAGGTGCTATCAGTAGAGAAGAGCCGGGCTTACGTTTTCCTAGCATGGAAATAGGGGTTCGCGCACACATTCAGCATTTGCAAGCTTATGCCTGCACGAGGGATTTACAAAAAGAACTCGTCGATCCGCGCTATAAATGGGTGCAACCACGCGGTAAATCACCTTCGATTTATGGGCTTGCGGGAACTTGGGCGAGTGACCAGGCCTATGGAGAAAAACTAGATGCACTTTTAGCGCGATTGGAAAGACTTTCTTTTAACTAATTGTTGTTCCAAAAAAATCTTTTTCTTCTAAAATTGCCTTTGTATTGTCTATATTTCGACCGCCAGCACAAATGACCTTTAAGCCGAGCGACTCTGCTTTTTTACTTGCAATGGGATCAAAGGGAGTGTTTTTTCCCGGAGTCCATTCATCACCAACCATGGCGCGAAATGTTTCCCATGAAATACTATCAAGCGGTTTTGCCTCAGGATTTAATTTGGGGTCATCGGTATAGACTTTTTCAATGTTTGATAAGTTGACAAGGGTTTTTGCCTCAAAGCGTTCTGCCAAAAGGGTCGCAATATTGTCTGTTGAAAAGCCCGGCTTCCAGCCAGCTGCTACAAGAACGCGACCAGAGAATGTAAGCGCTGCGCTCGGGTCTATTACTACTTCGTCGCTGCATAAATCTCCGAGGCTTGCTTTTATAAGCTGCGCATTGAGTCGTGTTGCCATTATACCTATCCAATCGGCTTCGTTGTTGTTTTTAGTATCATCGTTGACGATTGTCTTATAGGCATTTTGGTAAAGGCGTGCAGGACCACCGCCACCGATTACAAGTATGAGTTTTCGCTTTATATCTTTATTTAGGTATTCTTTTACAAGAGAAAGAAACTGAGAAATAAAAGCAAGATCGGGTTCTTGTGGCACAACAATCGAGCCACCGACAGAAAGGACTTTAATCATTAATACACTCCATTTACATATATTGGGCTCCAAAAACTGCTATAGCTTAGAATTTGGGCTGAGGCTTCCTCCCAAATTGTTTGCAAAGCATAGGAGCGATTTCTCGTAACAATTTTTCCCGTTTGGTTTGTTGGTTTAATAGTGTTTAATCCACGTGAAAAGGCTATGTGTTGTGAATCAATGTTGCCAAAATAAAAATCAGCATCTTTTTTTTCGTTTATGTGAAACCCTTGATAATCTAAACCAAGCGCCAAGGACATATCGACAGGAAGCCAACCAAAATTTTCTAGATAAATTTCTGTCCACCAGTGATTTTTTGCAATTAAATTTGCGTCGATTAAAACTCCAGCAACCGGAAGGCAAATAATTTCAGCTGCTCGGCAAAGACTGGTAAATAAAAGAGCTGCTTCATAGCTATCAAGTGTTTTTAATTCGAGGGCAAACTGTAAATTTCGCTCATTTTCTCGTAATTCAACATCGAGTGTAAATTTTTCCTTAATATAATCAAAAATACGTCTTGCCTTTGTATAGACATTGGTAGTGCCCTTTGTTATCTTCTTTGCTAGTTCTTGTATTTCTGCTTTATCAGATACAATGAGACTGTTTGGCTTTAGGTATTCTGCGTACATACTTAAACTTTTATCAGAATAGGGGAGTATTTCTTTTTCTGCAATTTGTGTTTCAAGTGAGCGTGCGAGAACGACAAAGTTATGGTTAACTTCAATTTTTTCAGTAATGCCTTTTGAAATAGGGAATTGATGCACTATCGTGCCCATGTGATCGGCGATAGTTGGCTCAGGATTTGATTGCGTTATCTCTATAAGTTCTTGCAATGATGAATATACAGGCCTTGGAATGCGCAAGGTGAGGGTGCCTTCCCCTATAGTTTCAATATCTGTCATATCGCCGTGTAGGCTGAGAAGATAGGTGTTTTTGTTCTTATGTGTTTTTGTGCCGACCTTTGTGTTTATTTGAATGGGGAAAAAATTGCTTTTGCCAGTATCTGTTTCCACATAGATATTTCCACTTTGTGCGCCATCAGGAACACGTAGTCGTATCTGTTCATCACTCCAAAAATCATAGTCTGGGTTTGTCTCTGAACAAGCAATATATTCAGTTGTATCGTCTTCTGTATCACTCAAGGAAAAATATACTTTTGAGCTACCGCGGAGGGAAGAAAAATTTGCTCCTTGAATACTTATGAGGTTTCCAACTGCAGGTTTTTTTTCAGAAACACTGCTAATACGTGGCGTATGTAAGGCGCTTTCTTTTTTTATGAGGATAGGTATGGATTGCCTATTTGCAAAATTTTTGGGCTCGCTTCGTCCTGCCTTTGTAACAACATAGACCAAACCATCTTGTATATTGGCAGGTAAAGTGAGACGTATAGAGTTTTCAGACCACTCGAGGTAACTTGATTGTGTAAGCGGATTTCCACCTATTTCTACATATGAATCATTTTGCTCATCACCAAAAAACTGCCCAGTAAGTGTAAATACATCTCCTGGATTTGCTATTTGCGGGCTAATCGCGTAAAGATGTGGCGCCTTTTGTATACCTCTTGAAAAAAAAACAAGATTGAAAAATACAATAAAAATAAGCACAAGAAGGCTTATAAATCGCAGCGATGGATATTTTCTAAAAATATAGCGTAACTTTTGGGTAAAACTCAAGGCAGGAATCTACCTTTTGTATAATATGATGCTTGATAAAAATCTGAATTTGTTTTTTGGAAAGAATCTGTCTTGTCAAATATTTTTATTTGAATATTGCCTGGTTCATTTAAAGTTGCAGGTCGAAAAATATCTACGGAGTTTACCATATTTTGATTGAATTCTAATGTAGATTTATTTGTATCGTAGGACGCTGTTTGTAATGCTTCTGAAAGGGAGCCTTCGGCAACGATTCCTTTTGTAGCAATAAGTCGGGATGCAGGATTGATCGTATGCAAGGTTGGGGTAAAAGCATCGGATTCTGTCTGTTTAAACTTTAAGGGAATAAAAATTCCGATAATCAAGGCTGCAGCGATGGCTGGAAGAGCATGCTTGAGAGTACGCATACCATCATTTCGTTTTGTGTATTTTGTATTTTCTTGAAATTGCACAAGCCTTTGCAGTTTTATAAAGCTTTCATCGAGTTCTGCTTTTGTAAACTGTATTGCTTCTGCATCTTCGTGTAGAATTCTTGTTATGGACTGCATGTTTTCGTAGTTTTTTTTGCAAGCTATGCAGTCGTCGAGATGCTGGCGATATTCTGTTTCATACTGCTTGGGTATTTCACCATCGAGGTATATTGAATAGCCATCTGAATTAGGGCATGTAGACATCGTCTTCTCCTAAAATTTTTGAAAGCCTCTCTCTTGCTCGAAAAACGCGTACTTTAACGTTTCCTTCTGTTATACCGAGCACTCTTCCTATCTCTTTATAATTCAATTCTGCGTATTCGCGCAAAATCAATATTGCTCGTAGTTTTTCTGGAAGCTGGTCTAGAGCTTCCAAAACAGCCTCTTTTGTTTCTTTTTTAAGTAAAACGGTTTCACCACTTTCTGTTTTTCGTGTATCTTCCCGCAAAGCCTTGTCGTAAGCAATCTTTTGTCTGCCTCGTCGTTTTACGTAATTTAAAGAAGCATTTTTTACTACACGAATCAGCCAGTATTTTGCATCATCTATCGTTGGAAAGACCATTGCTTTTTCATGTAGTTTTAACAAAGAATCATGTGCCATATCCTCAGCAATTTCTTCATCGTTTACAACTTTATATGCAATTCTAAATAGCAATGTCATAGTTTCATCGTAAATCAGTTTAAAATCAGTCTGAGAATCGCCCCTATAGGGACCGGTCTCCTTTGTTTTTTTTAATATAGAATCGTTCATAGTAGATAACAATAAAGCTCCTCAAATGTTACAAAAAAGGAACATTAATTTTGTTTTTTCCAACTTGTTCCCTCAGGGCTGTCTATGAGCATTATACCATTTGCTAACAATTCGTTTCGTATTGCATCAGCTCGTGCATAATCTTTTTCTTTTTTCGCCTCGTCTCTTTCTTTTATGCGTTTTTCAAGTTCTGCCAGTAGCTCGCTACTTATTGTATTCTCATCTTCTTTTTTCTCTGTTAGCTCTTTTGCAGATGCAAGCAAGTCGAGAGCAAGCACTGTATCGAAGTCTTGGATGAGAAGGAGCTTTTCTTCATTTGAAATATCTGGGTTTTTCACGAGCATTTGTAGCTCAGAAAGGCATCGTGGGCTCGACAAATCGTCTTCGATTGCTGAAATAAAGGCCTTGTGGTGTGCTCTCGCTTTTTCTCCAAGTTGTGAGAGGTCTTTTTGTAAAAGCGCTTCACGTTTTTCTTCTGTAATAGTTTCTAGAATTTTTGCAATTCTGCCAAGGAGGGCTCTTCTCGATTGTTTTGCGCTATCCATCGCTTGCCAAGAAAAAGCGAGTTGGCTTCGGTAATGTGCACCAAGTAGAAAAAATCGATAGTCAAGGGCTTCATAGCCTTTTTCCAAGAGGCTTGAGAGTCTTAGAAAGCTTCCAGAAGATTTTGACATTTTCCCTTCTTCTTTCGATAAAACAAGGAATTCGTTATGAAGCCAGTAGTTTACCCATTTTTTCCCTGTGGCTCCTTCGGATTGGGCTATTTCATTTGTATGGTGGATGGGTATGTGGTCAATGCCACCAGTGTGAATGTCGAAGTTTTCTCCCAAATATTTCATGCTCATAGCAGAGCATTCGATATGCCAACCGGGATATCCTTTTCCCCAAGGAGAGTCCCAAACGAGGGCTTGGTTTTCAAACTTACTTTTTGTAAACCAAAGCACAAAGTCAAAGGGATTTTTTTTGTTTTCGTCTATATCGATTCTTGCTCCTGCTTTTAAGTCATCCATGTTGATGCGAGCGAGTTTGCCGTATTCGGGGAAGGTGCTTACATCAAAATAGAGATTGCCACCTGCCATGTAGGTATGACCGTTTTTTTCGAGCCGTTCTATGAGCGCAATCATTTCTGGAATATGGTCTGTTGCCTTGCAAATTACCGTCGGTCGCTTGATATTGAGTGCATCTATATCTTTGAAAAAAGCCTCTGTATAGTAGGCTGCTATTTCCAAAACCGTTTTTCCCTTTTCTTGGGCTGTTTTTAACATTTTGTCCTCGCCGTCATCACTGTCACCAGTAAGATGCCCGATATCAGTAATATTCATAACATGATTGACGGTATAGCCGAGGTATGAAAAGGTTCTATTTAAAAGGTCGAGAAAGACATAGGCGCGAAGGTTTCCTATATGGGCGTAGTTATAGACTGTTGGGCCACAGCCATAAAAGCCAACCTCATCTTTTTTTATAGGCAAGAACTCTTCTAAGGAGCGAGCCATTGTATTGTATACGCGTAAAGCCATTGATTTCTCCCATTTTATTATTCGTTTTTTTAGAATTACTCGATTAAAATCGTATTATACGATATAATTAGCATATGAATACTGTATGCAAAAATAGAGAAAATAGCAAGACAGAAAAGCAGGGAATGCATCCTGCCTTTCGCGGTATAATTGCAGAACATTTTAATCTTTCGCATCTTTCAAGCTTTCGCGTTGGAGGCGACGCAAGCCTTTTTATAGAACCTTTTTCACAAAAGGCTTTGTTTTACGCCCTTGATTTTCTAAAATCAATACAAAGTCCTTTTTTTGTTCTTGGTGGTGCGTCAAACCTTGTGATTGCCGATGAGGGGATTCCTATTCCGGTGCTTTCTATGCGTTCTTTACGAGCAATCAGCCTTGACAGCACTTTGCTGAGTACACAGGAAAAAAACAATCAGGCTAAAACAAAGGCGCTCTTTTTGCGTTGTGAGGCTGGAGCCTCTATTTCTGAAATTATAGATTTTTGCATTGCAGAAGGATTAACAGGTTTGGAGCAGTTTGCAGGTTTACCGGGGAGCATCGGCGGTGCTGTTTTTATGAATGCTCGCTGCTATGAGCTTTCTATCTCCGAGCGACTTTCGCAGGTACGCTTTATCGATTGCGAGAAGATAGAAAAAACAGAATTATACAATGCACAGAGCCTTTTTGAAGACTACTTTATGAATGAGGCTGATTGGGATTATAAAGTCTCTCCCTTTCAAAATACAAAAAACTGTATTGTGGAAGTGGTTTTGCGAGTAGAAAAAGCCGATACTCAAAAGGTAGCTGATAATGCCGCGGTATATATAGCCGATAGAGAAAAGAAAGGGCATTTTAAGTATCCTTCTGCAGGCTCTGTTTTTAAAAATAATCGAAACTTTGGGAAACCAAGCGGGAAAATTGTTGATGAGGCTGGGCTCCGTGGTTTACAAAGGGGCGGTGCGCAGGTTGCACCCTGGCATGGCAATTTCATAATAAATACGGGATCTGCGACAGCAAAAGACATTCGGTATTTAGTAGAAGAGGTGCAAAAATCAGTAAAAAAACAATTTGGCTTTGATTTAGAGCCTGAAATTATTTTTTCTGATAGTCTCATTAAAGAGAGCTCTTATTGTGTATGAGCGAACAAACAATGAGAATTGACAGTATGGCGCTTGCACCTTATACTCAAGATATAGTGAGGGGAATGTGTTACAACTAGCATTTATTAATTTTAGAAAAGACTCGTATATTTTCGTTGAAGGAAAGGCTACGAGCGATAGCTTTTATATTATTCACAGTGGTAAAGTGCGTTGCTCAAAAGAAAACGGCATCGGAATGGAGACGAATACCCTCCTTGGCGTTGGTGACTTTCTCGGTGTTATTTCTTGTCTTTCAGGGCAACCGCAAATTGAAACCGTTGTCGCATTGACAGATGTTATTGTTATTTCGGTTCGAAGAGAACAGTTCCCCGACTTAATCAAAAACAATACGCCCGTTGCTATGAAGATTATTAAAACTTTTGCTGCTCGTATGCGTCAGTTAAACGAGACGCTTACAAAACTCACTTTGAAAAGCTCCATTATCGATTCTCCTGAGCAATTATTCAATATTGCTGCCTATTATGAGCGCCTTGGAAAGCGAGACATTGCCATCTATGGCTACTATCAATATATGAAGGCTTGTCCAAATGGTATGCAAATAGAAGCGGCCAAAATGCGTTTTGTTACTTTGAAGCCACGTTCTCGTGCTGTTTACTTTGAATCCCCTCCCGACTTAGTGCGAAGCTACCCAAAAGATACAATGATTTTTTCTGAGTGTCAAAGTGGTTTTGACTTGTTTATTATCCAAGAAGGGCAGGTGAAGATAACAAAAATGGTTGATGGGAATGAGGTTATTCTTGCGGTTTTGAAAAAAGGCGATATTTTTGGTGAGATGGCCTTGCTTGAAAACAAACCGAGAAGTGCAAGTGCTATTGCCTATGATGCGTGTAAGCTCATGGTTGTAAATAGCCAAAACTTTAATCAAATGGTTACAACGCAGCCACAACTTATTGCACGCTTGACGACAACTCTTGCAGATCGACTCTGGGCAATGAATCGCCAGCTTGAAAATACACAAATACGTGACCCTGTTTCAAAACTTTTTGACATGCTTGCCTTGCAGTTGGAAAAAGCAAAGATTCAAGTGAGCTCTGGTGTGCCACATCAGTTTGATATAACACCAGAAGACTTGGCAAATATGTGTGGTCTTCCGCTTGATCAGCAAGGTCCCGTTGTGCAGTCTTTTATTCGAGACCAAAGAGTGAAACTCGTAAACAATCGAATATTGATTTCAGATCCTGTCGAATTGATAAAAACAGCATCGTATTTTAGAAAGGTAAAATAGCATGCGAAATAAAAAATATGCCTTTGTTTGCCTTCTTTTTTCTTTTAGCCTTCTTTTTTTTGGACAATCTATTTCGGAACTTCCTTCTGGATACAGGACAATTCGATTGGGCATGGACTTGGAGTCAGTAAAGCAAGAACTTGCTGCAGATTCTCTTTTTAACTACCGCGGAGAGCGAGATGTTTCTTTGTTGCCCGATCAAGAACGGCAGCTCATAGAAGTAGAAGGTCATTCATTTATACAAAAGGCATGGTTTCAGTTTATCGATGGAAAGCTCTATGCTATTACGCTTCAAATGGATGAGACAAAGCTAGACTACGGCAGTTTTTTCAAAACCTTATCTGAAAAATATGGGAAGCCGCAGCATCTCTCTCCTGAGCAAACGAGCTGGGAAAATGAAGTTCTGCGTATGAGCTTGGAGCGCCCCTTATCTCTTAAGTATCTCGATTTAAAAGTGTATAATGCTCTTTTGGATAAGTCCCGCGTAGATGCGGCTGCTTTTGAAATAACGCGTGAATTATTTTTGGAGTCTTTTTAATGTTTTTTTTCAAGAATCTTTGTATGAGGGATTTTCGACCTAAGGAAAAACAGATAGCTTCTTTTTTTCTTTTTCTCTTATTTTCACTTTCTTTTTTTTCTTGTGAAGGGAAAACCCTACCTATACAAGACTTGGAAATAAAAAAAGCAAATGGCGAGATACTTTTTCTAAAAGCTGAAATTGCTATAAAAGAAGAAGATCAAATGAAGGGGCTTATGTTTCGGAAATCGGTTCCTGATGGGACTGCTATGCTTTTTGTTTTTGATAAAGATAAAATTGCACGCTTTTGGATGAAAGACACTCCGACAGCGCTTTCTATTGCATATATCGACTACAAGGGAGAAATACGCGATATACTTGATATGGAGCCCTTGAGCCTTAAAGAAGTGGTCAGTACGAGCTATGTGCGCTATGCTCTTGAAGTTCGCCAGGGTTGGTTTCAAGAAAAGGGTATTGCAGTCGGGGATACTATTTCGCCCTTATTCTAAGCCTTCGAGTGTAGCCAAGACAAGTGCATCATCGGGATCAAATTCCAAAACAGCGAGGAAAAAAGAGCGAGCTTCTTCGATATTTCCCTCTCGTAGTGCTAAAAAACCGAGGTTAGACATAATCTTTGTGTTTTCTCCCTCAAGTTGTAGGGCCTTATACAACATATTTTTGCTTTCTGCATAAGAGCCTTCTTCCATATAGCAAATAGCGCATTCGTTGTATACGTCAACATTGATACCGTCCAAGGCGATACATTGTAAAAAAGCTTCTTTTGCCTCAGAAAATCGTTCGAGCCTTCTCAAAGCCCATCCAAGCAAAAACCATGCATTCCATACCTTTGGTTTTTTTTCCAAAAATTGTTTTATAGCTTCCAATCCTTTTTCTTCTTGTCCCAAGCGTATAAAATCATAGGCGGACTTAAACAGCTCATCGTCAAGGTTTTTGCTATTTATATCGTTGATAATTTCCTGGGCTTTTTCTATTTTGTTTTGTACCGTTTCATCTTGCTCGAATTCCTCTCCTTGACAGAGAGCAATGTAGGTTTCAAAATAATCCTTTGCTTGGCTTGCGTTTTTTTGCTTGAGATAAAAAAATGCTGCATTAAAAAAAGCATCAGCGATCGGCGGTTCGGCATGTAAGGCTTTTTTATAGTAGCTATGTGCTTTTTCTTCATAGGCATCAGCATCATCATGCAAGCTTGAGTTTCTATAGGACTCAGCTCTTTGTTCATAAAAAAGTGCTGAGTTCAAAATCGTTATGGGGTCTTCTGGGTCGAGTCCGCGTAAAGATAAAAATATTTCTTCTGCAATGTCGTAATCTTCGTTTTTTATTTTAAGAATAGCAGCCTCTGTTAATTCGAGCTTAATATTTGGTCGTGTATGTAGTAAAAGCGATTTATAATAGACAATATGCTCATTATCAGCATCGTAGGCTAAAAGGCTGAGAATACCTGCTAAAATGCCGTCCCATGAAAGAGCCTTGGGATTAAAATCCTCGTTTGCATTTGGTTTTTGTAAGGGGAGCATGATCGAGGGATCGAGATGGAAACCAGTGTCTTCGTAGAGAGCATTTTCTGGTAGCTGAATAAAAATAATTGAGTCGAGAGGGTGATTCATTATACTTCCTTATGCTTGTTCTGGTTCAGAACCTTGTTCGCTTGCTTCTTCTTGAGAATTTGCTTGATTTGCGTTTGTATGTGCTTGTCGCGCTCTTTCTTCAGCAATAGCGGTTTGTTTTGCAGCTTCCTGAGCAGCTCTTTCTTTTGCTTGCGTTTGACTTAGCTGTGTTTTACGAATTGCGGTTAAATATTTATTTATTTGCAGTTTATATGAAAAGGGGACAGCCTTTTCATCAAATTTCATTGACATTGCAACCATGTCTTTTCTACCAGTAATTTGCGTTACGGCAACAACGCTTCCTTTTAAACTGATAGTCTCTCGTGGATCTTCAAAGTCTAAACGCAGTATGGTTTCTTTTTTTTGTAAAAAAGCTGCTAAACCAAGTAAGATAACCTTCGCACCTGAGAAAGAAATATCCCGTAAAATACAATGCCGCGGAACATTGTCGATATATACAATTGTTTCCTCTTTAAGAAGTCCTAGTTTTCGCTTTGTATCGTCATTTATGAGAATACGTTCTTCTTTTCTGCGAACTGCATTTAGATTTGCTTCTAAGAGTGTGCCAAGAATCTCGATTAAATCATCTGGCGGTCTTTGTGTATAATTTATGGTAACAACAGCAAGATCTTCTGAATTCATATAGCGTTCAATATTGCTAACTCGTCCACTAATAAAAAAACTCAAAGGCTGATTATCTGCTTGGATAAAACTAAAACGCAAGTTTACTGTGGGATTGTTTTTAGCAAGTTGTGCATAAGCACCACCTTTTACCCCTATAATAATACGAGCTGCTAAAAATGAAGTAGAGTTTATAATACAAGGCCATTGACTCCCAGAAAACTTAATAAAAACTTGTCTTGGATCGAGGTTTAATGTGCGAATGATTTCTTTTGTAAAGATGATTTCAGTATCACGATATAAATCATAATATTTTGTCAACTGTTGACTTGTAAGAATACCCATACATTTATAATAAGTGAAAAGTGAGTCTTCGTCAATGTCGAAGAAGTGTAGAAAAGGGGATAAAAAAAACCCAAGCCTAACTCGGGTTTTTTTATGCTAAAAATTAATAACCAGATTTACCTGTGTCATATGTTTTTCGTGTTTTTTTTGATAACTTTCTTTGTAAAGTTTTGTTTTTTCTGTTTTGAATGGTTGAAGGTTTTTCATAGTATTCGCGTTTTTTGTATTCGCGGATAATTCCTTCTTTTTCTATCATACGCTTAAATCGTTTAATAGCTTTTTCAAGGTTTTCATTGTCATCTACATTGATACGTGCCATAATTTCACCTCCTTCGACCATTTCGTTAGATTTTGCAATTATCATGTATTATAAAAAAAGAGTCAATGCCTTGCCTCGATTTAGGTATAGGCGTGGATATCTTTTGTTTGTTTTTCTTTGTTTTGTTCAAGGATAAAGCGAATAAAATGGTCTTCGAGGGTGTTGTGGGGGCCTTCTGCATTGAATTTTTTTCTTGCTTTTGCGTTTTCTCTTCTCACTGAATACAATAAATAAAAACTTCGTGGATCTTCGTCGTAAAAGCTTGAAGGCTTTTGCTTTAAAAAACTATACACTTCATCGCGATTTATAGCATTTATCCCCTGTTCCTTTAAGATTTGTTTTAGTTTTTGAATTTGTTCATGGGAGAGTGCAAATAAAAATTCTTGCATTGCAAAAGATACATCTTTTTCTGATAGTTTTTTTAGAATAAAGTCTCGCCATTGGTCATCCATTTCTATTGACAAGAGGAGAAGCTCGCTCGTACCGACCATTGTGCCAAAGGCTGGGGCTATTTTTCTACGAGCTCTCCATACAGAGTCGAGAACAGGAGCCACATCTATAACCGTTTGGTCAGTACGGTGTTCCCAAAGAATAATGAGGGAATAGGCAATCTGTCGGCGAATGTCGATGGGTATACTGAGGTCATCGAGGAGGTTTAGATAGACGTCTTCCACCATAATGGTGAAAAGAATTGCTAAGGTTGCGTTGTTGAGCTTTTGAATTTCTTTTTGTGGAAATTCTGAATGTTGTGCAATCTTGGTAATAGCTGCAAAGGCGTGAAATTTTGCAACGAGGAAACCCTTGCCTAAAACAGCCTTGGTTGGAAGATGCAGTGTTTTATCTCCTTCGCGATACTCAAGCAAGGATTCAGCCAATGTATGTTGCGTTTGTACCTCTGTTGCCGATGTGAGAATTTGTTTTGACAAGAGGGAGGGGAAGCGTGCGATATCTCGAGCAAGGCGTCGTACATCCGTAAGACGATTTTCTATGCCTTCGAGTGTTTCCGGAGAAATTGTTTTTAGTCTATCTGAGACAAGTTGAATTAAAGATGACTCATGGTCTGTTAAAAAAACAATATCTGTTGAGAATGTATTTTCTGACTGTTCTATATCATAAAATTCTTCAACATTGACAGGAGTAAAATCATCTATATGTATCTTTTTTTCAGCTTCCACGTGCTAAGTATAACATAAAAGTAAAAAAAAGCCGATATAAAAAAGTATGGATACAGGTAATTTTATAAAAAAAGTGCTTTTTTTTCTCGTTTTTTTTAATGGCCTACAGCTTTATGC
>ENA-UPXM01003424-UPXM01003424.1-activated-sludge-metagenome-genome-assembly--contig:-NODE-3424-length-17314-cov-4.464280_pt1 | contig 17314 bp, 19 predicted proteins | sample MGYA00238178_ERZ772708 | MGnify/ENA primary metagenome ERZ772708 (study PRJEB29002, sample SAMN05720212) | activated sludge metagenome | isolation source: anaerobic digester from wastewater... | reverse complement strand
GTCGGAACCCTTCATCCAGGTCCATCTCCACGAGGAAGTTTCGAAACACCACAGGTCGTTCAGATCGCCCCTGTTCCCATACCCGTCGACGCCGCAGCCTCCGAAGAGCCACAGCCGGCCCGCTCCGTCGCTCCACGAGGCGGCGTAGTTCCGCCCCCCGGGCAGGTTCACGCTGCCCGGTTCTCCACGATTTCCGTACGTTCCCTTCTCATCGATGCCCGTTCCGCCCTTCACGAAGATCCAGGACCCCGCCGCCGGATCGCACCGCCACAGGTCGTTCAGCCACCCCTCCTCATTTGCAGCGTCGTGACCCCAGCCGCCGAAAAGCCACAGCACCCCCGAGGCATCCCTCCAGGACACCGCCGCCTCGCGGCCGCCCGGCGTCCGGCCGGTCCCGGTATCGATGGTGCCCTGGTTCACCTTGTCGGAACCCGCCATCCAGGTCCAGTTGCCCGATACCGGATCATACTTCCACAGATCGTTCAGAAAGCCCTGGTTCCGTTCCCCGTCGAAACCCCAGCCGCCGAAAAGCCACAGCGCCCCCGAGGCATCCCTCCAGGTAACCGCCGCGTAACGGCCCCCGGGTGCATTCCCGGGACCGGGTACGCCCATCGTGCCGTAGGATCCGGCCGCGTAGACCCCGTTCCCGCCCTTCATCCACGTCCATTGCCCCGACGCCGGGTCGTACTTCCACAGGTCGTTCAGGGAGCCCTCCCGCCCCATGCCGTCGAAACCCCATCCCCCGAAAAGCCACAGCGCCCCCGAGGCGTCTTTCCAGACCGCCGCAATGGCCCGCGAGCCCGGCATGTTTTCAGGGCCGGGTTCCCCCATGGTCCCGTAAATCCCCGGGCGGTTCGTCTCCGGGGACCCCGCCATCCAGGCCCAGTCCCCCCCGGCGAAGGCCGTACCCCCGGCCAGGAAGAACATGAGGACAATGCAGGCGGAAAGAAGCCATGCCCCGGAACGGCTCGCCGGAAGAAGCGGAAATCGGCGGGCCGCCCGTCCCGCCGCCGGCCCCGACCCATCGCCGGGGGGACGGGCCGTTTCAAGAACTTTGCCGCCGGTCAAACCGGCCTTCTCCGAATCCATCCGGCTGAACCTCATATTCACGCCCTCCTTGTCACTGTCTTTGCCCGGATCGCCCCCGCCGGACGATGCCTCCCCCGTTGCCGAACGATGCAAATCGGCGGTTCATGGACTGCGCTCTTCAGGGACGATTCCTGACACCCCTCCCTATTACAAGTTTTATGCTAGAATGTTACTATTTGAAATTACTGGACAATAGCAGGTGCGCCCTCCACCGCTGCGCCCATGTTGGCACCGGTGAAGTTGGCGGTTGCCAACCTTGACGGCTTCGTAAAAGTGTTGAATTGGCCTTTTACGACTTCATCAACCTTCCGCTCCTTTCCGGGACCGCCGCACCGGGAGCCCGGGAGAAGATGTCCCCACGGCGGAACACAGGCAAATGACAATTCCGGCCGGTTCACCCCATAATCTGGCCGATTCATCCATTATCTTTTGATTTCGCGCGGTCGATTCCCTAAAATTTTCCCGACAAAAACCGAGGGAAGCCGCTCCCGGAGCGGCGGACCGCCATGGCCTTTCCGGATCCTCCGGATCGGGGCACGGACCGCCGGGGGACCTCGGAAAGCGGGAGGAAGCGTGGAAGGAAAGGGAAAAGGGACCATGAACGCGCGGACCCGGCACTACCTGGATCATCTGGCGGATCTTTGCGAAAGGATCTCCATGAAAAAGGCGGCGGGCGAAGAGGACGATCTTTTCGAGTACACCAAAACGTCCGAATATCCGGGGATCGTCGCGCGGATGGCCGAGGCCTTCGGGATGATGATGGTCAGCAAGGATGCGAACGAGTACTACATGGAGCAGGTGTCCGAAGGTCTGAACAAAGTCCGGAAGGACTTTACCGCCGCGAGGGAGCGGCTCAACTCGGAACAGTTCGTCTTCTGGAAGGAACGCGCTGAGAGGGAGAAGGGGCGGCAGCCCGTCACCATCGTCGGCAGAAGCAGGCAGATCCGCGATATCGTGAGACGGATCGAGAGGGTCGCCGACCTTGCCTCCAACATCCTCATCACCGGCGAAACGGGAACGGGAAAGGAATTGATCGGAAAGGCGATCCACCTCTCGGGCAAGCGCCGGGAAATGCCTTTCGTCGCGATCAACTGCGCCGCCGTTCCCGAGCCCATTTTCGAGAGCGAGATTTTCGGGATCGAAAAAGGGGTCGCCACGGGCGTGGGGAAACGTATCGGAAAGCTGGAGCTTGCCCGCGGCGGAACCATCTTTTTCGATGAGATCGGGGATATGCCCTTGAGCATCCAGGCCAAGGTACTGCGGGTGATCGAGGACAGGCGTATCGAGCGGCTCGGGTCGGAAAAAGCGATCCCCGTGGACATCCGGATCATTGCTGCGACCAACAAGGATCTGAAGCGGCAGGTCATTGAAGAGCGCTTCCGCGAGGACCTGTTCTACCGGCTGAACGTCATCCGGATCCATATTCCCCCTCTCAGGGAGCGGCGGGAAGACATTCCGATTCTCGTCGATCACTTCATCGAGGTTTACCGGAGGATGTTCCCGTGGAAGGGGAAAAAGTTCAGCAGGGACGTCATCGATCTCTTCCTGCTGTACCCCTGGCCGGGCAACGTGAGGGAACTTCGGAACGAGGTGGAAAGGGCCATGGCCCTGGTCAATTCCGACACGGTCACCCCGGACGATCTTTCGGACGACGTAATGGCTTTTTCCTCGGGAATACAGAAGACCGGCGGGCGTCAGATCCGGCGGGAGATCGGTGCCGGGTTCATCGCGGGGGCCCTCAAGGAGAGCGGGGGGAACAAATCGAAAGCGGCAAAACTCCTCGGGATAAGTCGCGAGGGGTTGCGGAAGAAAATCAATCGATTGATCGATTCCGGAGAACTGAAGGAAGGGGACATGGAATAGTCCGGCCTTTCCCGCCGGCGGATCCGCTGACGGCGGAAAATGCTTTTTCAATCGGAAGAAGGAACGGTGTTCATCGCAGGCCTGATGCCCCCCATGTCCGGTCCGCCGGAATCGGTGCGGGTTCCGGGGAGATCCTGACGGGGGCAGGATCTCCCCGGCTTCCCGCCCGGCAGGCAGGTGGCGCGGAAAGGCATCCGGCAATCCGTCGGCGATTTTAACCGATGGCTTTACCGCCCCGCTCGCCGGAACTGATCCGGACTACGTCGCACAGATCGAGAACGAAGATCTTTCCGTCCCCGACCTCGCCGGTTCGTGCACCCTTGATAATGGCGTCCACGGTGACCTTCACGAACTCTTCATTGACGGCGATTTCCAGTTTCACCTTCTTCAGAAGCGTTCCCACTTCCTTCACGCCCCGGTAGACCTCGGTGTGGCCTTTCTGCCTTCCTCTTCCAAGGACGGTGGACACCGTCATGAGGTTCACATCCACCTCCTCGAGGGCCTGTGTCACCTCTTCCAGCTTGTGGGGTTGTATGACGGCAACGATATATTTCATGGTTTTTCCTCCTATTCAAGAATGGTGTAGGCCGATTCGTGATGCTGCGTCAGGTCGAGGCCTACCAGTTCGTCCTTACGGTCCACCCGCACGCCGATGATGGCGTCGACAACCTTGAAGAGAATCCACGTCACGACGACCGCATAGGTCACGCAGGCCAGGAGATAGACGCACTGGACCAGGAACAGCTTGGCATTCCCGAAAAGGAGACCGTCCGCCCCCGCCGAGTTGACGGCCACCTCGGCGAAAAGGCCGGTGGCGAGGGTTCCCCAGATGCCCCCCACCCCGTGAACGCCGAAAACATCGAGGGAATCGTCGTACCCGAGCTTCGGCTTCAGCACCGTCACGGCGAGGAAGCAGAAGATGCCGGCGAGGAGTCCGATCATGATGGCCGACATGGGGGTGACGAATCCGCAGGCGGGGGTGATGGCCACCAGGCCCGCCACCGCGCCCGTCACGATTCCCAGGACCGTCGGGGTCCCGTGTTTCCACCACTCCACCAGGGCCCAGGCCAGGCCGGCGGCGGCCGTTGCAGTATTCGTGTTGACGAAGGCATTGGCCGCGAGCCCGTTGGCGCCAAGGGCGCTTCCCCCGTTGAAGCCGAACCACCCGACCCAGAGCAGGGCGCCGCCGAGGACGGTCAGCGGCAGATTGTGGGGCACAAAGGCCTTCTTTTCGAACCCCAGGCGCCTGCCGATGAGAATGGCCATGACCAGGGCGGAAACCCCGGAGCTGACGTGAACGACGATCCCCCCCGCGAAGTCGAGGGCGCCGAGGTCCCGGAGCCAGCCGCCGGTGCCCCATACCCAGTGGGCGATGGGATCATAAACCAGGGTCGTCCACAGAAGGATCAGGAGGGCGAAGGCGGAAAACTTGATTCTTTCGGCAAAGGCCCCCACGATGAGGGCGGGAGTGATGATGGCGAACATGGCCTGGAATATCATGAATGAAAGATGAGGAATCGTCCCCGAGTAATCCGGGTTGGCCTCGAAACCGACTCCCCGGAGACCCAGCCAATCCAGGGAGCCGATGATACCCATTCCCGTGTCGGGTGCAAAGGAAAGGGAATAGCCAAAAAGAACCCACTGCAGGCCGACAAGACAGGCGATGAAAAAACATTGCATCAGCAGCGACAGGAAATTCTTTCGCCGCGCCATGCCGCCGTAAAAAAAGGCCACCCCGGGGGTCATGAGAAAAACCAGGGCGGAACTCGTGAGAATCCACGCTGTGTCACCGGCATTCATGAAAAATACCTCCATCGGAAATTGTCCCTCCCGAAAACGAGAACGGACGGTGGAGGACAGAGCAATCGGTGTGCCAGAGAATACCCGATCAAGCAACCATATGTAATTCAAGCATAATACGGTTTTCGACCACGGGAGGATCGGCAATCGAAAAACGACGATATGGTAGGCGACGCGGTCGTTATTTACGCCCTTGTAGGACAAACGGGAAATATTGAGGGGCCGCAGCGATGATATCAGGTTAATATGCTACAATATTGTATGATCCTTTTTCACCGCCGGAACGGACAAGGAAAGAAAGGGGTAATGCATTGAAATAACTCAAAAAAAGGGGATACCCCGAGGGCATCCCCTTTTCGCCTTTATTCCGTCTTGATCGGAATTTTTCTGCCTTTTTCCGCGGCTTCCTTTTTCCTGGGAAGACGGATGGTCAGGACGCCGTTCTTGTAGGATGCTTCCGCCTTCTCCGAGTCCACTCCCTCGGGAAGGGAAATCACCCGGCTGAAGGAACCGTAGCTCCTTTCCATATGGTAGTAGTCCTTCTCCTTTTCTTCCTTCTCCTCCTTCTTCTCCCCTTTCAGGGTCAGGACGTTGTCCGAGAGAAGAACCTCCACATCCTTTTCCTCGACTCCGGGAAGTTCGGCCTTGACCAGGATTCCCTTCTCGTCTTCCTTGACGTCGATGGAAGGGCTGAACGCCTTTATCCGCTCGTCCCATCCGCCGAAAGGCGCCACGTCGACGTCCCGGAAAAAGGAATTGAACACCCGGTTCATCTCCCTCTGGAGAAAGTGGAAGGGATGATCCGACTCTCTCACCGAGGGGGTATCGCTTTTCCTCCAGATGGAGGGCAACAGACTTCTTCGTACCATGACCGTTCACCTCCTTGAGTGGTTCCTTACCCCGCCGTGATGGCGATTTTCTTCGCCTTGGCGGGTTCCGCCTTGGGAAGAACGACCTTGAGAACCCCGTTTTTCACCGAGGCCCCGATCCTGTCACGGGCCACTTCCTCCGAAACGCTGAAGGCCCGTTCGTAATCGCCTTCCCGGTATTCCGCGAATCCCGCCGAATACCCCTTGTACGCGCGCGGCGCTACGACCCCTCTGAGGGTGAGGATATCCTTCTCCAGGGTCACGTCCACGGACTTTTCGTCCACTCCGGGCATATCGGCGAGAAGCACGAGCGCTTCCTTCGTTTCGTAGATGTCCACTTTGGGAACGAAAACCCGCCGGAGTTTCGTCCGTTCCGTTTCCACCGGCGTCGAGGCGGGCTGTTTCTGCACTTCCTTCTTTTCCGCTGTCATGGGAATCAGACCTCCTTTCCTCAGGCGCTCCTGATTTCTATCTTTCTCGGTTTGTCTTCCTCGGCCCTGGGAAGCCTGACCTCGAGGAGCCCTTTTTCGTACTTCGCTTCCACCTTGTCCGAATTCACCTTGAAGGGCAACTCCACGCTCCTGCTGAAGCGCCCGAAACTCCGCTCCCTGCGGTGATAGGTTTCGCCCTCTTTCAGCAGCTCCGGCTCCCTCGATCCGCTTACCGTGACCCGATCGGCCAGAACGGCGATTTCGAGCTTCTCCGGGTCGATGCCGGGGAGTTCAGCGGTGAGCAGCACTCCCTCGTTGTTCACCCACACGTTTATCAGCGGGTCGTTCCCCGGCGCCGGGCTGGGCAACCCGGAAAATATCCGGTTCATCTCGTTCTGCAGGCGCTGAACCTCGGGAACCCAGTCCGAAAGACTTCCGAATCTCCAGATTCTCGGTCCAAACATGGTTCTTACCTCCTTTTCTTTCGAAGCGCTCCCACGGATGCCGCAGTTCCGCGACAACTCTTTGGAATACTTCATTTATATCGATTTCAGTCTTAATGTAGTCACGATATTTTCGTTGTCAAGAACGGGGCGGGGACGTCCTGTTGCGCCCCCCGGGGAAGACGGTTCCCGTTCCTTCGGCGCATGGAGCGGGGATTTGCGGCCCGCCGGACCCGGCGGTCTATGAGGATGCTTTCTGTTCGGCGGGATTCCGCTACGGAAAGGGCCGAACAAACGACCCGCGGACCGGCTTTATGAAGAGGGGAAATCCGGGGGTGCTACCGGATGGAACGGATGCGCCCGTTTCGTTTGTGAACGATGACCTCATCCAGGACGCCTCCCTGCCGGTCCAGAATGGCGGCCTCGAAAAATCCGCGATGTTCCGTGATTTCCCCGATCACGACGGGGAGGCCCCGGTAGTATTCCTGAAGCAGGCCTCTCGCTTTCTCCGGCGAATCCACCGGCTTTCCCGCGCCGTACCATCCCCAGTCCCGGCCGGTGCAGTAGCCCCCGTAGGAATGTCTTCCCATGCCCCCGGCCCGCTCCCGGCCATCCGCGTCCGCGGGATGGAACACGAAGGCCAGTTGAAGCAGAAGCATCGCCAGAACCAGAAAAACTCTCACGGTCCGCACCTGTTGTCCGCTCCCCCGGGGCTACCCCGGGGGAGCGGCGTTTTCATGCAACAATCATCATGGCCGGCGGTTCCGTAAAAAGCGGTTTCGCGCTCCCTGCGGATTCGTCGTTACCGCCAGCAGGAACCCCAGCCGCCCCGGGGGGCGTCCCTGTAAGGGCAATCCCCGCCGCGATTCCCTCTTCCTTCCCCGAAAGGACCCTGGCCCCGCCGCTCCATCCCGTGTTTCCGGGCCGATTCGGCGATCCGCGTCTGCAGGTCCACCATTTCCTTCTTCAGGGAAGCCAGTTTCTGAAGATCCGGGTTCTCCTTGGCGTACTCTTCCCGGATTTCGATCCGCTTCGCCAGCAGTTCGTCCCGGAGGGGAAGGGTTTCCTTCTGAAAGTTCTTCAGGGTCTCGGAACTCACTTCCGGGCCATAGCCGTAACCCCTTTCGTACCCTCTGCCGGACCATGGCCCGGCGAAGGCCGCCGTAGCAACCAGAAGACCCAGAACAGCCAGTACCGCGACAATCCGTGATTTTCTCATGACATTGCAACCTCCTCGTATTTTGATTACGAGGATACCGGCAAACCTTGAAGAAGGAATGAACGAATCATGAAACATTGTGAAGAACGGGAAGGCGCACGGTAAAGCGGGCGCCCCTCCCCTCCCCGCTTTCCGCCCCGACGGAACCGCCGTGGGCGCGGACCAGTTCCCGCACGATGGTGAGCCCGATTCCGAGCCCCCCCGGGGTTTTTCTGTAAAAACGGTCGAAGATGAAGGGAAGGTCTTCCTTCGCAATCCCCTTTCCCCTGTCCTCGACAACGAAAAGAACCTCCCTCTCCCGCCGGAAGGCGCTCACCGACGCCTCCCCTCCCCGGTCCGACGCCGCAAGCGCGTTCCGGAGAAGGTTTTCGAAGACGATATCGAGCATTCCCGGATCCGCCTCGATCCGGAGGCCGTCCTCGGCGTGAAGGGAGAGCGCCACACCCTTTTCCCGGAAGAGGGCGCCGAACCGCCGGAGGGTTCCCCGGAGAAATTCCCCGGCATCGAGGGTTTCCTTCCGCATGTTCAGGGCGCCCCCTTCCGCGCGGGCCAGGCTCTCGATCCCGCCGATTATCCCCCCCATCCGGTCCGTTTCCTCGAGAAGAGAGCGAAGGCCCTCGCGGTCCGGCGGGAGGTGCCCGTCCATCATGGCCTCGATCTCCCCCTTCAGGACGGCGACGGGGGTCCGCAGTCCGTGGGCCACGTCGGCCAAAAGACGGCTCCTCAACCTCTCCTGATTCTCCAGGATTTCCGCCGTACGGTTGAAGGACGCCGAGAGGCGCCCGATTTCGTCCTTTCCCGCCGCCTCGACCCGGTGCCGGAGATCCCCCGAACCGACGGCGTCGACGGCGTCGACGAGCCGGGACAGCGGAGCCGCGAGGGCCCTGGAAAAGAAGAAACTCGCCCCGAGGGCCACGAGCCCCGCGGCCAGGAAGGACAGGGCCAGGAACCGGTTCGTCCGCTCCCGGAAGAGAAGGATCTTTCCGGGAAGGAGGAACCGGACCTCGGCATATCCGGACAGCCTGCCTTCATGAAAGAGGGGGTAGGAAACGAACTCCCCCGCCGGCGCCGATTCCGACGCCGAAACGAGTTCCTCCACCTTTTCCCTCGTGGAGGGGGGGAGCCCTTCGAGTGCTTTGCCGGTATCGGTCACGAGGGATCCCCCCGCGTCGACGAGGCGGACCTCCAGGCCGGAGAGGAGGGCAAAGACCAGGGGGAGGCGGAGGGCCTCGGCGTCCCAGGCACCCCGCCGGGCATACGTTTCCTCCAGGAGGACCGTTTCATGATACACCCGGTCCAGCATCTCCCCCTCCCGGAGGCTCTCGAAATCCCCCATCATCGTTTCCCGCAGGATCAGGGCGGAGGACAAGGAAATCGCGGTGACGAGCATCAGGACCAGGAAAACCTTACTCCACAGGCGTCTCATGATCCCTTTTCCCGGCAAAGCGGTATCCGACGCCGTAGAGGGTCTGGATGAAAACGGGCCGTCTCGGGTCGTCGCCGATCTTCTGGCGGATGTTCTTGACGTGGGCGTCCACCGTACGGTCGTAACCCTCGAAGGCGTAGCCGAGCGCCCTTCGGATCAGCTGGTCGCGGCTCCAGACCCGTTCCGGGGCGGAGGCCAGGGTCAGGAGGATCTTGAATTCCGTCGGCGTGAGGAAAACCGGTTCCCCGTCCTTCCAGGTCTCATAGGAGGTCCCGTCCAGGACCAGGGCGCCGCCGTTGAAGGACAGGGGCTTCTCCCGGTCCTTCCTTTCTCCGCCTGCCCGCTTGAGGAGGGCCCGGACCCGGTACACCAGTTCCCTGGGGCTGAACGGCTTCACCACGTAATCGTCCGCCCCGAGGGCGAATCCGGCGATCCGTTCCTCCTCGGAAGATCTGGCCGTCACCATGATGATGGGGACGTTCCCTTTCTTTCTGAACTCCTGGGCCAGGGACTCCCCGGGCATGTCGGGCAGCATGAGATCGAGAAGGACGAGAAGGGGGGTCTCCCGGGAAAAGGCCTCCAGCGCCTGGGCGCCCGTCGCGGCCCGGACCGTGCGGTACCCGGCGCCTTCCAGGTACACCTGGAGGACCCGCGCAAGCTTCCCGTCGTCTTCCACGATCAGGATCGGATACCTCGTTCCATTGAGATTTTCCATGATGAACCCGCTTGAGTCGAAGTATAAGGCGGTCCCGCCGGATTGTCAAAGAAGCCCGCCTGTGATAAGAAAATTCCGTTCCGGCGGACGGATGCGCGGGCCCGCCTTCCCGCCTTTCGCCCCCGGGGACCCATTTCAGACAACCGACGGGACACCATGAACGACTCCCTTCTTCGCAGGGTTCAGATCAACATGCCTTTCCGGTATCTTTTCGACCGGTATCTTCCGCAGCTGCTCCGGGAAGGAATGAACCCGGAGATCGGCTTCGACTGCTTCGCCCTGGACCGGTTCCGGCCGGAAGACTACCGGAAGGTCGCCGACCGAGTTCTGGACGCGGGGATGTCCGTCACCTTCCACGGCCCGTTCTATGATCTGCGCCCCGGTGCGGTGGACCGGAGGATCCGGGAGGTCACGGCGGAACGGTTCCGGCAGGTCTTCGACCTCGTCCCCCTCTTCCGTCCCCGGACGATCGTCTTCCATGCCTCATTCGACCAGCGGTATTACACCTCCCACGAGGACCGGTGGATCCGGAACAGAAGGAATATGTGGATGCCCTTCATCGAACGGGCGGAAAGCTGGACACGGTCATCTGCATCGAGAATGTGTACGAGACGAAGCCCGACATCCTGGAGCGGCTTTTCCGGGAGATCCCCGAGACGCCCCATTTCCGCTTCTGCTTCGACACGGGGCACTGCAACGCCTTCGCCCGGACCGATCCCTCGCTGTGGCTCGCGGCCCTCGGACCCTACCTCGCCGAGGTCCACCTCCACGACAACGGGGGGGAAACGGACGAGCATCTCCCCGTGGGTGAAGGCACCTTCCCCTTCCACGTGCTCCGTTCCTACCTGAGCGAGAACGGCCTTAGGCCCGTCTTCACCCTCGAACCCCATACGGAGCCATACCTCCGGCGGACCCTGGAGAACCTTCCCGCAATCGGGCTTCCGCCGGGAGAAGGAGCCGTTCCTTGAGCCGGTACATCGCCAGGCGCCTGCTGATCATGATTCCCCTTCTCTTCGGAATCACCCTCCTTTCCTTCGCCGTCATCCATCTCGCCCCGGGATCCCCGACGGATCTCCAGACCGACCTGAACCCGAAGGCTTCCGCCGAAGCGAAGGAACGGCTCCGGGCGCTGTACGACCTCGACAAGCCCTTCCATGTCCAGTATTTTCTGTGGCTGAAAAAGATCCTGGTTCTCGATCTGGGCACCTCCTTCTCCCCGGACCGGAGGCCCGTCTCCGGCAAGATCCTCGAGCGCCTGCCCGTAACCATATCGATCAATCTCCTTTCCATGATACTCATCTTCGCCGCCGCCATCCCCATCGGGGTCCTCTCGGCGGTGCACCAGAATTCCCTCTTCGATAAAATCACCGGCGTCTTCGTTTTCATCGGGTTCGCCATGCCGACCTTCTGGCTCGCCCTTCTCCTCATGATCCTTTTCGGAATCCACCTGGGATGGCTTCCCATCTCGGGGATCCGCTCCATCAACCACGAATACCTCCCCCTCGTGGACAGCTGGATCGATCTTGCGAAACACCTCGTCCTGCCCGTTCTCCTTTCCGCTTTCGGGGGTCTCGCCGGCCTTTCCCGGTACATGCGGTCCAACATGCTCGAGGTGATCCGTCAGGACTACATCACCACGGCCCGCGCCAAGGGCCTGAGCGAAACGACGGTGATCTGCAGGCACGCCCTCCGGAACGCCCTTCTCCCGGTGATCACCATTCTCGGCCTCTCCGTTCCCGGGCTCATCGGGGGAAGCGTCATCTTCGAGACGATCTTCGCCATTCCCGGAATGGGCCAGCTCTTCTACATGTCCGCCATGGCCAGGGACTACCCCGTCATCATGGGGATTCTTCTCATCGGCGCCGTCCTGACCCTGCTGGGCAACCTGCTTGCGGACATCTCGTACGCCCTGGCGGATCCCCGGATCCGGGTGTCCCGCTGAGGGGGGGGCCATGGGAAAAGGAACGGGACAAGGCCTCTGGACCGATTTCCGGCGCCGTTTTGCCGGAAACCGGCTCGCCCTGGCGGGGAGCGTGGTGGTCCTGCTCCTTTTTCTCGTGTCCTTCCTCGCCCCCGTGATCGCCCCGCACGATCCCGGCGCCATCGATCTCGGGAAGGTGCTTTCCCCGCCCTCGGGGGACCATCTCCTCGGCACGGACCAGCTCGGACGGGACGTCCTGAGCCGGATGATCTGGGGCTCCCGGATTTCCCTGAAGGTGGGTTTCGTCGCCACGGGCATCGCCATCGTGATCGGAACCCTGCTCGGCGCCCTTTCCGGCTACTACGGGGGATTCATCGACGGGCTCATCATGCGCCTCGTAGACGTCATGCTGTGCTTCCCGACCTTCTTCCTCATCCTCGCCGTCATCGCGTTCCTCGAGCCTTCCATCTGGAACATCATGGCGATCATCGGCCTTACGGGATGGATGGGGATCACCCGCCTCGTCCGGGCCGACTTCATCACCCTCCGGGAGCGGGAATTCGTCCAGGCCGCCCGGGTCATCGGCGCAGGCGACCTCCGGATCATCCTCGTTCACATGCTTCCCAACGCCATGGCCTCGGTCCTCGTGGCGGCGACCCTGGGAATCGCCGGGGCAATCCTCACCGAATCGGCCCTGAGCTTCCTGGGGATCGGCGTTCAGCCCCCCACGCCCAGTTGGGGGAACATGCTCACCGCCGGAAAGGACAACATCGACATCGCCTGGTGGCTCTCGGTCTTCCCCGGCCTCGCCATCCTCGTCACCGTCCTCGGGTTCAACCTCCTGGGGGAGGGAATCCGGGACTCCCTCGATCCCAGGCTGAGGGGAAGGGACTGAACGCGGTCCTTCCTTCACATGAGACTGTCGGCGTCCGTGATCACCAGCCGATGGCTGATCACGACCGCGTCAAAACCGCCGGGGCAGGAAAAAGTCCTGTGTATGGGCATGCTTTTCCCAAGAATAAAGGTGTCGGGAATGAAGGAGATGTAATCGACGACTTTCCCTTTCCTTATGGGCAGCAGGAAAAAGACAGGCTCTTTCAGATTCGTCCAGTAGCGGTTCCCTGTGTAATCCGCTTCCCCTTCGAGGCAGTAAGTATCCGGCTTTTCCGTTTTTCTCACGGTGAGCCGGAAATCGAACCACTTCGTACTGGTTGTGAACTCCCCCCCGGCGCCGACCCGGGCAACGCACGGCCAGTTATAAGACACGTTTTTGCCAACGTACGGTTTCCAACAGGACATGACAAACAGCAGGCAGAAAAGAACGACGGGAAGCCCCTTCCAAATGGTTTTCACGATTTCTCCTCCTTGAAACGATTCATTTTCACCCGGGATGTTCCGGGGGTTCCGCATACGGTTCGATCCCGCGGCATCCAAAGCCGCGGGATCGAACCGTTCGGAACGACCCTGATTTTGCATTTCCCGTGCCGCAACTCAAGGCATTGATATGTTTATCATTTGTACGAAAGGACCGTCCCGGGTCCGCCAATCGTTGGCGGGCGCCAGTTGGCGGTTGCCGCCCGGATTGACTTTTTCGGAAAAGATGATAGACACATCGAAGTTTATCCCATGGGGATTTTCATGACTTCCCGGTCAGTGCGAAGGAGGATTGCCGGTGATCGAATCGAAGGTGGCGACGGACGAACTGATGGACAGACGGATTGTGGAAAAAAAGATCCGGGAAGGATCGATACAAGGGGAAGTGCTCGATGATTACAGGAGGAGCCTTCCCGATCTGTGCGAAAACGCTGAAGAAATCGTGATCGGCAGGGAGGAGTGAGCGAACGCGGTGGTCCTGGTAGACACCCACTGCCACATTGAGATGCGGTCCTTCGACAGGGACCGGAAGGCAGTCATCGAAAGGGCTCGAAGCCTCGGCGTCCGGAACATGGTCGCCGTCGGCGTGGATCTCGAGGACAGCCGGCGGGCCGTGACCGTGGCCGGAACATTCGACGGCGTATTCGCCGCCGTGGGCATCCACCCCCACGACGCGAAGAAGATCGACGGGAAAACCTACGACACTCTGAAGCAGCTCGCCGATAACGACCGGGTGGTCGCCTGGGGGGAAATCGGCCTCGATTTCTTCCGGGACCTGTCGCCCCGGGCGGAGCAGAACCGCCGTTTCCGGGAGCAGCTGGAACTGGCGGACGGCCTGAACCTGCCCGTGATCATCCATGACCGGGACGCCCACGGGGAGACCCTGGGAATCCTGAAACAGTGGAAAGGCGGGAGAACAGGGGGAAAACGCGGCGTCATCCACTGCTTTTCCGGCGACACCGCCATGGCGCAGGCCTGCATCGACCTCGGTTTCTATATTTCCATCCCCGCCACCGTCACTTACAGGAACGCGAGCCGGACCAGGGACGTGGTCCGAGCGGTGCCCATGGAACGCCTCCTCATCGAAACGGACGCCCCCTTCCTGTCCCCCGAACCCCTCCGGAGGGAGCGCAACGAGCCCGCCCACGTCCTGTACACGGCGCGCAAAGTCGCCGAGATCCGGGGCATGGAACCGGAGCAGGCGGGGGAGATCACGAGCCGGAACGCTTCGGAACTCTTCGGTTTCGAGGTTTTTCCTTGAAAGAACGTTTTCTTTGGGGTATATTTTTACCTTGAAAATTTGAATCGGTCTCCAGGGGTGCTGACAAGCTGAGAGATACCCTTTGAACCTGATCTGGGTAATGCCAGCGAAGGGAGAGACTTCCGACATCTTTTCCAAGAATCGGTTTTTTCTTCCCGCCGTGCCCTGAATTCCAGGCATGGCGTTTTTTATTCCCCCTTTTTTCGGTTCCCCTGACGCCGATAGAAAGACGGTCCCCATGAAGGAGGCCATCGTCCTTTCCGACGGTGTCATCGAAAACAACGCTTTCCTCGTGAACTTCCTGGACGGCAGGGAGGGCGCCTTCGTCGTCTGCGCCGACGGGGCGGTCCGCCATCTCGCCTCGACGGGGCGCGTCCCCGCCGCGATCGTCGGCGACATGGATTCGGCCGACCCGGAGGAGATCGCCCGATTCCGGGCCCGGGGCAGCGAGATTCACGTCTACCCCAAGGACAAGGACAAGACGGACACCCAGCTTGCCGTCGAACTGGCCATCGACCGGGGATACCGGACGGTGTCCCTTCTCGGAGCCCTGGGGGGAAGGATCGACCACGCCCTGGCCAACATCTCCCTTCTTTTTCTCGGGAAGAAGCGGGACGCCCGGATCCGGATCGTCGAGCCCTCCTGCGAACTCTATCTCCTGTCCGGCAGCGAGGTCCTGGAGGGGGAACCGGGGCAGACGGTGTCGCTTCTCCCCATCGCGGAGGCGGCCCGGGGAATCACCCTGACGGGATTCCGGTACCCCCTGTCCGACGGGACCCTGGAAATGGGAAATCCCTTCACGATCAGCAATCGCCTGGCGGAAGCCCGGGGAACGGTCACCGTCCGGGAAGGGACGGTGCTGGTGGTCCGTTATTTCATCAAGGCAACGTAGCGGAAAGGCGGCAAAACATGAAACCGGCAAGAGTGCTCACCATCGCGGGGTCCGATTCGGGCGGCGGCGCCGGAATCCAGGCGGACCTGAAGACCATCACCGTCCTGGGGGGCTTCGGCATGACGGTGGTGACCGCCCTCACGGCGCAGAACACACTGGGCGTCTCGGGAATCCACGAGGTCCCCGTCCCCTTCATCGAGGCCCAGTTCGACGCCGTGGTCCCCGATATCGGGGTGGACGCCGCCAAGACGGGGATGCTTTCCAGCCCGGAGATCATCCGTGCGGTGGCCGGCAGGGTCCGGCGGTACGGCATCGAAACACTCGTCGTCGATCCCGTCATGGTGGCCAAGGGCGGGGCATCCCTCCTCCGGGAAGAGGCGAAGGCCACCCTCGTCTCGGAGCTTCTTCCCCTCGCGTTCGTCCTCACGCCGAACATCCCCGAGGCGGAAGCCCTCACGGGGAGGGCCGTGGCTTCCCGGGAGGACATGAAGGATGCGGCACGCGTCCTTCACGGCATGGGGGCGAAACACGTGGTCGTAAAGGGGGGGCACCTTTCCGGGGAGGCCGTCGATCTGCTCTTCGACGGAAAGGAGAATTTCTTTTTCCCGGCCCCCCGGATCGACACGAAGGATACCCACGGCACGGGATGCACCTTTTCGGCGGCCATTGCAACGGAACTCGCCCTGGGGAGGACCGTCCACGAGGCCGTCGCAGGGGCGAAGGAATTCATCACCGATGCGATCCGCCACGGCCTGAGGATCGGCCGCGGCCACGGTCCGACGGACCCGTTCGCCTTCCTCCGGAGAGAAACGGAACGGTACCCCGTCCTCCAGGCCCTGAAAAAGGCCTGCAGGATGCTGGCCGAAAACCGCTGCGGCAACCTCATCCCGGAGGTCCAGTCCAACCTGGGCTTCGCCCTTCCCGGGGCAAGGGGCGTGGAGGACGTGGCGGCCTTCCCCGGCAGGATTCTCAAGGTCGGCGAAGAGGCGCGGTCGTTCCTCGACCCCGAATTCGGCGCTTCCCGCCACGTGGCGCGGATCATTCTCACGGCCATGAGATTCGACGAAACCTTCCGGTCGGCCATGAACATCCGGTTTTCCGAGGAAGTGATCGAAGCCGCCCTGGAGCTGGGGTACGGCATCGATTCCTTCGACCGGGCCGGAGAACCGGAGGAGGTGAAGCGCACGGAGGGCTCGACCCTCGAGTGGGGCACCGGGACCGTTCTGTCCCGGGGCCGGGGCATCCCCGATCTGATTTACGACCGGGGAGAGAGGGGAAAGGAGCCCATGGTCCGGATCCTGGGGACCTTCCCCGAAGAAGTGGCCGCCAAGGCCGTCCGGATTTCCCGGAAGCTCCGGAAGAGCGAGGGAACGTAAAAAACCCTTTTTCATGGAGGAACCCATGGCGCTGAGCGAACGGATCATCACGAAAGCCATCATCGACCGTTTCTTTCACAAATTCCTCGATTACACGGAAGTGGACGTCGCTGTCGTCGGCGGAGGCCCCTCGGGGCTCGTGGCCTCCTGTTATCTCGCCGAGGCGGGCCGGAAGGTGGCCCTCTTCGAGCGGAAGCTGAGCATCGGCGGGGGAATGTGGGGCGGAGGGATGATGTTCAACGAGATCGTCGTCCAGGAGGAGGCGAAAGGCCTTCTCGACCGTTTCGGCGTCCGGACGGTGGAATACGAAAAGGGGTACTACACGGCCGACGCCGTCGAATCGGTGGTGTCGATCTGCGCCCGGGCCATGAAGGCGGGCGTGAAAATCTTCAACTGCATGACCGTGGAGGACGTTGTCGTCCGGGAGGGCCGTGTGGCCGGTCTCGTCATCGCCTGGACGCCCGTGGAAATGACGGGGCTTCACGTGGACCCCCTGACGATCATGGCCGGGACGGTCATCGACTCCACGGGGCACGACACGGAGGTCCTCCGGGTGATCGAAAGAAAAGCGGACATCCACCTCGACACGCCCACGGGCAAGGTCATGGGGGAACGGTCCATGTGCGCGGAAATCG
>ENA-UPXM01003413-UPXM01003413.1-activated-sludge-metagenome-genome-assembly--contig:-NODE-3413-length-17359-cov-6.436026_pt1 | contig 17359 bp, 14 predicted proteins | sample MGYA00238178_ERZ772708 | MGnify/ENA primary metagenome ERZ772708 (study PRJEB29002, sample SAMN05720212) | activated sludge metagenome | isolation source: anaerobic digester from wastewater... | reverse complement strand
GATTCGGCAAAATACAGCCACAACGGCTTGCGGCGCGATTTGCGCTCTTCAAAATAATCGCAGGACAGCTCCATCACCGCCTGACGCACCTCAATGGCGGTGCTGGTGGCCGGCATCGGCTTGCCGAAATGAATGCAAACCCGGTAAGGCGCCAGCGCCGGAGGACGGGATAGCAAGTGCCCGTGGGCATAACTGAGGATGCTGCCCCAGGCGCCGCCGATGTAAACCGGTATGACCGGGTAGCCGCTGTCTTTGACGATGCGCTCGAAACCGCCGCGAAACTCGCGCAGCATGCCGTTGCGGGTGATGGCCCCTTCGGCGAAGATGCAGACCATGTAGCCTTCATCCATGGCAGCGCGGGCACGCCGGATAAACTCCAGCATCTCCTTTTTGCCGTCCCTGGATGAGACGGGAATCACCCCCATCAGCTTGAACAACCGGTTAAGCAGCGGGGTATTGTAGATGCGGCGTTCCATGACAAAGCGGATGCGGCGCTGGTTGGTGGCCAGCAGCAGCAGGGCATCCACCCAGGTAACATGGTTGGGGATCAGCAGGGCCGGCCCCTGCACGGGCAGATGTTCCTGGCCGATGATGCGGATACGGTAAAAGATGTGCATGGTGGCCAGGGCGATGAAGCGCAGCAGGAAATCCGGCAGGGTCAGTAGTGATATGAGGGTCAGCAGCAGAGTGGTGCACCCCACCAGGCTGAACCCTTGGGCGGCGCTGAGCCCCATGGGGACACAGAAGACCCAGGTCAGGCCGGATGCCAGCAGCACCGCGCACCAGCTGATAAAGGTGGAGGCGGCCAGGATCTCGCCGCGTTTGGCCGGCTCTGCCCGAAACTGGATGAATGTCTGCAGCGGCAGCATGAACAAACCAGCGGAGAATCCGAACATGGTGATGATCGCCAGGCAGGTGAACAGCTCTGCCGGCGCAGCTTGCAGCATTAACGGTGCGATAGCCAGGCCGGCCGCTCCGATGGGCACAATGCCGAACTCCACATCCCGCCCGGACAGGCGCGCCGCCACCAGCGAACCCAGCCCGATACCCAGCGCGGCAGCCAGAAACAGGTAGCCGCTCTGCGATTCGCTCATAGCCAGATGCTCCATACCGAAACGGATCAGGTTCAGCTGGGCAAAGGCCGCCACAAACATGAACCAGGCCAGGCCGATAATGGTCAGCACCAGATAACGGTCACGGCGTATGGACATCAGCGTCCTGAATATCTCGGTTGGCAGCAGGGCGACATGACGGCTGCTATCGGAGGCCAGGGTGCCGGACATGCGGCGGGAAGCCAGATAACCGCCGACAGCCACAGCCAGACAGACACAGGCCGCCAGCCAGATCCGCCCCTCCAGCATATCCGCCAGCAGCGAGGCCAGCGCCGTACCCAGAATAATGGCCATGAACGAGAATGACTCGATCAGGCCGTTGGCCCTGGACAGCCCGCCAGGTTCGGCATATTCGGGGATGACGCCGTATTTGGCCGGGGCAAAGAAAGCGCTGTGGGCAGCCATCAGGAATACGATGGCGTAAAGCGCCTGATCAAATCCGGCCAGGAAGGCCCCCACCGCCAGCAGTGTGACAACAACCTCCGCCAGCTTGACCACCCGGATCACCTGTGATTTGGGAAAACGGTCTGCCAGACAACCGGCCGGGGCGGCAAACAAGAGAAAAGGCAGCACAAAGGCCGCGCCTGCCAGAGCGGAAACCGTTCCGGCGCTGCTGGGCCCATGGATGCCGATCAGGTAATAGATAATCAGCAGCTTGAGGATATTGTCGTTCAGCGCCCCCAGGAACTGGGTGGCGTTCAGCCAGGTGAGGCTTTTGGTACTGGTGGTGGTCATGAGTGGTCTCCGTCGTAGTATTCCGTTTCTTTCAGTTCCGTTCTGCTTTCGCTGCTAAACTGCCATACTGCACACGAGTAAACTCAATTTCTGCCACCCGTGCTGTTCTGCACTGCTGCGGCCCGATCAACTGTGCGCTTCTTTCCAGCATCACCCGCGTCATCCCCAGCGTCTCTTTCAGCATCACATCCCGGTCCCAGGGGTTTTTCTCAGCCAGAATCCTGAACAGCCGGAACGGTGAGATGCGGTAGCCATGAAACCATGGCGAGGTGATGCCGGTCTTCAGTATCGGCATATCAGTGCCGTAAAACAACCTTTCGTGCAGATGCTTCTGCCCAAGCACCCTGTCCATGTGGCCAAGCCGGTTCACCTGGGTGAGCGCCGAAATATCGGCATACAGATTGTCAAACTCTTTGCTCAGTGCCAGAAAGCGCCTGAAATTGTTTTCTCCGCCGTTTCTGCCGTTGCTGGCCGCATGGGCTGCAATAACCTTGACCCCCAGCGAAAGCGGCAGACGCAGACGCTCCGGGTCAGCCAGTTCGTTGCGCGCCCACGTAAAAGACTCTTCCGTGCCCGTATGGGTCAACAGCGGCAGCCCCAGTTCTTTCAAACGACGGTAAAACGGTATCAGCCTGCTGTCCGCCGGGTCGATGAACTGGATGGAGGGCAGCCATTTCACCAGCACTGCGCCGTCTGCTGCGGCCCTGTCCAGGCGCTGCAGCGCATCCGACCGATAGGGGTTGATGCTGGCCCCGAACAGCAGGTTGGGATAGCGCTTCAATTCCCTGGCCAGGAACTCGTTGGGGATATACATCTCGGTACGCTGGCGGTCAAGCTGGCCATCACTGCCGATAATGCCGTCCATGGCCAGCACCACGGCCCTGGATACGTAGCGCGATTTGACCAGTTCTTCGGAAAGCCTGCGCAGCACCAGGGTGTCCCCTGCGCGGTTCAGCTCTGCCTCGGTCACGCCAAAGGCGCGCAGAAAGATACGATATCTGATGCTGCGCCGCATGCTGCGGGAGATGAAACAGCCGCTGCCGCCTGCGCCGATACCGGCGGTATGGCAGTGGATATCCACAATGTTCCTGGCGGGTTCAGCGCCTGCGGACCTCTGGCAGGATACACACAGGATTAACACAAACAGCGCTGCAAAACAGAAATACCACATGATACGGCCCCCTTTTCGATTTCAACAATCTATTACAGGGTCCGTGCCACATTTGCCCGAAGCGGTAACACACTGTTATTGCGAATGAACTCACGAAGAAACAACAAATAACGCCCTATCCACCAACGCATGCTTGACATTATTTGCATAGAGACTATACATTTAAAGCATGAGTCAACAAAAAACAATACAAATTAAAGATTGGTCATTTTTTGAGAAGGTGGCCAGGGCCGCCTTTGCCAACCCCTTCGGCAAGACGCGCGACGACTTGGACATTCAGATCGGCGGCACAGAGCCGGGCGCAACCCCCAAACAGATCCTTGACGCCGTGATTGCGACCGTCTCCGACAGGATCAGCGCCATGCAGCGCGAAGGCAGCGCCAGCCTTAAAGCGCACAGCGAGGAAAAGCGCGAGGTGCTGCAGTCGGTGTTCCTGTTCCATGTCTTTCACCGTTATGCCGACAGGTTTGACGGCCTGATCCAGACACAGATGCGGGACGATGACAGCCTGACAAGGGTCAGCTTTGCCCAGGACGCGCTGCAGGATCTGACAGCCTTCGGCCTGACAGAGCAGGAGGCGCTGCGATTCTTCGCCATCTTCTATCAGCTGCGCCGCGCCTATTATTTCATCAAAAACGGCCTGGTAGGCAACTCGCCCTCCATGATCGACCTGCGCAAGCATTTGTGGGGATGCGTCTTCACCCACGACTCACGCTGGTATGAATCACGCCTGTGGAACCGCATGGAGGATTTCTCCATTCTGCTGCTGGGTGAAACCGGCACCGGCAAGGGGGCGGCTGCAGCGGCCATCGGACGCTCCGGTTTCATCCCCTTTGATCCGTCGCGCAGCCGTTTTACTGCCAGCTTTACCCGCAACTTCCTGGCCACCAACCTGTCACAGTTTTCCGAAGGGGTGCTGGAATCGGAGTTGTTCGGCCATAAGAAAGGGGCCTTTACCGGCGCCATCGAAAGCCATGAAGGGCTGTTCAGCCGATGCGCCCCCAACGGATTGATCTTTCTGGACGAGATCGGCGACATCAGCATTCCGGTGCAGATCAAACTGCTCAACGTGCTGCAGGACCGCATCTATTCGCCGGTCGGCAGCCACGAGATCAAACGCTTCAGCGGCCGGGTGATTGCCGCCACCAACCGTTCACTGGACGAATTGCGCCACAACGGCAGGTTCCGCGACGATCTGTACTACCGTCTCTGCTCAGACACCATCAACATGCCCACACTGCGCCAGCGACTGCAGGAATCGCCCCAGGAACTGGACCTGCTGCTGGAAAGCATCCTCAGGCGCATGGCCGGCGACTGTTCGGAAAGAGAGCTGCAGCTGATCCAAAAGGCCATCCGGCGCGAGACCGGACCGGCCTATCACTGGCCGGGCAATGTGCGCGAACTGGAGCAGGCGGCAAAACGCATCATACTTACCGGGCACTACCAGGGCAGCAAACCTGTGACAGCCGGAGAAAGCGATACGGATGCACTGTCCAGGAGCCTGAAAGAAGGAACCATCACGGCCGAACAACTGTTGGCGAACTACTGTTATCAGCTCTACCGCCAGTTCGGCACCTACGAGGAGGTTTCCAGGCGGACCCAGCTGGACCGCAGGACAGCCAAGAAATATGTCCAGCTGGGAGAGGGGTAAAGGCTTATCACGGGGATAATATCTGATAAATTCCAGTCAAAGCATGATTAGCATCGCAGCAAAATGTAAACGCTTTGATCAGATGTGATCCGAATTTGATCCACGAGAAACCTGACTCTCCATCTTTTCTTTGCAAATTGCCGGCAATTACAGCTATAAATACCAATCTTAATAACAATATGGAGGCAGTATCAATGTCAGAATTCACCAACGTAACCGTAGTAAAGAAGGCCAATATCTACTTTGACGGCAAGGTGGCCAGCCATACCGTCCTGTTCCCGGACGGCAGCAAGAAAACCCTGGGCATCATGCAGGCCGGAGAATACGAATTTTCAACCGGCGCAGCCGAAATCATGGAAATCCTTTCCGGCGAACTGGAGTGGCAGCTTAAAGGCGAAACCACATGGAAGAAGGTAGTTGGCGGCGAATCCTTCAATGTACCGGCCAATTCGGCATTTTTGATGAAGGTGCCGGTAGTCTCAGATTACTGCTGTTCATATATAGTTTAAAGGAAACCATCAAAGGCAATGGAACACGGAAAAAACGGATTTAACGGATAACAACAGATTATGCACACATGCTGAAGCAGATCTGCTTCTTCCTGCCTTTTCAGATTTGATCCGTGTTCCATGCCTTTGGTTTTCAGTTTTACTTACGAAACAGCACATCTCATATAACTTGAGATTAATCTCTTAACATGACATCTCCCCCCCACAAAATCACTGGCCGTTTCGCCCCGTCGCCCACCGGTCTTTTGCACATCGGTTCACTGGTGGCAGCCACCGGAAGCTGGTTGATGGCGAGAAGCGCCGGCGGTCGCTGGCTGCTGCGCATCGACGACCTGGACACACCGCGGCTTAAACCGGAAACAGTTGACGACATCCTCAGGACGCTGGAGGCCTTTGCGCTGACCTGGGATGGCGAAATCAGCTGGCAAAGCCGTAACCAGGACGCTTATATTGCGGCCTTTGAACGGCTGAAAGACAAAGAGGTCATCTTCCCCTGCGGCTGTTCGCGCAAGGAGATCGCCCTGTCCGCCTCGGCCCCGCACCCGGATGACGACTGCCTGCACTACTCTGGCGCCTGCCGGAGCGGCATGAAGACGGGCGCCACAATGCGTTCCTGGCGCATCAGGGTGCCGGACCGGGAGATCTGCTTTGATGATCTGCGCTGCGGCCGCATCTGTCAGAATCTGGCCAGAAGCTGCGGCGATTTTGTATTGCGCCGGACAGATGATGTCTTTGCCTATCAGCTGGCAGTGGTGGTCGACGACCAGATCACCGGTGTCAACCAGGTGGTGCGCGGCGCCGATCTGCTCTCATCCACTCCGCGCCAGATATACATCCAGCAGCAGTTGGGCCTGCCGCAGCCCAAATACTGCCACCTGCCGCTGGCAACCGGACCGGACGGGGCAAAACTGAGCAAACGCGACAACCTGGTTTCCGCGCAGTTGGGCGTCATAAAGGGAAGGGAAGGCTTGATCCTGTTCAGGATATTGGAGTTTCTCGGGCAGAATCCGCCTGCCGGGCTTGAACAGGCGGATTGCAGGGAACTGCTGGCATGGGGTATCAAAAACTTCGACGCCGGACTCATGCCGGCGCAAAACAGTGAACTTCACATCTGAGATTTCAGACATATGTAATTTCAGACTGACGCCTATTGACCGCAAAGTGCTTAACGCTGTCACTAGCTGCTTGACTTTCTCCCCAGCTAGCGATAGTTTGATGACCACTATAGCTTGAGCAGGGAACGGGGAAACCATGAACCTGAGTCTGACCAGCATATACAACACATGAAATCATAGAACCGCTGCTGCCGGATGTGACTTGGCAAAGCGGTTTCTTTGTTTCGCCTGCCAAACCCGACAAACAGCAAACATAACCAGTGAATTTTGCAGTATCCCGCAACTTCCGGACCAATCTAGTCCTTTTCCTAGTGTGACGTATTTGATCTTCAAACAACCGACCAAACACATTATCTGATATTGCAGATTGCCAATCCATAGGAAGGAGTAACACATATGCAAAGTATTAAAACCAAACTGATTGTCCTGATGTCGGCGCTGGTATTTGTGGCGCTGGCCGTATTGGGCATTGCCAACTACTGGAATGCCAACAACATGCTGACCGAAGAGATTGAGAGCAGCCTGTCGACAACAGCCGTTAACAACGCGGAACGGATAGGCAACTGGCTGGACGAACACAAGAATTTCGTCACAATGATGGGACATTCACCCCTCATATCCAACTGGGAGATGGACAAGGCCCTGCCCTACATGACCGCCGAACTGAAGCGCAACCCGGTCTATCTGCGTCAGCTGATTATCGATAGCAAGGGCGAGGCCACCTATGCGGAAGGCAAAAAGACCAACCTGGCCGAAAGGGGTTATTTCAAGGATTCCGTCACCGGCAAGGTTGTTGTCGGCGACCCGGTCGTCTCCAAGGCCGACAAGGTCAATATCGTGGTGGCTTCGGCCCCGATCATGAAAAGCGGCACCATCAACGGTGTTTTTGCCGCCACCATCAAACTGGACTCGGTGATCAAGCTGGTCAGCGAGATCAAGGCCGGCAAGACCGGTTACGCCTTCGTCGTTCAGAAGGACGGCCTGATCATCTTCCATCCCAAGGCCGAGGTGGCCATGCAGCAGAACCTGCTGAAGGACGCCAGCGTCAGCACCAGCCTGAAGGCGGCAGCCGCCAGAATGGTCAAGGGAGAATCCGGTCTAGCCCGCTATTCATATAATGACGGCGACGAAAGATTCCTGGCCTTCCGTCCAATCCCCGGCACCACCTGGAGCCTGGCCATCAATGTACCGGTCAGTGAGGTCACAGCCAAGCTGAACACCCTCAAATGGACCAGCATCATCATTGGCCTGATCGTACTTGCCATCGCTGCCTTCGTGGCGGTCGGCGTTGCCGCCGGCATCACCCGGCCGCTTAACCAGATGCGGGACATGATCCAGGATATCGCCCAGGGCGAAGGAGATCTGACCAAGCGCCTGGATGCATCATCCAACGATGAACTGGGCGAGGTATCACGCTGTTTCAACCAGTTTGTTGAAAAACTGCACAACATGATTTCCCAGATTGCCAGAACGACCGATCAGGTGGCGGCCGCCTCAGTGCAACTTAATAACACGGCCGAACAGATGGCCACCGGCGCCGAAGAGGTAGCTGCCCAGGCCGGCACGGTTGCCACGGCCGGCGAAGAGATGTCAGCCACCTCCGGCGACATCGCACAGAACTGCAGCATGGCGGCAGATGGTTCCAAACAGGCCAGTGAAGCGGCCGTCAACGGCGCCAAGGTCGTGGATGAAACCATCGCGGTTATGAACAGCATCGCCGATCGGGTCAAAAACTCCGCCAAGTCGGTGGAAAGCCTGGGCAGCCGCTCCGACCAGATCGGCGCGATTGTCGGCACCATCGAGGACATCGCCGACCAGACCAATCTGCTGGCGCTCAACGCAGCCATCGAGGCGGCCCGCGCTGGAGAGCAGGGGCGCGGCTTTGCGGTTGTGGCCGATGAAGTGCGCGCTCTGGCTGAACGCACAACCCGGGCCACCAAAGAGATCAGCGAAATGATCAAGGCCATCCAGAATGAAACCAAGGGTGCGGTATCCACCATGGAAGTGGGTGTGGAAGAAGTGGCCAAGGGCAGCGAAAAGGCAGCCCAGTCAGGCAAGGCGCTGGAACGGATCCTGGAGCAGATCAACGAGGTGACCATGCAGATTAATCAGGTTGCCACGGCTGCCGAAGAGCAGACCGCAACCACCTCGGAGATCAGCCACAACATGCACCAGATCACCGAGGTAGTATCACACACCTCACAGGGCGCCCATGAGTCGGCCACAGCCGCCGACCAGTTGGCAAGACACGCCGAAGAGCTGCGCCAGATTGTCGGACAGTTCAAACTTTAACAGGTTTTACAGGAGGGTTTAATGTAATCAGGGCGGCCAGGTTTGGCCGCCCTTTCTTTATCCTGGAGGGCTAACGGTATTCTGTTATGCTGTTCGTGGTAGAGTCGGCTCAGTGTTAGTCCAGCGCGACCTTTTGCATATCCGTATCATCCTTGACCAGCAGTTCACGACCATAGATATTTGTAAAAAAGTCCCTGGTTTCAGCTACGGCAACGCCGCTCAGACACAGCAGACCAACCAGATTGGGCACTGCCATCAGTCCATTGAGCGTATCTGCCAGATCCCATACGAAAGAGAGCTTGGCAATGGCGCCGACCGCCACAAAAGCCACCCAGATCAGGCGGTATGGCAGAATGGCCTTGATACCCAGCAGGTATTCGGCACATTTCTCACCATAATAGGCCCACCCCAGGATCGTCGAATAGGCAAACAGGATTGTGCCAATCGAAACCACCGTTCCACCCCAGTCTCCAGGCAGATCAATGCTGAAGGCCCTGGTTGTTAACGCAGCACCGGTCAGTTGCGGATCGGCCTGCTGCCAGACACCGGTGACGGCCAGCACCAGACCGGTAATCGAACAGACAATGATGGTGTCCAGGAAAGTGCCGGTCATGGATACCAGCGCCTGACGAGCCGGATGGTCGGTTTTTGCAGCGGCGGCGGCAATCGGCGCACTGCCCAGGCCGGCCTCGTTGGAAAACACACCACGGGCCACCCCGAAGCGGATCGCCTGCGCCACGCTGGCACCTGCAAAACCGCCGGCAATGGGTTCATGTCCCATGAAAGCTGCCTTTAGTATGTAAACAATAGCAGATGGTATCTGGTTGGCATGCATGAGAATGATCAGCAGACCACCAAGAATATAAAAAACAGCCATACACGGCACCAGCGCCGATGTAACGCGGCCGATACTTCTGATGCCGCCCAGAATGACCAGCGCGGTAAACACAGCCAGACAAATACCCGTAGTCAGCGGCGGCACATTAAAAACCGACTCCATAACAGCTGCCACGGAATTGGATTGAACCATGTTGCCGATACCAAAGCCGGCCAGCGCGCCAAACAGGGCAAAAAGCACCCCCAACCACTTCATCCCCATGCCGCGCTCCAGGAAATACATCGGACCGCCGGACATTTCACCACGCTCATCCTCGATGCGGTACTTGACCGAAAGTATGGCCTCGGTGTACTTGGTGGCCATGCCGACCAGGGCGGTGATCCACATCCAGAACACGGCCCCCGGGCCTCCCAGCGTTACTGCCGTTGCCACGCCGGCAATATTGCCGGTGCCGATTGTGGCTGCCAGGGCAGTCATCAGGGCCTGAAAGTGATTGATGTCACCACGGGATGTTTCATCCTGCTGACGGCTGAAGGCCAGCTTCAGCGCGTACGGCAGGTAACGGAATGAGATGAAGCCGAGCCTGACTGTGAGAAAAATACCGGTGCCAACCAGAAGCACCAGCATGTAAGGCCCCCAGACCAGGCTGTTCAATGTACTGACAATTTTTTCAAGAGTTTCCATAAAATTAGTTCTCACTTGTTCATCAAATCACGGTCATGTTCACGGTCATGCTTGAGCAGCTGGAACAGCGCCTTTTCCAGCTTGTCATCAATCGCTGTAAAGCTGACGCCAATGCCAGGAAAATGCCGCTGCCCCCAGTACTGTATCCAGCAGACCTTCACAGCCACCTCCAGTCCAATCTCCTGGAAAAAGAGCTGCAGATCCTGGCCGATAGCAAACCGCTCCGGATGGGTGTCAACAACAAATGCCCCACCCCAGGAGATGTTCAGCGTGAAGCCGCGCTCATCCGCCCCGGAGTGCAGCCTGACGGTCGAGACGCAAATCTCGCGGCGGCGATACCTGCGCAATCGTCTTGGCATAAACGCAGCGCAGCTTTTGGTCACAAAATCATTAAGGCTGCTGTCCTGTTTGGCGTCACCCGGCATGGCCATCGGCACCGGTTCACCACCGGTATTACGCACCCGCAGCGTCGGGTAGACACTTGCCAGGGTATAAGCCAGCACCTTTTCCGTACCCTTGGCCTTGATGATAGAAGTCAGATCAACAAGCAGACCGTTGACAGTGTTCACCAGCGCCAGAGCCTCCGCCTCATGGAAACTTGCGCAGCTCATGACCTGCACACAGAAGCGCTCAAGGCCCTTTTCCAGGACAGCACGCACATCGTCGGCATAGGCAACAACAAGTATGGGGGCTTCGGGCCGCAACATAGGATACTCCCGTTGCAATACTGTGGGGGTGGTGGTCTGCTGAGCCTCCAGGATAACGATACTGTGCAGGTTTATAATAATGTCCGCTGTTTGTCTAACAGTTTTTGATCAGCCGGGGCCGCACCTGAATGTCACTGGCCATTTAGGCATCATTGCGGTATAAAAATAAATATCCAAATCCAACCCGATGGTTGCCCTATGCCCTCCAGGCAAGAAACAGAACTGATGGATGCTTGTCGCATCCTATTTCCACATGCGGAAATCAACCGGGACTTCCTCTGCTATATCCAGCCCGAAGGGCTGAAAAGTGCCTACCGCAGCCGCGCCAGGGAATGCCACCCGGACGCCTGTCATGACGACTGTAACCACCTTGCCCATGCAGAAATGTTCCGCCAGTCAGCCGAGGCATACAGACTGCTGACCTGCTATCTGAAAGAACGCAAGCCGATTCTGCCCCTGCGCCATGCCCCTCGTACTGCCCACTCATCCTTTCCCCGCCAGGAGATATTCAGAAAAACCGAGGGTGAGCAGTACTATGATGGCCCGTTCCCAAGCATCGAACTGAAACTGGGGCTGTTTCTTTATTACAGCGGCGTGGTTTCCTATCAGGCGGTCGTGCGGGCAATGATCTGGCAGCGCAGCCAGCGGCCACCGATCGGAGAGTTCGCGCGGCAGTGGGGATGGTTATCAGAAGAGGATGTGGCAACAGTCATGGCGACAACAGAGATCGTCGGCTCGTTTGGCGAACGCGCCCTGGCGCTGGGGCTGCTGACCCAGTCCCAACTCAACATCATCCTGCTGCACCAGCGTTCGCGCCAGCAGATGCTTGGCCGCTATTTCGTCGAGCAGCACCTGCTTTCAGAGTTGACCCTGCGGCACCACTTAAGAGCGATGGATCTGCACAACAAACAGGTGCGAGAAGCGCGGCCAAAATAAGCCTTTAAACAGCAGTCTCTCTCGTAGACGCGGAGAACGCTGAAATCAATGTGCCACACAACACCCTTCAACTGATTGGTTAATGTCTTGCTACAGCATTTCTTTGAGGTTATTAACGCCTCAGCACAGACAACCTTGCTGAAGGGCTCTCTCTGTGGCAAATGCTTTTCAGGGCATGAAAAAGCCGGCCAGGATCAGCTCCTGCCGGCTTTTATTGCTCCGGTGATTAAACATTCAAACCCTGCTGTAGGGGCGGGGCGCCCCCGCCCCGGATTGGGCGAGGCAAGCCTAGCCCCTACCATTCATATGTTTAACCACCGGATCAATATCTTGTCTGATACGGAATGGCTTTTTACTGAATCCTGAGCACTATCTTGCCGAAATGCTGATCCGCTTCCATCATCTTGTGAGCCTCAACCACTTCATCGATGCCAAACACCTTCTCGATGATCGGCACAATGGTGCGATCGGCAAATTTCGGCAATGCCCGCCTGCGGAACTCGGCCACAATTTCGCCCTTTTCTGAAACCGGACGCGACCTGAGCACGCTGCCGATGATCTGCTGGCGCTTGACCATCATCAGGGCCAGGTTCAGCTCGGCCTTGATACCGCTGGTGACACCAATGATAACCAACCTTCCCTTGTAGGCCAAAGAATTCATATTCGGCGCAAGATACTTGGCGCCAATGTGGTCCAAAATCAGATCAACACCCTTCTTGTTGGTGTATTCCTTGACCACATCAGAAAAATCAGGCGTTTCCATATAGTTGATGATCTGGTCGGCACCGACCTGCTTGACGCGATCAATCTTCTTGGGAGATGCGGTCACCATCAGCCTGCAAGCAGGGGTCAGGGCGCGGCAAAGCTGAATGCCGGCAGTATTCACGCCGCCTCCACCGCCATGCAGGATGGCGGTCTGGCCGTCCTTGAATTCACCGATGATGAATATGTTGAGAAAAGCTGTGATATAGGACTCGCAGACGCAGGCAGCCTCCTCAAAGGTCATCGACTCGGGAATCGGCATCAGATGACTGGCATATGCCACGGCATATTCAGCATAGCCGCCGCCACCAACCAGCGACATGACCCGTTGCCCAACCTGCCAGTCGGTCACGCCCGGCCCCAGCTCCTCGATCACGCCGGAAACCTCCAGCCCCAGTATCTCGGAATCACCAGCCGGGGGCGGATACTTGCCCTCGCGCTGCACCAGATCAGGACGATTGATTGTCGTGGCATAAACCTTGACCAGCACCTGACCGTCAGCAGGTACGGGACGAGGCGCTTCACCAACCTTGAGGACTTCCACTCCTCCAAAACCATCCATCAAAACAGCCTTCATGTCTGTTTCCTCCTATTGCATCGATTTGTTCCGCTACCTGCCAATCAGCAATGGTCTCGGCAATTCGCCATACAGGCGCCGAAGACGCTTGTGCCGCCCCCTCCTGATCGGGAGTAAAAATGTAGCTTCATAGCTTGTGTTTGTAAACACAAAACATCTGCCATCATGTCGTTGGTGACCCGCATAACAGGCTCCTTGATTTATGACAGCATTTCTGCGATAAAGTAGCATTTTTAATGTCTCTGTGAGGACTTGGAAAACGCACATGCACATAATGGTTACCAATGACGACGGCATCAATGCCCCGGGCCTTCTGGCCCTGGCCGCCGCCATGCGTGAACTGGGCGAAGTAACGGTTGTGGCACCCGACAGGGAACGCAGTGCTGCCGGGCATTCACTGACCCTGCATTCGCCACTGAGGATCTTTGAACTGCGAGATGGTTTTTATGCCGTGGACGGCACCCCTACCGACTGTGTCAACATGGGAATCCACAACATGCTGCCTTTCCGGCCGGAACTGATCGTGTCCGGTATCAACCACGGCGCCAATCTGGGGGGCGACATCACCTATTCCGGCACAGTGGCAGCAGCCATGGAGGCCACCCTGATGGGTATCCCGGCCATTGCAGTATCCCTGGCCACCTATGATCGCAACGGTCACTTTGATGCCGCTGCCCAGGTCGCCGTGCGTGTTGCCAGACAGGTGATTGCCAATGGCCTGCCAGCCGACACACTGCTCAACGTAAATGTGCCGGACTGCCCGCTGGAGCAGATGAATCCGCTGCTGGTGACGCGCCAGGGCAAGCGCTCTTTTGTCGGCAAGGTCATCGACAAAACCGACCCTCGCGGCCGCAAATACTACTGGATCGGCTGTGATGAGCCGGATTTCAACGACTATGAAGGCACAGACATCCACGCCATCAACCGGAAGCATATCTCCGTCACACCGCTGCATCTGGATCTGACCAACTATGAATCCATGTCGGTTGTTGCCGGTTGGCAGATCTGAACCTGCTGCACCAGCGATTACAACCGTAACAGCCGTCACACGCCGGCCCTGGTCTGCGCGTACGTCCCCAATTCTGCCTTGAATGGTAAACAGCATGAACTATGAATTTGCACGAAAAAAGATGGTGCAGGAACAGATTGCCGGGCGCGGCATCAGCAACCGCAGGGTGCTGGATGCCATGTTGGCAGTACCGCGCCACATATTTGTACAAGAGGCCTTTGCCGCCCAGGCTTATAGCGATTCGGCCCTGCCGATTGGTGAAAAGCAGACCATCTCCCAGCCCTATATGGTGGCGCTGATGACCGAACTGCTTGCACTAACAGGCAAGGAAAAGGTATTGGAGGTCGGAACGGGCTCTGGTTATCAAACCGCCATACTGGCCACACTGGCCGATAGGGTCTATACGCTGGAGCGTATCCGCCCGCTGGCCCTGCGTGCCAGAAAGTGCCTAGACTCGCTCAGGCTTTTCAACGTCATGCTGCGCATCAATGACTGCGAGGGCAGCCCGCTGAGCTGGGAGGATGAGGCGCCATTCGACGCCATCATCGTGACAGCAGGTGCACCAGCCATCCCCCAGGTACTGACCGACCAATTGGCCATCGGTGGCCGTCTGGTAATCCCGGTCGGCAATGAGAGTGAACAGAGTCTGGTCCGGGTTGTCAGACTGGAAGACGGTAGCCTGGAGTCGGATGCATCTGTCAGCTGCCGCTTTGTACCGCTGATCGGCAAACAAGGCTGGAGCCGCTAGCGGTCTCGGTCTGAATGGCCCGCATCCAACCAGAAATGCAACAGACAGGGGAGAATGACCATGAAAAAGAAAGTGCCGCAGGACATCGGTCTGGAGGCAGAAGAAACGCAGACCGAAATCAACCCGGCTGTTGTTGAACAGGATGATCCGGCCGAACCGCTCAGCTTTGAGGAAGAGGAGGAGGAAGCTGAAGAGGAAGGGGCCGAACTGGAACTGCCCCCGACCGTCCTTGACACCTTTGATGACGCCATCAAGATCTACCTGCGTGACATTCAGCGGACCCCGCTGCTGACCCCTGACGGTGAAAAAGAGGTGGCCCGGCTGATTGAAAAAGGGGATCGAGCCGCCCGCAACAAGATGATCGAATCCAACCTGCGCCTGGTGGTCAAAATCGCCAAACGCTATATCAATCGTGGACTGCCGTTTTTGGATCTGATTGAAGAGGGCAACCTGGGGCTGATCAAGGCGGTCGAGCGTTTCAGCCTGGCCAAGGAATGCCGTTTTTCCACCTATGCCACCTGGTGGATCAGACAGGCCATCGAAAGGGCACTGGTCAACCAGTCCCGTACCATCAGACTGCCGGTGCATGTCTCCGACGACATCAACCGCATGTTCCGCATCATCCGCAAGCTGTTACAAGCCATGCAGCGAGAGCCTAACGTCCATGAAATCGCCGAGGCCATGGGCACAAAGCCAGGCTATGTCTCCCGGCTGATGACCATCCTGCGTCGTACCTGTTCAATCGAATCCCCGATCGGGGAAGGCAACGACTATTCACTGATGGACACCATCGAGGACTGCTCCATGGTCTCCCCATCCGAGCTGCTGGACAACATCGACCGCTATGAACAGATTGCCTCCCGCTTTGAAGAACTGAACGAAAACGAGCAAAAAATCCTGGCACTGCGTTTTGGTCTGGACGACAACGAGCCGCAGACGCTGGACAACATCGGCCACATCTTTGGCGTCACCCGCGAAAGAATCCGCCAGATCGAATCAAAATCGCTGGAAAAGCTGCGCAATAACATAAGGCTGCGTCAATAGTCATAAAAACACAGGAGCACCAGACACAATGCAAGGAGATGTGATAATGGAAGAACTGAGGAGCATCATCAGGGATATACCCGATTTCCCCAAAAAAGGGATCATCTTCAAGGACATCACCACTCTGCTGCAGGACGCCAAGTCCTATCAGCGCATGGTTGACCTGATTGCCAACCGCTATGTCGGTCAGCGCATCGACAAGATCGTTGTCGTTGAAGCCCGTGGATTCATCATCGGTTCGGCACTTGCCTACAAACTCTGCACCGGTGTCGTACTGGTGCGCAAGCCAGGCAAGCTGCCCTCGGAAAAGTTCAGCAAATCATACGACCTGGAATACGGCACCGACACGCTTGAAATCCACCGGGACGCCATCAAACCCGGGGAGCGCATACTGATCGCCGACGACCTGCTCGCTACCGGCGGCACCGTAGCTGCCGTCGTGGAAATGGTCAATGACATGGGAGGCGAAATCGTCGAATGCTGCTTCATGGCAGAACTGGACTTCCTTAAAGGCAGGGAAAAGCTGCCGGCCGGCAAAGTCTATTCACTGATGAGCTTCTAGACCTGAAGCAGACTGGACATGGACAGTCAAATGGGTTGAAACCAGGCGTGGTTTCTGCTATAAGAAAGCTCCTTTTGTCCCCGTAGCTCAGCAGGATAGAGCACTTCCCTCCTAAGGAAGGGGTCGGACGTTCGAATCGTCTCGGGGACGCCAATAAACATAACTAGCTGAATAAGCTGGTAAAAGATAAAAGCCATTAGCGCTGGGTATACAACTAGGTATACAGGAGCTAGTGGCTTTGTCGTATCCAACTCATCTCATAAGGGTAAATAGTCGCTTTTACTACAAGATAAAAGTGCCTGCTGACCTGTCCCATTTGTTCCCCTCTAGGTTCATCAAGAAGTCTCTGTTTACTGACCAGTTACATGCAGCCAAGACCATGCTGACGAGCTACATCATGGGATCGTTATTCATTAAGCCCCCATGTATCTGTCAGCTAATGTTTCCGCTTTTGTTTGCTGCCAGTCAGTTGCTCCTGGGGAGATATGGACCCGTCCTTGTCGGCATCCAGTTGTTGCAGCAGCGCTGACGCATTGGCCAGTTCGTCAGGATCGATAACCCCGTTTCGGTTTGCATCCAGCACTTGAACCAGGGGATTGGGCCTGGCCCTTTTCACGCGCGATTCTCCGGCCTGGAAAACGGCGGCAGGTATAATCAGGGCGGCAATGGTGGCCCAGACGGCTGCTCTGCAACGAAACAGCTCGCAGAAACATCTCCAGTTAATCGCCAAGTGCATGCTGGAAAACAATGCGAATGCGTATCCGCCCCACTCATGCAGGTTAACGATGCCGCCGCCTTTTATGCGAAAACCCATTAGAATACCGGTAACTGCGACTGCCAGGAAGGATGTTGCGACTATCGGTGTTACCCATGTGCGCTGCAATATGCTGTTTTTCATTGCCATACC